>Ga0209084_1003918_pt1 | contig 10686 bp, 31 predicted proteins | sample C_130820_MF_Meta_FD_187309 | JGI IMG/M metagenome (GOLD analysis project Ga0209084, IMG submission 187309) | Freshwater microbial communities from Lake Croche, Canada to study carbon cycling - C_130820_MF_MetaG (SPAdes) (version 2) | ecosystem: Environmental > Aquatic > Freshwater > Lake... | reverse complement strand
TGGCGGCTCTGGCGTTGTCATTTTTTCTGTGCCAACCGCCAACTATACGGGAACAACGACTGGCTCACCGACGGTGACAACTTCGGGGGCCAACACCATTATCAAGTTCACCGCTTCGGGGAGTTACACCGGATGAGTCATTTTGCAAAAGTTTGTGACGGCAAAGTCACCCAAGTCATCGTCGCAGAACCTGAGTTCTTCGACACCTTCGTGGACTCGTCCCCCGGCGAATGGATTCAAACCAGCTACAACACTCGTGGCGGGGTCCACTACGGGTCAGACGGTCAGCCCGATGGCGGGGAAGCCCTGCGCGGCAACTATGCTGGCATTGGCTACACCTACGATCAGGCCAATGACGTGTTCTACGCGCCGCAGCCCTACGCAAGCTGGACGCTGAGCCAGACCACTTGGCTGTGGAGCGCGCCCGTGCCGTATCCAGATGACGGCCTGATTTATACGTGGGATGAGGCCTCTAGAGCCTGGAAGATGTTTGCATCTTAACGAAAGACCCCGGCCAGAATAAACGGGCCGGGGCAAGTCAGCGTTTCGACAATTCATGGGGTCTGGGCTAATCAGGCGGCCTACGCATAACCATCGCCGGAGGTAAGCCAAGAACCATTCCTTGACTCAATCAGTGTGCCACAGACCCCAAGAACATCAAGCGGGATTTCGATTGAAGGTGATATTTCTTTCTGCGCGGATGTCTTGATTTCTCCAGGACCAGCATTCACCGTTATCCTGAAACACAACCCAGATAAGGTCATGCTCTGTCCCGTAATCAATGATGATTTGGGCGAGACCTTTGCCCTTTGGCGTAACAACAGGAAGAGCTGGATTTAACTGAAGCATGTTCATTTTGATCCCCTGGGCGGCATCATCGACATTGGGTTTAGATCACTCTCAGGAACGCGCCATATGTTCTTTGTCCTAGAAACATATGGGGCCAAGTACTTGTCTTTTCTGGCATCCCCGCCACGAAGCCAACCGCAGACCCTAAAGTTTGGAGCGGTGCCTTTGACGAGATAGTAGAAATACTCCGGGTTGTCCTTCTCATAGATAAGAAGCCCATAGTTCTCCTTCGTCACTGTGCGCACACCGATATCGTCGCCTATGTCAGCTTGCCCATAGGTGTTGACGGTGCCTTCAAAGTACAGGTTTAAAGCCTTGGCTACACAAACTTCGCCCATAGCGCCTTCAATGTGGATAGTGAGCGCAGTCTTCTCGTCCTCAGTAAATCCCTCAGAGAACTTGGAGCCCTTTTTGTCTGACTCATATTGCCTTTGCACTCCAACATTGGAGGCATTCAACATCTCAGTGAGACTTAACTTTATTCTCATTGGAGGTTTTCCTTGTCAGTGTGTAGTGGCATAGCTTTGAATGCTCAGCGCAATAGGATCTGCCGGTCTTCTCTTTCCCGCAAAACAGGAAGCCGCTTGCGGGTCCATCGTTGAGGATGAAGCGGCACGACTTAGCCGTAAGCTGCTCAAACTTCAAAGACTTACCCACTGGCGCGGTTGCTTCTGTACATACGATGAGGTTCACAGTCTCGCCGTAGGTTTCTGTCTCCACCTTGGGGAGAGATATCGACTTGTCTTCGATCTTGTAGACACTGACATTTGGGTTGGCCTGGGCAGAAGCGATTGTCTTGCGCTCCTTCTCAAGTTGACGTAGATCCGCTTTAATCGCATCAAACCGCTTATCGACGTTCTCCTGGGCAATGCGGCCTGAGAACTTAAAGCGGTGGAGCTTACCCGCAACAGCATTGCGAGTAATCCCTAGTTCCTTGGCAATCTGACTGGAGGGAATGCCCTTTTCCCATAGTTCAATCATCCGGTCATCGAGATCTTCTGTCATTTTGGAACATCCTCATACTCGGTTGCGGTCGTAGGAACGATGTCATTCATAGCTTGTCCAAGGCCATAGGGATTTTCATCCGTGATCAGTTCACCGGCAAACGCCATGTAGTTGACGCCATCGATGTAATGATCTGGGTTCTTCCGGTCAGCACAAAGGCGTGAGAGCTTTACTGCATGAAGAATGAGAGCCACATCATGGGCACTCAGTTGGATGCCGGTGATGATGGTCGAGATCTGGGCTACGTTTTCCATTCCAACGCGCATGTCTCCATATTTGGGGTTTCTGTCGTTGAAGATCTCGGCTGCGTTTCGCATGATTCCATAATAGTCCATAGGTATCCCCTTAGCTGTTGTTGAGTTAACGCTGATTACTCGGACGCTTAGCTATCTCAGCTTCATCTTCGCTATCAAAGTCGAAGTACTCTTGGGCTTTGCCGATCATTGTGGTGTTGATAATGATCTCACCTCTGTCTTGCCACCAGATTTCGCCATTGAGATTTTTGCGTTTGTAGAACATGCGGAAGATGATGAACTCCACCCGATTCAAAAGAGCGCACATCTCCTCCTGGGTCTTCACTGGATGCTCAAGCGTCATCTGATGGGTATCCATGCCATTCGCACTCGGCATGTTCATTGTGACTAAGAATCGCATGTATCCCCGCCTTTGTTGCGTAAAACCACTGTCCCATCCATCTTCTTTTTCCACTTTGAAAAACGACCACCGGGCAGTGGGGACTTAGATTTTGATGCGCCTATGTGGTTCTGGTGAATTCTTTTCACCTTAGCGATCATAGGCATATCAACAGTGCTTGTATGAACCCGGTGGCACTTGCGATGAGCAACAAGCCAGTTGCTTGCATCATCTTTACCGCCAGCTTCCAGTGGGATGTCATGGCTTACATCCCACTCTTGGCCGGGCAACACTTTCATGCTGCACAGATGGCACAAGCCCTCATGCCGCAGAAAGATGTCAGCCCTTGTTTTAGCCGTTATGCGCACACGCTTGATCAATGAACAGGCTCATCATCACTGCTGTGATAAAAGCTGTTGATACTGTTTACGACATTGTTCAAAAACACCGCCGCCATGGCCTTGGCTACAGTCGAGTTACCTGCTTGTTTTAGCGTCAGTTTAAGAAAGAGAAAGTTAACCACAGCAATAGACGTCGTAAATTCCAATTTTTGCAAAGCCTTCTCAAGCTTTTCAGTTGTTTTAGCTACAATTTCAGCTTCTTGCTCTAGGTCTATCACTATAGCCTCATTTCTGCGCGTTTTGACGCTTCAATTGATTGCCACTCCGAAAATTTCATTCGGATGTATTCCATCTTCACTTTTAGGAACGCTGCCTTTTTGCGAGCTTCCACCATGTTGGTGACAAACTCAACCCATTCGGGGGAAGCTTTCGTTTGCATCTCAGCGCGGCTAACCGGCATGTCTCCCAGAGAGAGCATCATGCGGGCCAGCACTGCGCTTTTGGTTTCTTCCAATAGAGATGCAGCGGAGTCAGCATCCACATATGCTTTCGCAACGATACGGAACTGTTCCGAAAGCAGGGGATCGCTGTTCATGGGCCACCTCTAAAAAGGAATCGCATCCTCGTCCAGATCAACGTCTGCTGTTGACTGAACCTGAGACGCTGTGGGGTTCTTCGGCTTGAGCGCGAAGCTGATCCACTTCTCGCCATTCTTGTCGGTCTTGGACCAGGCGCTAACCCAGTACTCAACCCCGCCAATGAGCGCGTTACCCGTCAGTGGTGGAGAGTTCTCGTTCTGCTTCTTGTTGTTCTTGAAGATTGCCCCGCTGTTGTCTTTCTTTTCAAATGCCACCGGTCTTCTCCTTCAGTTGGATGATCTTGCTGTCTAGCTCGTTGATGAAGTTCACCACTTCACGCTCAAGCTCAGCAATTGCTACGTTGTCGCGATCTACACGCTTGATAAAGATCTGCATCCCCTCAGGCATTCTTGGATCATAGGATACGAAGTCACACCACTTGCGGCCCGTACAAGCCATCTGCCACTGCATCTGGGTATTGTAGCGCCCTGGGACGGATTGTCCCAAAAGGGTCTCGATATGCGTGGCGGTTATGGGGCATTTGATCTCGACAAGCCCATCGTCACCGATAAGCCCGTCTGGAGATGCCCCCGCCATAGGGATTGCGTTGTGGGGGACAAAGCCCGTCTCGATGACGAGAGAGCCTACAGCCCCCTCGTAAGCCGCTCTGGCCATCGGTTCAGTATCTGTCCCCCACTGCATTGCGGAACTTGAAAAGGATTCCCCCTGAACCCCAGTCAAGCGCTCGCAAATAAGCTGAGCCATATAGTTCATGCGGCTAGTGCTGTAGCCAGTCTTGGTCTTGGCGACGATGTCCGCAACACGGGACGCCGTCACTCGACCCAATCTGATCGCATGCCATTCAGGAGTTCTCTGTTCCATCGTTGTTTTCCATTCTCTTTTTCATCATTTCATCTGCGATTTCATAGGACCATTCAGCAGCAAGACGGCTGTTTACCGTAGGGTGCCCGGCCAGAATGCCGGTTATCGCTGCCATAGCGAAATGGTCTCTCACATCAGGGAAATCCATCAAGCTGCTGACGGCCTGGGCCTCAACGTCAAGTTCTGACATTTTGCTCATCACTTCACCGCCTTCTTCGGACGACCGGGCTTGCGCTTCGCAGGAGCGGCGGCAGTCTTCTTAGGTAACCCGCGAACCATTTTTATGCTTTTAACAATCGGCAAATCGGGTGCCTTAGGTGCCTTGGCAGCCTTCTTCAAGTCGGCAACTTGGCCCTCCAATTCAATGCGAAAACTCCGCTCCTCATTGTAATGATCAACCAGCTCTTCAAACTGATCAATTTTGGCCTTAAGCTTATGTATCAAGGCGTCGATGATGATTTCGTTTTTGTCGGAGAAAAAGAGATCCATGTCGTCCATTATTCTGCGTCCTTCTTGTCTACTGCGGTTGCGATGGCCTTCAAGTCCTTGATGGCTTCGGGGGTTAAGAGTTTGCGTTCTGTTGCATCAAGCCCGCGCCAGAGAGCGTTGAGGGCGTCCATGCCCTTCTCAGCTTCCCCCTTGGCGCGGAGAGCTAGAGCCGTCACGGCCCTAGGATCAGGCTCCGCTGCTGGCTTATCGACCTGGGCAGCATTACCGTCATCATCATCTGCCGCCAAGTTGGCGATAGACATGAGGGCGTAGCGGCGGGCGTAAGAAATCCCGCTGCCGATTGGGTGGGGCTCATGCTTCACTGGCATGAAAAGTGTTTCGGCCATGAACTCTCCAGATGAATGGAGAAGCATGGTCTCAACCTCGACCCCGCCAGGAACCGTGCGGGGGAACTGTACTACCGACAAGCCATTGTCAGCGAAGGGCTGACGGACGGCGGCGCGCACTGACGCCAGATCAGCATACTTGGATTTGTAGAAGTCGTTCTTGCTGGACTTGGTGGCGTCCTCGATCTGCCCTTGAGCGATGGAGAGCGCAGTAGCAAGCTGGTCAATTGTCTCAGACATTTTCATTGTGATTCTCCTTATGCCCACATGCCTTCACGGGCGCATTCGTCAAAGATGTCGTCCATCAGCTTCTTGTCGCGATGCAGATCGTTCTTGAGTTCAACGGATGGGTGCCAGTTGTCTTTGCGCCCTTGGCGGTAGTCATGCTCGACCGATATTCCGGTCTCACCGTTGTGGACTGTCAACTGGAAAGCCCAGATGTAGGGCATGCCGTCTACATGGTCGATCTCAATGTCTAAAGCACCGGTCAGATACAGGTGGTCAGGCATTTCGTACTGGTCTAGCTTGTACTCGATTGGGATCAGGTTCATTTCTCTCTCCCGTTGTAGGGTGCCTCCTTTTCGCATGCCGCCTGATTCGTGTCAACAAACAAATTGACATATTTTCAAAATTGATCATAATCCTCGACATGATACGGAAACGAACCACCATACTGCACTACATCATCCGTCACTACGGAGGCGTATCTGCCATGGCGGAAGCCTTTGAGCTAAGCCGCCAAGCCATATCGAAGTGGGACCGGGTGCCCATCAAGCATCTGCCCAGGATCGTCAAGGCAACCAAGATTCCCCGCCAGATATTGAGGCCGGACCTCTATGAAGACGATTAAGCCCTACTACCGCCCTGTGGAGTTAGAGACTGTCAAAAAGTTCTGGCAGATGGGGTTGGACACACACGAGATAGCGTTGCGTACTGGGTTCAAAGAGTCTGAGGTTTACCGTCATCTGGCGCGGTGGTTGGACAGAAAGTGGCTGGAGCGGCATTATGATCAGAATCGTGTTGGCTCTTCCTCCTAGTGTGAACAGATTATGGCGAGCAACTTCAACAGGCCGGGTGTACAGGTCACCAAAGTACACGACATGGAGAAAGACAGCGGTTCAAAACGCGATCCTGCAGGCTGGTCGCAGGAAGATCAGCGGGCCATACAAGCTCACCTTAGAAGTGGTGAGACCGGACAAAAGAAAACGCGACCTAGACAATCTACTGAAGGCAGCGTCCGATTGCCTAGTTGAAGCTGGAATTATAGACGACAGCCAATGTGAACACATCGAAGCCAAATGGGTGAAAAATGAACATCCCTGTACAATCACAATCGAACCCCTCTGACAAGAAGCCCCACCTGTTCAGGTTGAGTTCTGAGGTTATAGATTGTTTTGACATTGACGATGCAGTTGCAACCTATGACGATATGCGTGAAATGGATTTAGATAAAGATCCCTATTATTTTTACTGCGTTGAAGTGAACACATCATTTATATTGAAGTTTTCAGGTTTTTTAGGAATGGGAAACGGTAATTTTGACGAAATAAGAACGATAGCTGCAAAATGGATTTGGGTTTTTCAATATCAAACCTATGAAGATAACACTTACACAGGAGAAATTTTTGTAACATTGCCATCAGGCGCGGTGGCTAATTATAGTGAATCGGTTATTGAATACAAAGAAGCTAATGAGGCAATTACATATGTTGAACAGGCGCTCAGGTGCTTTTTGATATTGTTATTGGCTACTAAAAATGTTGATAAGAAAACCACCCTTAACTATAAAAGGTCTGCTAGCCCCCGAGTTCAAAAAGATTCAAAGAGATATTCGCACACAACTTTGATCAAAATAGGGAAGATCACAGAGTCCTATGGGGCATCTACTGGTTTAGGTGGGCGCAGAAGGCCGCATCTTCGCCGGGGGCACATACGCACCCAGCGCTTTGGCAAAGGCAATGCTGAAGTGAAGAAGATCTTTATCCAGCCCGTCTTTGTAAACGCTGATGAAAACTGGATCAATGAACAGAAGACATATCGCGTTGTAGCATGAGAAGGAGAAGGTACAATGCGCCTTAAAATGCACCCAGGTATAACCCATACGTCAAGCGAACTTGCCACCCATATCGGGATGGCACACTTCTCAGCCACCGGCCCTGAGAACACATACTGTAGCCAATGCAGCTACCGCGCCAAGGGCGGGTGCCTAAAGTTCCTGGAGCTGACAAAAGACAAGATCCGGACGTTTCCTAGGGAAACACTGTCATGCAAATATTTTACCCCAAAGGAACTCAATGTCTGACACTGTCCAGGATCTCCGTGATCGCATCGCAGAGTTGGAGGAGGAGATCCGCCAGCTTCGTGCCGACATAGCGCCGACTGACGACACGTTTGCTGGCATTTTGACCCGTCAACAGGTTGCATTGCTGAAGAGCATCCGAAACCGCAACGTCGCCAGCTATGAGTACATAGATCAGGTGCTAGCGGGACAAGGCAATTTTGGCAGAGGCGATGGGGAAGAGACTGAAAAGCTAAGGTCAAAAGTATCCATCTACAATCTTCGCCAACGCCTCAAGCCCTACGGTATCCGTATCCGGACGTGGCGCGGCATTGGCTACTATCTGGATGATGAGAACAAAGCAAAGCTAAAGCAACTGATGGAGAAGAAAGATGAAAACTATCCTTTTTGACACAAGCATCGACTACACAAGTTGGGACATTAACGAAGCGGGGAGCATTGAGATGACTGAATGGCAACCAATCGACACCGCGCCAAAGGATGGGGATGAGTGATGGGAACGATCAAACAACACATACCGAACTTCGTGTCTGGAGTTGATCCTGTAACGCAAAACTTTGACACTCTTGATGAGTTGCTTAATATTTATTTTGTAAAACCGTGGGGTGAAGACACCGATTTCCATCAATTTAGCATCGGGCCATATGGTGACAGATGGCATCTAATGGCTGAACAGAACAATGGAAAACGATGGTGGGTGGTTGGGTATATTACAGGCATTGTAAGAGATGAACTGGAGCTGCCCGATTGGCGACCTAAGAAGGGGGATTAATGATGACTGGCAAGTACATGATCGTCAGCGAACAAGTGGCCCACATATTCAACGAGCTTACATGGATCATGCGTTTGCCAAGGGGTGATGGATTCATTTGCATCCCCGCCAATAGGATCGGCGAGTATCTGATGAAAGTTTATGTGAAAAGGAAGTGAGCAATGATCGACATCAACAAAAAGTACCGCACCCGCGATGGCCGTGAAGTCCGCATCTATGCGACGGATGGGGCAATGCCAAGACCTGTTCATGGAGCAGTAAAATCCTCTTATGATTCCACATGGCACTCATTTCAATGGCATGAAGATGGTCGGCTAGTTCATAATATTTTGGCGGTAGACTTGTCTGACCTCATCGAAGTCCGCCCCCGCCACAAGCGGACGGTGTGGTTAGCCGTTTACCATAACGGATATATTGAAGCGACTAGCAAGTTAGAATGGCGCAACGGCCCCTGCATTAACGGACCCTATGATGGTGCAAAGCCAATCGCCTGCATCAAAGTCGAGTTGGATTTTGAAGAGGGAGAAGGGTTGTGACAGCGATTGGATTTATCATAGCCATCATTGGCTTCATTTTTGCGTCCTATGCTGAGGCCAACTTTTCCAGAAGTTTGTCTACTGTTGGCGGATGGTTTATTTTTGTTGGCGGCATGTTTATGCTGGCTGGAACGTCTGTCAAACTATGGGAGATCATGCCTTGACTAAACTCCTCATGCCAAGACGCAAGTTTCTATCAGGCTTGTTCGGCCTTGTAGCAGCGCCTGCGATTGTCAAAGCTGCCAACATCATGCCGGTGAAGATGATCGAGCCGAAGTGGTTCTTGAATGACGGTCTGCCACTTCAAACCATGATTCATCCCGTTCGCACAGGCGGTGGCATCCGTCTCAGCGAACTGCGCGAGATATTTAGGCCCGGCGCGCAGAAAATGTTTGACGAGATGTACGAAGCGAACTCGGCTCAGTGGGAAAACGTCTTTGAATCAAGGGGGTTGTGATGACTGACGCACCCGACTCTTTGCTAGTCCACTGCGGCTCATGCAAGCGCGAATGGTTTGCCTTGAAGCTGCCAATGCCAATGATGGATGCGGCTGTTCTCATCGAGAAGATGGTCTGCCCCAAATGCAGTGAATGGTCGCACAACATCTATTGCGGCCCTGCACCAGTGGAGAAGAAAGATGACTGACGACATGGGATTCGATCTTAAATTACCAGCAGTCGGTGAATTGACGTTGCCGCAGTGGCAAGACTGGCTGGTGCGTTACAACGCAGTTTTGGCTGAGCGCGATAACCGCATCGAGAAGCTGGAGGCGGAGGTAGAGCGATTGGTCAAGTCCAGAAACAAGTGGGGCAAACTATATAACAGGACGCTAGAGAAGCTACGCCTGTCGGTTATGTCAGACAGTGAATACGTCAAGATCATCGACGAAAAGTGCGCAGAACAGGCCAGCCGCATCGAGAAGCTGGAGGCAGCGCTGCGGGAGATTGCCGATGATGGGGACAAAGACCTGTTCATTAGCGGTCGTTCAGCGCGGCGTGTCGCCCGCAAAGCACTGGAGGGGAAAGATGAGTGACTACATGCAAATCCTACTAAACGTCTGCTTCACCATGGTGACCGGCGTCATCATTGTTGGGGGCATTGGCACCATGGCGTTCTTAGCCCTGATGTTTTGGAACATGATAGCGGATGAGTTCTGATGGGAAAGAGATCTAGCTTCGAGCGTAGGCCGATGGACTATTATGCAACTCCAGAGGAGGCTGTATTGCCCCTTCTGCCGTGGCTCCCGCGCCAGACAAGGTTCTGTGAGCCCTGTGCTGGCGAAGGGCACCTAATCCGCCACCTGGAGAAACAAGGGCACCAGTGCATCACCGCCTTTGATGCGGATCGCACGAAGTCTTATCCCGTGATCGATGCGACGTTCATGACCGCTTCTAATCTGGCGGGGGCAGATATGATTATAACAAATCCCCCATGGTCGAGACCAATCCTGCATGACTTGATCGACCGGTTTGTTTGCTTAGCTCCAACTTGGCTGCTATTCGATGCTGACTGGGCCTTCACGAAGCAGTCAATCCCATACATGAACTATTGCCAGATGATCGTGGCTGTGGGGCGGGTGAAGTGGATTGAGGGCTCTAAAAACACTGGCAAAGACAACTGCGCCTGGTACAACTTCAGCCACCCTAAGCATCTCTACCCTGAGGTGTCCAAGACAGCCTTCGTGGGCCGTCGATGAAGATCCCCCTCGACCAGCAAGTTCAGGCGCTCCAGGAGGCTGTCACAGCCCACCGCAGCTATGTGAACACCGTCAAACGGCTGGTGAAGGCTAATGAGCGCCCCAAGGAGATCCTAGAAGACACTGAGCGCCGTCTGCCATTGATGGAGGCTGCGCTTAAAACCCTGCAATGGGTGCAATTAAATCGGGAATTAATTATTGAGGTGCATGAGAAATCCAAAAAAGCCTCTTGATTTATGCAGATGATGCATTTAAAAAT
>Ga0209084_1003914_pt1 | contig 10695 bp, 6 predicted proteins | sample C_130820_MF_Meta_FD_187309 | JGI IMG/M metagenome (GOLD analysis project Ga0209084, IMG submission 187309) | Freshwater microbial communities from Lake Croche, Canada to study carbon cycling - C_130820_MF_MetaG (SPAdes) (version 2) | ecosystem: Environmental > Aquatic > Freshwater > Lake | place... | reverse complement strand
GGTACAGGGCGTTGAGGATGCGGGTGGCGGCTTGCAGGGCGTCCACACCGGTTTCGGGCACTGCCGCGTGGCCCATCTTGCCGTGCACGGTCACTTCCATTTGCAGGCAGCCGTTGTGCCCGGTAATGACTTGGTAGCTAAAGGCCGCGCCAATCAGCAAATCGGGTTTGATCAGGCCCTGGCGCAAGAGCCAGCCGGGGCCGAGTTCGCCGCCAAACTCTTCGTCATACGTGAAATACAGCTCCACGCTACCTTTAAGCGGCGCGCCCAGGGCTTCGATGGCGCGGGTGGCAAAGGTGAAGGTGGCGAAGTCGCACTTGCTCACCGCTGCGGCGCGGCCATACAGGCGGCCGTCTTGCACCTCGCCGCCGTAGGGGTCGTGCGTCCAGCCTTCGCCCGGGGGCACCACGTCGCCGTGGGCGTTCAGGCCCACGGTACGGCCCGCGCCGTAGTGGCGGCGCACCACCAGGTTGGTGATGCTTTGCAGGCCAGCGGCCTGCACCTCGGTCGCCGGGGGGGCGTGCTTTTCGGCCTCAAAGCCAAAGGCGTGCAGCAGCTCGGCGGTGCGCTCGGCGTGCGGCGCGTTGTTGCCCGGGGGTGTGTCGGTGGGCACTTGCACGAGTTGCTGCAAAAAGCGCACCTCCTCGTCGAAGTGGGCGTCAACCCAGGCGTCCAGGGCGGCGTAATTGATGGAGTTTTGTGTCATGGTTCGGTGGCGAGTTGGTCAAGCAGGTTGGCAAAGGCGCGAACGCAGAGTTCGGCGTCGTCGTTGGTGATGGATTCAAGCGGGTTGTGGCTGATGCCGGCGTTCAGGCCGCGCACAAACAGCATGGCCTGGGGCATGATTTCGTGCAGCTTCATGGCGTCGTGGCCGGCGCCGCTGGGCAGGTGAAACAGCGGCAGGCCCAGCGCCTGCACTGCGCGCTCCCAGCGTTGCTGCCAGGCGGCGTCACTTGGGGCAGCAGCGGCGCGCAGGGTTTCTTCTAGCTTGAAGTGCAGGCCCCGGCGCGCGCAGATGGCGGCCAGCTCGGCGCGGATGTCGTCGGCGCAAGCGTCGCGCACCGCGTCGGTGGTGGCGCGCACGTCCAGGCTGAAGGTGCAGCGCCCCGGCACCACGTTCATGGAGCCGTTGGGCACTTGCAGCATGCCCATGGTGGCGACCACCTGGGCCACGGCGGCTGCGCGTTTTTCTGCAAACAGCGCCAGCTCGGCCACAGCGGTGGCGGCGTCGCGGCGCTGGTCCATGGGCGTGGTACCGGCGTGGCTGGCCATGCCAATCACCTCACCCAAATAACGCACGCTGCCGTTAATGGAAGTGACGATGCCCAGCGGCATGTCCAGCGCGTTGAGAACTGGGCCTTGCTCGATGTGCACTTCTACAAAGCCCCGGTAGTGCGCCGGGTCGCGTTGGATGGACGCAATGTCAGCCACGTTCAGCCCGGCATGCGTCATGGCCGCTCGCATGAAAACACCGTCGGCGTCTTGCTGGTCCAGCCAAGCCATATCAAATTGGCCGGTGAGCGCGCCCGAGCCCAGAAAAACCGCTTTGTAGCGCTGGCCCTCCTCTTCCGAAAAGCCAACTACTTCGATGCCAAACGGCAGGCGCCGCCCGGCGCGGTGCAGCGCCCGCACGCAGGCCATGGGCACCAAAATGCCCAGGCGGCCATCGTATTTGCCGCCGTTGCGCACGGTGTCAAAGTGGCTGCCGGTCAGCAGGCGCGGCGCCGCGTGATCGTCACCGTGGTAGACACCCACCACGTTGCCCACGGCGTCTTGCGTCACCTCGTCAAAGCCGCACTCGCCCATCCAGGCTTGGAGGTCGCGCGCTGCGGCGCGGTGCGCGTCGGTCAGGTAGGTCACGGTGAGTTCGCCGCGCTCGGCAAAACCGGGGTCGCTGTGCCGCGCCAGGCGCTCGGCCCAGTCCCACACCAGGTTGCCCTCATCGGGCGTGTGGCCAAACTTGTCGTTAAGCCGGATTTCAGCAATGCGGTGGATGTTGCGCAGGCACTCGGCGCGCTCAAAGTCGGGGTGGTTGTCGAGGCGGCGCGCCAGCGTGGCGATGATCTCGGCCCGGTCCAAGCCCAGGCCACGCGGCCCACGCACTGCCAGGATGAAGGGGAAGCCAAAGCGCGCCTTGTAGGCGGCGTTGAGCTGCTGGATGCGGGCAAATTCTTCGGGTGTGCAATCGGTCAGGCCCGCTTTGCCTTGTTCGTTGGTGGACTCGGCTGTCAGGGTTTGGCTGACCATGGCCTTGCCCGCCAGCTCGGGGTGAGCGCGAATCAGCGCCAGTTGGGCGTCTTGCCCGGCTTCGCGTACCACCTGCGCCAGCGCCAGCTTCAGGTGCACCAGGCTGGCAAAAGGGCGCTGCGCGGCAGCGGCACGCGCAATCCAGGGCGAATGTTCGTAAGTGCCGTCCAGCAGGGCGACGCATTCGTCCACCGTAGCGGCGTTGAGTTGGTTCAGTGTCAGCATGCGGGGCTTACTTCCAGACAAAGGCGGTGGCCGCGTCAAACGGGTGCGCGGCCTTCCAGTGGCGGGCGATGTCCACCCGGCGCGCCACCCACACCCGGTCGTGCGCCTGCACGTGGTCCAAAAAGCGTTGCAAAGCGCGCATGCGGCCAGGGCGCCCCAGCAGGCGGCAGTGCATGCCGATGCTCATCATCGATGGGCGTTCGGGGCCTTCGGCATAGTGCACATCAAAGGCGTCACGCAGGTACTCAAAAAACTCGTCGCCGTGCGAGTAGCCCTGGGGCAGTGCAAAGCGCATGTCGTTGCAGTCCAGCGTGTAGGGCACGACCAGGTGGGGCGCGAGCGTGCCGTCGGTCTTTTGCACTTGCAGCCAAAACGGCAGGTCGTCGCCGTAGTAATCGCTGTCATATTCCAGGCCGCCGTGGTCAGCGAGCAGGCGGCGGGTGTTGGGGCTGTCGCGCCCGGTGTACCAGCCCGCAGGCAGCGCGCCGGTCAGGCTTTGAATCACTTGCAGGCCGCGCGCCATGTGTTCGGCCTCAACCGCAGCGTCAATGGTCTGGTAGTTGATCCAGCGCCAGCCGTGGCAGGCGATCTCGTGGCCCAGTTCGACAAAGGCTGCCGCCACCTCGGGGCAACGCTCCAGCGCCATGCCCACGCCAAACAGCGTAAGCGGCAGGCCCCGGCGCTCAAACTCGCGCAATATGCGCCACACGCCCACGCGCGAGCCGTATTCGTAAATGCCTTCCATCGTCAGGTGCCGGTCCGGGAAGGACGGCGGGCTGAACATTTCGGACAAAAACTGCTCGCTCCCCGCGTCGCCGTGCAGCACCGAGTTTTCGCCGCCTTCTTCGTAGTTCAGCACAAACTGCACCGCCACGCGGGCTTGTTGCGGCCACTGGGCGTGGGGCGGGTTGCGGCCATAGCCCAGCAGGTCGCGCGGGTAAAAAGAAGGAGTTGCGGCGTGGTTGTTCATGCGGTTCGTGGCGAATAGAGCAGGAGGACGCAGAGCAGGCTGCGACGGGTCAAAGTGGGGATATTGTTTCACGCCTACGGCTTGGTTTACCAAACCACCGAGGCGGGGAGGTTTGCGGTCCACGCGGCGGGGAGTTCAAAGGGCGGCAAAAACGCCACGCCAACCTCCTTGTCCACCAATTGCAGTGCCGCGCTCTCAGGCGGGAACAACAGTGCAACCGCCCGGTCTTTGAATGTTTATCCGTATCGTGCCAACTTCTGTCCTTCATCGCCGCCCCGTGTTCTTGGTTCTATGGAGGCGACAACTATTGTGACGCGGGGGGGCTTGGCTTGCCGGTCGTTAAAGATCAGCTCACCTTGGTCGTCCATCAGGTTGATGAAGTTGTGGAATAGATTTCACCGATTCTTCAAATAACAATTTGATTTTTTCTTCGAAAAAATAGAAGATCCGCCATCGACATAGTCGCAATTGAAATTTTCGATGCCCGGTCACTGAGTTATTCCTGATACACCTAAGGTCATCCCACATTCACAGCACAATCTGATTCCCGAGTCCCGTGTAATGGATCTCCGGCGTCTGCTGCGGATACTTACAGTTTGATCCTGTCAGGCGACAGGCCTCACGTGTTTCCTGGACGACAATTGGGGCAGCGACCTGCATAACTTGCTCCAACGCGCCTCGGTTTTTGGTCTTTGCCAACCCGTCGAGGAACGCAAGCGTGAACAGACCTCCATTGGGCGTGTCGCGAGAAAATTCATTTCCTTTGGCTGCTGTAATGATTGCTAGATGCTTGTTAGGGTCACCCTTACGGGCCATGACGCGACCGTCCGGACCGGTCGATGAGGGCGCTGCCGTTACACCGTCCGCGCCAATCACTGCCGTGATGAGCCCGCCAGCGGCGTTACCAGCATGGCAGGTGTCAATTATCAGAACTGTTCGCTCGCAATCCATGTTGCCGATCAGGCTCTGGATCTCCCAGAAGTCCAGCGAGTCGCCCTTGCCGCCGTCGTCCGACAAGATGGGTCGACCATATCCCGAAAGGCTTTCCTCCTTATCAGCACCATGGCCAGAAACGTAAAGCAGGACCATGTCGTCTTTCTTTGCCGCACCCTTGAACTCTTTAAGCCAGCTGCGAACGTTTGTGCTACTTGCCTTCTCGTCAAGCAAGGAGATGACGCGCTTCTTTTGCCAACCCATTGAAAGCAGCTTCAGCTTCATGTTCTCGATGTCCTTTCGAACGCCTGGTAGTGCGTTCTGGATACGCGCCGTGCTGCCAGAAGTGCTCGGATAATCGGACACTCCTACCAGCAGCGCAAACTTGAGGCCCACCGTCGGAAGTTGTGCCAAATTGACCTGCGCTGCTGCTGGCGCGCTTGATTGGGCTGCAACTGCCGGCACCGGTGCATCTAAAGGGGCCGGGGTAGGCGGCGAGGGGCTCAGCGTCGGTAGCGGCACTTGAGTGACTACCGTCGACAAAGAAGGTGCGCTCGCCAAGAGCTGATTGATCTCCGACGGGCTCATGGCCTTGAGCCGCGCGACGACGCTACTGCAGAGTTCCTGTGAGGCGCGACGGGCCGCAAGCTGATATGCCCGCCGCTCCCCAAATTCTTTTTGTCCGCCTTCGAACACTGCGTACATCTGTCCACGGCCTTCTTCCGCAGCGATGACGTGTCGTCCAACAAAGACGCGCGCCTGTAGCGTGACTTCGGCTATTCCAGAATCCGATCCAGGTGTCGGTCGAATCGTACGGTAAGCAGACAGCACCATCGAGAAGCCGGCGTCATCTGCGAACTGCACGATGACAGCCTGCCCTTGGTCCATCACGCGGTACATCTCTGCTGACGGCTGCAACACCTTGAATCCACTGCTGAGAAAGGCCTCATCCAGGGCAAGCAGGGAGGCCTGCACCGCCGGATCCAGTCGGGTGGGCGCGGTCTCGGATTCGCGACGGTACATGACTGTGATTCGGTCTGTCGTGATGGCTGCCTGCGCGCCGGAAGGCAGCGCCATCCACGCAGTCCCTGCGCCGAGTGCCGGCGCGAGTGTGGGAGCAAGGGCGGCCAGCACGGTGCGGCGGGAGACAAAGAACCGAGATAGGGTGTCTACAGGAGGTCGGCTCATGTTTGATTTGAATCGTTAAGGGTAGCGGTTAGGAGCGGCTAAACAGCTGTGCGTATCTTCCTAAAGCAGTGCCGATTCATAGCCAGCGATCCTTTTTCAGAGAGTCATCCGTAAGGATTGCGTAGTCTCCAACTTGCACCTGAACCCCGGCTTCGAGTCGGACGATCTCGCACTGGCTCGTCACCGTGCCGACACCGTCACATTGCACTACAGCTATGGGCCGGGTCGCAGAAAATGCGTCTGTCTTGCCAACTTTGATGATCGGCCCACGGAAGATAACCATGCGGTCGTTGCCGATGAAACCATGACGCTGCCCGCCCAACATACCGATGGAGCTGCCGTCAACACTCAGGACCTTGCCCATCGGGCGCAGCACTTCTTCGATACGCTGGGAAGCAAGGCCATAGGCGCGGTTCAGTGCGCGCAGGTAATCGTTGGCCATGCGCTGTTGCACTTCGGGCGAAGTCGTAGCCTCTCGGGGTTGAAGCACGGCGCGGTCGCCCGTCGTGACACCTGTAATGCCCTCCACTGAGACCGCCGTCGGGAAAACGAAATCGCCGGTCAGCACGTGTTTCATCTGAATCGACAGATTCACGCGCGTTTCCACTACGCGCAGGCCGCCCTCTGTGGGACGTATCTCCTGAGTCGCACTGACAACCTGTGCGTTAATTACATAGTCGGTTGCATCCGCAGTAACAGCAGACCGGATGTCAAGCACTTCAAAGCGGCGACTCTTAAGGATGGTGTCGGTGAAAAGGCGGGTTAGCTGTAAGGACGTCATGTCCATTGCCTGGGCCATATTGCGCGGGAACAGCAGTCTGTTCTGGGGGTTCTCATCAATGCGCAACTGCTCAATGAACACCTTTTGCATCTCGCCCTTGTCGAGTTTCAGTACACGACCAGGGTCAGCGCCCTGGGGCATACGTAAAGGCACAGCCTGTTGCTGCACGACGGGCTTGACGTCGAGATCGGATTGGTGGGTTGGAAGCGTCTTACAGCCCGACGCCATAAGGGCTACAGAAAACAACATGGATGCAGCGTATCGCAGCGTGTACCATGATTTTGGAGCATTTATCAGGGCACGTTGGTCATGCAAGGTGATGATTGAGGACATTTCATGCTCTTTAACGCGGTTAGGGTTCATTTCTTGGCACTCTCTAACAGGCAGGTTTATTGCTGGCGGGTTGTTGGCTTGGCAGCGGTTGTTTTGCCACTGGGACGTTGCGGGGAGGTCGTTCCCGTGGTCGCATCAGGTACCAGCGACTTACATGATTCGATCAGCGATTCGTAGATATAAATCGACTCCATCGAAGGATTTGGTCGGACGGACACTTCACCCAACTGCAGTGTCGCCATTGATGCTGCGCCTTCGCGATTGGAAAAGATAAGGCGCGTGAGCTGCTCGTCGTTCCAGCTTGCATACCTTTGCGATAGCCTTTCTTGCAGGCCACCAAGAGCCACATTGGCGTCATCGCGTTGGCCACGATAATCTGCCTTTAAAAGACGATCGGGCAGTTCCTTCTCACGGCGGCTAGCACCTTCAGGCAGGCGGCCAATTGCGTTCTCAAATGCAAAGCCCTCGCTGGGTACCTCCGAACCGAACCAAGCTGTTGCAAATTGCTCGCGTTCGTTTACATCAATAACCTTATCGATCATCCTGCCAGCCTCGGCGCCGTCACATACTTGGACGCGCTGTAGCAGTCCAGCTGAACCATTGCGAAACAGTGAGTCGGCCAGCAGTCCGTCGACTTGCTTGGCCTTGAGTATTGCGAAGGTAGCGTTTGCGTCTCTCACTTTCTCTTCACCGGTGGCCGTGGCGACGCTGAAGCGCATTAACGATTGGTTGGCACTCAGTATCACACCACCAGTTGCTTGCGCCGCGAGCCTTATCAACGGGTAAGACTCTTTGAGGAGCTCCGCGCCGAAGGGCAGCACCGTGAGGAAATGACCAAAGTCGCGGCTCTCCCAGACGCGGCTAGTCTCACGCAAGAAGGTTGCGGTAAGCCCGCCAATGGCGGCTGCGCCCGCAGCAGTAAGAATATAGCCCTTGGTGCGCTTTAGCGCGCCGTCGCGCCCAACAACGTATTCAGCGTACGCCGACGGGTCTTTCTTGCGGAGGAATTGAATGGCCAAATTTTGTGCGGCGATGTCGTTAGCGAACTGCGAAGCATCCATGCGCGAAAGGTCAGAGTCAAGGAATGCCATTTCGGTACGGGACATCGTTGTGCCAAGTTGTTCTTCTGCGTTGCGTACCGCCTTCGCGTTTCCGTCGCGCTGCGCCTGGGCGCGCAGTCCCAACGCTTCATACAAGATCTTGGCAGCCTGTTCCCTCCGCTCAATCAGGCGTTTGTAGTCGCCTTCGATGTCAGCTATGTCTTTCTCGGCTTGTTCCAGCAGCTTTCCGGTGGCGCGCGCGGTCACGACTAGCGCGGCCATTGTCACCACGCTTTGGGTCTGCGCGTCCGACATTTTGTTAGCCGCTGGCATTTGGATAGTCTCGCGCTGCAGCAAATTGGGGTCTTGGACGAGTGCTAGCAGAAAATCGTCCAGCGCCTTGTACGCGATCTTTACGGTTGCAGCTTTAAGCTGGCTCTCCAATGCTTTGCCGCCAAGATTAGTCAGCATCCCGCCCAAGTCGAATTTGCCAGTATTCGCCGTCTGACCTGCTGCCTTGACTAGGCCGTTGGTGAAATCGGCCATCGACTTGGCAGCATGTTGCTCGCGCATCGAAATCTGGATTGCTTTCAGTTCGGTAATAAGTTCGTCGCCCGTGACCATACGATTCATCAGCGTGCGCAGGCTAGCGGGAGGGCGAGTAAAGCGAGGTTTGATCTGCTGTGCTGCGGTAGACGTGTTCGGCGGCGACACTGACTGGGCTGGCACAGAAAGCTGAACCGCGTCTTCAACCTTCTTCACAATTTCCGCCGCCTGACGTTTCAGACTCTCTGCCCAGGTTTCAGCTCGGGCGGAATTGGAACCGAACGTGATAAGTGTCACCGACAGCGCTGATGTGACACTGATAAGGACACGAGGAAAATTTGATGCGGATAACCGTGCTCGCATGATGATCAACCTATTGGCTAAAGGGGAAGATTCAGAAGAACTGCCTCCAAAGCATTAGGCAATTCAGCGTGAATAGGCATTTGAGTGGTACACCTTCTCAACGACGATCCAATAGTTATACAGATAATCGGAAGACGCGAAAATTTAATGTTCATATTGACTTTCCAGTGCCAAAGGCTAATTGATCATAAGACCCCGCTCATAGGAAATCCAAGCGCCTGGAAGTAAGTATGGCATAGGTTTCGGGGTCACAATCCTACGCGCTGGGGTCTACTTGATTGGTTCACTCCGGGCCAGTTGCCCATGGTTCACTGTCAGTGCAGTTCCTAGGCTGCGGCAGACACAGTATGCCCGGCGGCGATGACCAACCGCTGTCATATTCCAGGCCGCCGTGGTCGGCCAGCAGGCGCCGGGTGTTGGGGCTGTCGCGCCCGGTGTACCAACCGGCAGGCAACTGGCCCGTCAGGTTCTGAATCGCTTGCAGACCGCGCGCCATGTGTTCGGCCTCGACCGCAGCGTCAATGGTCTGGTAATTGATCCAGCGCCAGCCGTGGCAGGCGATCTCGTGGCCGAGTTCGACAAAGGCTGCCGCCACCTCGGGGCAACGCTCCAGCGCCATGCCCACGCCAAACACGGTAATCGGCAGGCCCCGGCGCTCAAACTCGCGCAATATGCGCCACACGCCCACCCGCGAGCCGTATTCGTAAATGCCTTCCATGGTGAGGTGCCGGTCAGGAAAGGACGGCGGGCTGAACATCTCGGACAAAAACTGCTCGCTCCCTGCGTCGCCATGCAGCACCGAGTTTTCTCCGCCCTCTTCATAGTTCAGCACAAACTGCACCGCTACGCAGGCCTGCTGGGGCCACTGGGCGTGGGGTGGGTTACGGCCATAGCCGAGCAGGTCGCGCGGGTAGAAAGAAGGAGATGCAGCGTTGTGGTTCATGCGGTTGGTAGCAAGTTGGGCGGGTGGGCGCAGCGCAGGCTGCGCGGGGTCAAGGTAGGGATATTGTTTCACGCCTGCGGCACCGACCACCATAACCCGCAGGCGCGAAGGTGCGTGGTCGCCGCGAGGGGCCGGTCAGTGGGTCGCTTAGGCCAGCACCACTATCATCCGCCCCTTGCTTGATAACCCCGAGCCACCGCCCATGATCCGCCTGACCGAACTCAAACTGCCCCTGACCGCCCTGCCGGTCATTGCCCGGCGCGCCGCCGACGCCCCCAGCGAAACCGAGGCCGACCGCCACCCCGTTATCCATCCGCTGGATACGCTCACGCGCATGGTCGCCCAAGCCCTGGGCGTGGCTGAGGCCGATATTGCGCAACTGCAGGTGTTTAAACGCAGTTTTGACGCGCGCAAGGCAGACATCCTGGCGGTGTTTATCGTCGACGTCGCGCTGGACGCGGCGCTGGAAGCCCGCTTACTGGCGCAGTTTGCAGCTCACCCGCACATAGGCGCCACGCCCGACATGGCCTATCACCCGGTGCGCCAGGCCCCGGCCAGCTTGCCGCTGCGCCCGGTGGTGGTGGGTTTTGGGCCGTGTGGCATGTTTGCCGCGCTGCTGCTGGCGCAAATGGGATTCAAACCCATCGTGCTCGAACGCGGCCCGGCGGTGCGCCAGCGCACCAAAGACACCTGGGACCTGTGGCGCAAACACACGCTGCACCCCGAGAGCAATGTGCAGTTTGGCGAAGGCGGCGCAGGTACGTTCTCCGACGGCAAGCTCTGGAGCCAGATCAAAGACCCGCGCCACCTGGGGCGCAAGGTGATGCAAGAGCTGGTGGAAGCGGGTGCGCCGCCCGAAATACTGGTCGAGGCGCATCCGCACATTGGCACCTTCAAACTCGTCAAGGTGGTGGAGAACCTGCGCGCGCGCATCATCGCCCTGGGCGGCGAAGTGCGCTTTGGACAGCGGGTAGTGGACATCCGCACCACTCCGGCCAACACCGCAGACGGGCAAGCCCAGCGCATCTGCGGCCTGCAAGTGCTGGACCTGGCCAGTGGCACCTTGCAAGAACTGGCCGCCGACCACGTGGTCATGGCGCTGGGCCACAGCGCGCGCGATACCTTT
>Ga0209084_1003912_pt1 | contig 10697 bp, 9 predicted proteins | sample C_130820_MF_Meta_FD_187309 | JGI IMG/M metagenome (GOLD analysis project Ga0209084, IMG submission 187309) | Freshwater microbial communities from Lake Croche, Canada to study carbon cycling - C_130820_MF_MetaG (SPAdes) (version 2) | ecosystem: Environmental > Aquatic > Freshwater > Lake | place... | reverse complement strand
AATATGGCTTGATTGCAAAAATATCCACTTTCCAAGCAAATAATAAATTTGAAATAGATGTTTTGTTTTGATTTAAAATTACTAGTTGAGGAGTAGGTTCAAAGGTTGCATTTGGGTCATCTTGTAAATATTTGATAATACTATTATGTTTGACATCTTCCCAAGCGTATTTTTTTGCTGGGAGGTTATTTAATGCTATTTTTTTAGCTGAATTACTTGATACCTTAGATGATTCTGCCGTCACCACAGGACCTAATTTTTTGTCTAAATCAGAAAATCCTCGTCCATTGATGGATTTAATTTTTTGAGACTTCATATTGTAATGTACAATAATATTTGATCCTTCAATTTCAATCCCTTGATAAACTTGACGATATCTAATATGGCCATATCCTAGGTTATCTTCAGAAGAATCAAATGGAATGTAATTGCAATTGTTATCATAAATGTCATTTAAAACCTCCTCCACTTTTTCCAAGGAAGGTTGGTAAGTTTCCTTAAATTCTATGTATTCCACCGTTTTGGAATTGCCGTAAAAATCAACCTTATCGGCTTGATCTATCCAATTATTGAGTTTTGATTCTGCTAATAAAGGAGAATGGTTAACAATCAGGATTAGGATTGATAATATCAACAAAAAACCGCGGGAATTTTCTTTTTTCATTGGTTAAAGTAATGGCAATTACAAATATAGGACATTTTGGTATAGAATCAAAAAAGATGGGGAAAGTCAATTTAGAGGTTATATTTGCAAATTCAACACAGAAAGTTGAAATTTAGGTAGTATTTTATTAGAATATGTTAAGTATCCGATTTACAGAAACAGCCTCTCAAGATTGTGCTCTTTTGATAGAAGATTTCTCAGAGAAAGCACTCAAAAAGCAGAATTTAGAGCCAGATCAAATAAAACTTATTAATCGTTATTTTACAGCAGGAAAGTCTGTGATTCATCTTCCAGAGGTGGAAGAAGATTCAGATTTGTATTGTGTAAAGTTAGAAAAAGGGAAAGAAGATTATCTTACTTTAGAAAACGCCCGTAAGTCAGGATTTGCACTTTTTAATGAAATCAATGCCTTAAAGGTTGAGGAAATTACTTTACTTTCTGAAAACTCTAATCCATCAATTATTTTGGCTTTTGCAGAGGGATTAGCACTATCTGCTTATCAATTCAATAAGTATAAGAGCAAGCCTAAGAACAATCTGTTAGCCATAATAAATATTATGCACAAAGCAGTGACTGCGGCTGATTGTAAGGAACTAAATTCCATTATTGAAGCAGTAACACATGCCAAAGATTTGGTTAATGAACCATTTTTGAGCCTTGGTGCAGAAGACCTTTCAGATCAAATCAAGAAACTTGGAAAAGAATCGGGATTTAAAGTTGAGGTTCTAGGACTAGGAGAAATTGAAGATTTGGAAATGGGTGGAATTCTTGCCGTTAATCAAGGAAGTGTAGAAGACCCGACATTCAATATTTTAGAATATAAACCAAAAGGAGCAGTTAACAAACATCCTTTGGTATTGGTTGGCAAGGGAGTGGTATATGATACAGGTGGATTATCTTTAAAAACACCTTCCGTCAATATGGAAACCATGAAATGTGACATGGGAGGAGCTGCTGCGGTAGTTGGGATTTTCCATTTAATAGCTAAGCTTAAATTACCTGTTTATATAGTTGGATTAATACCATCTACAGACAATCAATTAAGTGCAACATCTATAACCCCAGGTGATGTTATCACAATGATGGATGGTACAACAGTAGAAGTACTTAATACAGATGCAGAAGGAAGATTAATACTTGCTGATGCATTGACTTATGCAAAGAGATATAATCCTGCATTGGTTTTTGATTTTGCTACTTTAACAGGCGCAGCCCAAAGAGCAATCGGAAGTCAAGCTTCTGTTTACATGGGAATAACCGATCAAATCATTAAAGAGGAAATTGAAGCGTCAGCTTATGCAACTTTTGAGCGATTGGTTGAATTTCCGTTATGGGATGATTATAAAGATTTATTAAAATCCGACATTGCAGATTTAAAAAATGTAAGTGGTGGCGTTAATTCAGGTGCAATCACTGCAGGGAAATTCCTTGAAAATTTTACGGATTATCCTTGGATTCATTTTGATATTGCTGGCACTGCATTTAATTCTGCACAAGACAGTTATAGAAGCAAAAATGCTACTGGATTTATGGTCAGAAGTATGTATTATTACATTAAAAACTATTTTATTCCTTCCATTAAACTTGAGGAGCCAGTAGTGATTAAAAAAGGTAAAAAGTAAAAATTTTGAGTCAAGAAGATAAATTTAGACCAGTTATTGCCATTACAGTTGGTGATTTAAATGGAATTGGATTAGAGATAATTATAAACACATTATCTGATGTTAGAATATTAAATTATTGTATTCCTGTAATCTATGGTAATGTAAGTGCATTAAATTATCATAAAAAAACGATGGATAACAAGCAATTTGTATTCCATCAAATTACCACAATAGAACAGTTACATCCTAAAAGAATTAATTTAATTAATTGCTGGGAGGATAATATAAAAATTAATTTAGGAATGCAAAATCCAGAAAATGGAAAATATGCTTTTCTAAGCTTAAAAAGAGCAGTTGAAGATGCTCAATTGGATAGAGTACATGGGATTCTAACTGCTCCTATTGATAAATTTTCCATGCAATCTGACGACTTTAAATTCCCAGGGCATACAGAATATTTATCCGAAAGATTTAATTGTAAAACATTGATGTTAATGGTTTCAGAGCAATTAAGAGTTGGAACCGTAACGGGTCATATACCTATATCAGAGGTGGCGGATTCAATTACGACAGAGTTAATCATTGATAAATTAAAATTGATGCATAATACCTTGTATAAAGATTTTTCCATAAAAGCACCAAAGATTGCTGTAATTGGATTAAATCCTCATGCAGGAGATAGTGGATTAATTGGCAAAGAAGAAGAGGAAATAATAATTCCTGCTATAGAATCCGCTAAGTCAAAAGGAGCCTTAGTTTTTGGTCCTTTCCCTGCTGATGGATTCTTTGGAACTAGAATGTATCAGAATTTTGATGGTGTTTTAACTATGTATCACGACCAAGGATTGGTACCATTTAAAACGATATCTTTTGAAAACGGTGTTAATTACACTGCAGGATTGCCTATTCCAAGGACTTCACCCGATCACGGAGTAGCTTATAATATTGCAGGAAAGGATATGGCCGATGAATCTTCCTTTAGGTCCGCTTTGTATTTATTATTAGATGTAATTAAAGAGCGAAGTTTCTTTAAAGAAATCAATGAAAATCCACTGCAAAAGCAGTTCATTGTAGATAAAGAGAAAAGGCCTGAATAGATAATTAATAATCTATTTATTACCTAGCCAATAAAATGGTAAATCCGATGTTTTTATTGCCGATGCCCTGTTTTTCAAAAGACATTACACCTGTATAAACGCCTAAAGGTAGAATATCCCCTTTTATAGTTCCATCCCATGATTTGGTAGGGTCATTGGTTTCAAAGACAATACCTCCCCATCTATCATAAATTTTGAGGCTGAAATTTAAAGGGTTTTTAATGTAAACTAAGTATTTATCATTAATTCCGTCTCCATTAGGTGTAAAGCTATTAGGGATATATAAATGCTCGTCTGGATAGACCGTAATTGTTTTAAATATAGAATCGGTACATCCCGCTTTAGTGCTTACTCTTAAACCAATTTTGTAGGTTTTAGGCAAAGGGAAAGTGACATCCAGTTTATCATATTGTTTGTCATTTGGAATTGAATCAAAAAGTAACCATTTTAAATCCGCATTTATTGGACTGGAGTTGGAATAAAAAGTCAGGCTATCTCCTTCCAAGAGGCTATCTAGCCTAGGATTTTGACTGAAACTTGCCACTGGTTTGGCATCCACTTTAATAGGAATATTAATTAATTCATCTAAACAGCCTCCTTTTATTTTAACATAAATTGAGGTATCCTTTTGTGGTGTAAATCTGAAATATTTATTAGTTGAACTGTCTTGCCATTTTACCTTGATATTTTTATCCTTGGCAATTACTTCAGCCGTCACTAATGCCCCTTGACAAACTAATGATGGATAAATTAATTGATAAGTTGATTTTGGTAATATTTTGACAAATGTGGTGGTGGTATCCCCTTGACAACTTAGTTGATTTAATGCAACTACTTTAATTGGATAAATCCCCGGAATGGTATCCCAATCGATTGCGATTTGATTGGATTTATTACCGCTAATGATATTTCCTCCTTTTATATCCCATTGATAAGTATATAAAGGATTATTGGTTACGTAATAATTTCTGCCTTTTTTACCTGCACATACTGAGTCCGTGATTTGAGTAAAGCCCAAAATCGGAAACCATAAACAGATTAAAAAGACAGAAATAAAACGCATTTTATATTTTATTAAACTAAATAACTAGTAATGGAAGATTGCTGATGTAGCTGGTTTAGGAAGTACTTTAATAGTTGCACTAAAGTTTGTAGAAGAAACTGCTCCAGCGCATTTATTATATTTATCCTTTACAGAAGTTAATTTAACTAATTGGTCGGTTGTATAAGGACCAGCTAAGTTAATATAACCCGTTAAAGAGGAAGTGGTTACTGTAATTGTAGAACCTCCATTAACTGTGTAAGTGTAAGTAATGGGAACTGCTCCTGTTAATGTAACTTTCAATTTGTTTAAGTTAGGAGATTTGTTGGTACAAATGGTATCCCCTCCTGTTAAAGCAGCAGTCGCTTGAGGAACGATAACAATATTCATAGTTTGTGTATCACCCGGACATCCTGCAGCATTTTTTTCCACTACTCTAACAAGACCAGTGCTAACCCCTGTATTCCAATTGACAGTAATAGAGTCAGATGTACCTCCTGTAGCTTGTGTACCATTGGTGATTAACCATGTGTAGGTAGATCCTGCAGTTTTGTTGACTTTATAGATTTTACCTAAAGAACCTGCACAAACAGTATCAGTAGTTGATACTTGTGCTTTTGCAAAGAATCCGATTGTTAAGAACAAAAAGGATAAGGATAGAATTTTGAAGAAATTGCGCATTGCTATAATTATTTTAATATATTAATAATGATAAATAGTTGGTTTAGGGGTCGGTTTAGGTCTATTAATTAATTTATATGGAGCTGAGGTTTGGTTATAAGCCCTTCCTCTGGCATAATGATAACTATTTCCGTTGATTTCATCCGCTTTATAACGGAAAGCATATACTCTGTAAACTACATTTACATTACAAGGGATGGTGTAAACATCGGTATAGGTGAGTGTTTTGGAAGAGTTTGCAACATAAATGACAGTTCCGTTTGTGCCTACTGAATCGGAGGTGGCGTAGGATTTTCCGTCCAATGGAGTAGAATAGGAGGTGGAAGTGTACCTCACTACTAAGTATCCTTGCGTTAAATCATAGGAAGAGGAATCAACACACATATTCCAGTCCAATTGATTAGAGGTATAAGCTGCATTGGATGTCACCGTTAATGCAGGACTTATCCATTGCGGTTCTCTGATTTTAATCCAAAATTTCCCGTTTAAAGCATCATTTCCTTGACAAATGTTAGGTAGTCCGAAACTAAAATTAGCTACAGTATCTGTCACGGTAGCCTTTCCTCCTGTGGAAGTTCTGTATTTTGCTATGGTATCCCCAGAACATACTTGACATATTCCGATGGATGCTAATGAGGCACCTGATGTCAATTTAGGTTCTGTCATTGAGGTATAATCAGTTCCTGGTGAGCCAGATGGGTTGTGAGCCAGGGCATGTATATGATTTCCTGAGGCATCTTGAATTTCTAATATGTCACGCGTTGCAGAGAAATTTAATGTTGGACCATTCCAATTACCTGAAGAGGCACCGCATGCTTGAGGTCCCCAATTGGAGGCCAAACTACCAGAGCTAACATTAAAAAGCGCTGTATCTGTGGCGTTGACTTGAATATAACCATCAGCTTTGGAGGTGTCTTTTGTGTAGTTGACTATTGATGGGGAGAAAGAACAAGGACGGAAGTTTATTATGATGATTGTTCCTTTTCTTAGGTGTTTCCAATAATTAATGTTTTTAAAAATTACAAAATTCTGCCAAGATGTTTGAGCAGAGTTATTGTCCCTAATTTGATAGTTTCTTAGGTCTAAATAATCTTGATAAACAAGGAATTCCGCCCATTCATCACGCGGATTTGCTTGATTGCAGTAGGAACTTACAACAATTGATGGTTGTGCAATCGCAAAACAACCCAGCAAAGTGAAAATCCCAACAAAGATTATTTTTTTTATACTCATTAAAAACAGATGTCAAATTTACATTTGCTTAGTCATTCTAATTTTACCAAATTATCAATTAATTGTTAAGAACTAATACTCTTCTTCATCAACAATCTGACCATTGCTGTCTATTCAGGTTTTTCTCTTTTTCTTTTTGGCGGCAGGGAAAAGCACGTTGTTTAAAATTAATCTATATCCTGGGGAATTAGGATAGAGCTTCATGTCGGTAGGAGGTTCGTTGACCATGTGTTGATAGTCTTCAGGGTCGTGACCTCCGTAAAAAGTATAAGTACCTTTTCCGTATTCTCCGTGAATATAACGAGCCTCGTTAAGGGATTTATTTTCTCCCATAATTAGGACATTTTTTTTAATTAATTCTTTTTTAAATGCTGTTGTTTGACCCATGAATCCTTTTATGATTCTGGTTTGGTTCTGGCAAAGCATTGTCGGGATTTGATCCCATTTAGCGGAATAATCAAAAAGGACAAAATAATCATTATTTTCGGTCACTAATCCCATTCTGGAGTTGGTGGCGTCAATATTGGAGTATTCGTACTCGTAAGGGTCCATTACTAATTTGAAGTTGGTAAAGGCAAAGCAATTGGCATAATTTAATCTGGTATTTGCTGATTTATCCGCTGGGTCGCCGTCAAACATGGATTCACAAATATCGATTCCGTCTGCTGCCATGGCGATGTCATAGGTGTCGGTTGCGGAACACATGGCAAATAAATATCCGCCTCCAGAAACAAATAATTGAATTTTTTTGGCAATCGCTAATTTTAATTGAGATACTTTACTTAATCCCCATTTTTTTGCGGATTCCTCTGAGGCTTTTTGTTCTGCTTTGTACCAATCTGAGTTTTGATATTGCGCCCAAAACTTTCCGTATTGTCCGGTGAAGTCCTCGTGGTGGAGGTGTAACCAATCGTATAATGGAAGCTTTCCGCTCATGATTTCATCATCATAAATGACGTCATAAGGTATTTCCGCATAGCTAAGGGCTAAGGTTACAGCGTCATCCCAAGGTTGTTTTGTTTTAGGGGAATATACTGCGATTTTAGGAATTTTTTCCAGTTTGACGATGTCCTGATTGACCTCTGGCTGACTGATTTCCATGGCGATCTTGGAATATTGTGCATCTGCAATGACTTGATAACTCACTCCTCTGATGAGGCATTCTTTTTCAAAATCAGAGCTGAATGGTCCGGCAAAACTGCCTCCTCTGTAGTTGAGCAGCCATTCCATTGTGATGCCCTTACCTATTGCCCAGTAAGTGATTCCGTAGGCTTTTAGGTGATTTTTTTGGGATTCATCCATTGGGATGAATAAATAAGCGGCTTTGGTTTGGTTGACCAATGCCAATATGGATATAAAGAGGAATAAAAATCTTTTTTTCATTTTCAGTATTTACTGTCAAAAATGAGTACAAAGTTAAGACGTATGAAGTGGGTTGGATGTTATTGGAGTTGGTTGGGTTTTGAGACCTCACCCTAAATCCCTCTCCAAATGGAGAGGGACTTTGAAAGCAAGGTTGGTTTTTGGTTGGTTTTGGGGCGTTTTCGCCGCGGCGAACAGCCCGTATTAATTATTGAAATTGCAATCGTAAAAATTTCATTTTGAATGAAACGGTATGTAAGTGGTTGGTAGTCATAGGAGTTAAGTGTTTCCAAAATCGTTTCAGGGGTGAAACGATTGGTGGTAAGTGTTTGGTTGTTAGTGGATTAAGTGTTTCGCTGATAGTTTCTGAATCACGGATTAAACGGATTTCATGGATTTCACGGAAAATACAGGAGGTCTTGGCGATAGAATAAGATTTTATCATTTTTGTTAATTGGTTATATATTTACACTATTGTCCTAACTCGACCATTTATCGCACTTTGGCCGAAAAAAAATTGAAAATAATTTGTAATTAGTTGAAAATCAATAGTTTTTTATATGTACCTAACCCTAGGGCGGACATTCGCCACGGCGAACCGCCCCTACGAAATACATTATTGTCTTTTTGTAGGACCGCCCATTTGGGTAAATAGTTTTTCCAACCACCTAGTCTCCAAAGAAGAGTCGCATCCTCTTCTTTTGAGCTACTCCTCCTATCTAAGGAAGAGTGTTTTTACTTACCTTCTAACCTTTGCATTCGTCTTTAGAATATGAGTTCATAGTCAATCCAAACCATCATAAAACAATGAAAAATGTATTAATTATTTTAAGTCTCCCATTAATCTTAGCAACTTGTAAAAAAAACAGTGATTCTGCTCAATTGACTTGCACGGAAGCTAATACAATCATGGCACCTCAATTGGCCAAGGATTTATTTGCTTTTAAACCTGGAACATGGTGGGTTTATGAAGATTTAAATAACCATACTTTTGATAGTTTATGGGTAGGAGAAAATACCTCAGAAAAGAGATATTATAATAACAGCAGTATGGGTACTGAATTCTCATTTTGTGCTGAGGTGAATAATACTAAAATTTATAATAAAGACTATAATATGACTACTTCTTCGAAGTTTAATACAAGTTATATTGAATTAACCAATGCTCCATTATACAATGGTGCATTAGGTAGTGGTAATTATAGAATAGGTGTTATTTCCAATAATCCAAAGAATTTTAGAAATAGTAATTTTGATTTTACAGCTGGGAAATTAAATGAGGATAAAAATACTAGTCAAGGAATGGATATTTTAGAACTCGATTCAAATTATCTATTCAATAATTTTAGTTCAAATATTGCATTGGTTCATTTCGTAAAAGTTTATGATTCTTTAAAATTTAATTATGTTCAAATAAAAAATATTGGTTTGTATAAATTTTATTGGGCAAGTGAAAATATAAACATCATCCTCCGACGGTACAACATTGTTCAATAACTTATTAATTTTTAAAACCGTCCCATCTAAATGGGGTGGTTTACTTAAAAAAAAGTCCCCAATTAGAATTAATTCTAATTGGGGACTTTTGTATTTAATATATTTATTTAAAAATTAAATCACCAACATAGCATCACCGTAATCTAGGAAGCGGTATTCTTCTTGAAGGGCGATTTTGTATGCCTTCATCATCAGTTCTACTCCTACAAAGGTGGCGGAGGAGATAAAGTAAGGTGTTTTAGGCGCATGGAAATTGGTTACTAGGCAATTGGCAACTCTGAAGTTGTATGGAGGGAAGATGAATTTTTCTGTCCATCCTTCAGTGCTTTTAAGTTTGTTATTGGCTGATACTGCGGACTCGATTGTCCTCATTACCGTATTCCCTACAGATAGGATTCTTTTACCTTCCGCTTTTGCTCTATTGACGCGTTCTGCGGTGGATTTTGGTACTCTAAAGTTTTCGGAATCCATTTTGTGTTTGGACAAATCTTCTACTTCAATTTTACGGAAGGCACCTAGTCCTTGGTGGAGGGTGATTTCTGCTAAATCGACTCCTTTGATTTCAAACCATTTGAAGATTTCTTTGCTAAAGTGCAATCCTGCAGACGGAGCAGCAACAGCACCTACCTCACGGGCGTAGATGGTTTGGTAGTTGATTAAGTCGTCTTGTGTGGCTTGACGCTTCATATATTTAGGGATAGGCGTCTCTCCTAATTTATGTAATACATCACTGAATTCCTCTGGAGTGTAGTCGTTTACAAAACGGATTGTTCTTCCTCTGGAGGTGGTGTTGTCAATTACTTCTGCTACTAATAAATCGACCTCGTCGTCCTCTCCAAAAAATAATTTGTTTCCGACTCTGATTTTACGTGCAGGATCTACTAAAACGTCCCATAAACGGTGTTCGCTATTGAGTTCTCTAAGTAAAAAAACCTCAATTTTGGCACCTGTTTTTTCTTTTCTTCCGTACAATCTGGCAGGAAAAACTTTGGTGTTGTTAACAATTACTACATCACCTTCGTCAAAGTATTGTACAATGTCTTTAAATTTTTTGTGTTCAATTTCCTGAGTTTTACGGTTGATGACCATCATTCTAGATTCATCTCTATAATCAGCAGGCTCGGTGGCTACTAATTCATCAGGCAAGTCGAATTCAAATTCTATTAACTTCATTATTTAGATTTATTTCTAAGCGTTAGCTTTGAATATTTAACGTATAAAAGTGGGCAAAATTAGGCATAATTTAAGCGATTTGTATCATATAACGAATAAAAATTAATAATTAATTGAAAATCAGTAGTTTAGCATCCAGTTTAGGGGAGTCATTAAGGTTTGCGAGTTCCTCTATTAAATCCAATCCATTGCGGACGTTTTTGTCCTTGTTTGGAATTACGGTCGGGGTATTTTGTATTATTCTGATTTTCACTTTTGTAGATAGTATCCGTTTGGGGGTGGAGGAATCCATTAATAAGCTAGGATCTAATACATTGTATATCCAAAAATGGCCATGGTTGTTT
>Ga0209084_1003905_pt1 | contig 10708 bp, 8 predicted proteins | sample C_130820_MF_Meta_FD_187309 | JGI IMG/M metagenome (GOLD analysis project Ga0209084, IMG submission 187309) | Freshwater microbial communities from Lake Croche, Canada to study carbon cycling - C_130820_MF_MetaG (SPAdes) (version 2) | ecosystem: Environmental > Aquatic > Freshwater > Lake | place... | reverse complement strand
GGTGGTTTAACTGCTGCTCGCGAACTCGCTGGAAAAGCCGAGGTTACCTTGGTCGATCGTCACAATTTTCAAACTTTTCTGCCTTTGCTTTATCAAGTAGCCACTGCAGGCTTGGCGGCCGATCACGTGGCTTATCCAATCCGAAGCGGACTTCGAAAGAGTGATATTAAATTTCGTATGGGTTCACCAATTGAAATTGACCATAAGAACAATGCCATTAAGTTAGACAGCAGTGAAGTTTTGAAATTTGATCACCTAATTGTCGCGCTTGGATCAGCTACAGCAGATTTCAATATTGAAGGTGTTCGCGAAAATGCACTTGGCATGAAAAGTGTTGCCGATGCAATCAATATCCGAGCCGAAATTATGCGCAGGTTCGAAGATCTTTGCCGCTTTGAGGACGAAACAGTTCTTTCACTTACTGTCGTTGGTGGCGGACCTACCGGCGTTGAAATGGCTGGCGCTTTAGCTGAACTTGTTGTAGGACCACTCATGCATGATCATGAACATGCCGCAAAACATATAAAAATTAATTTAATTGAAGCTGGCCCACGTTTGTTACCTACGTTCTCGCAAAAGTTGTCTGATCGCACAAAGAATGACTTAGAAAAAATGGGCGTGCAAGTATTTTTAAATACTGCGGTAGCCAAAGTAGCACCCCGTAAAATTACGATTAAAGATGGCGCAGATATTCCCTCTGAAGTAACTATTTGGGCAGCTGGCGTTAAAGGCGAGCCAACTGCAGAAATTTTAAAGTTACCAACTGTGCGCACTCGTATTGATACGACTGCAACCCTACAAGTCAACCATTACCCAAATATTTGGGCGATTGGCGATATTGCTGGAGTAACTGATAGCGACGGCAAGTTTTTGCCAATGGTTGCACCAGTTGCACTTCAACAAGGCGCCTGGGTTGCTAAGCAGATTCTAAATTTGCAAAATGGTTTTTCCGCAAAGAGTTTCAAATATCGCGATAAGGGTTCAATGGCCACAATTGGTCGCCACAAAGCGGTAGTAGAAGTTAAGAAATTACAGTTAACCGGTGTTCCTGCGTGGTTTATTTGGATTTTCTTGCACTTGTTCTACTTGTTAGGTGGGCGAAATAAAATTGGCACAATTGCAGACTGGTCTTGGAACTATTTAACCTTTGACCGAGGAAATCGCCACATTATGGATATTGCTTAACCCTATGAAGTACCTAAACATTGCAGGTTACCCGCTTTGGTCTTTTGAATGGGCTGACAACGGCGAAGCAGTTCTCCTTCTGCATGGTGGTCTCAGCAATACAGATTCATATGCAGATGTGATGGTGGCCCCACTCGAGAATTCTTTTCATCTATTTGCCTATGACCGTGCTGGACACGGCCGTTCTGGCGATCAACCTGGCAGTTTTTATTTTGATTTCCAACGTGATGAAGCAATCGCCTTTATTGCTGAAAAAATCAAGCAACCAGTTCATCTTGTTGGCTATAGCGACGGTGCAAACATCGCTTTAATGGTTGCGATTGCCCGACCTGACTTAGTTAAATCAATAGTTTCCATCGCTGCAAACTTTAACCCAGCAGGTTTAGTCGAACTGCCAGTTTTTAACCCGGCAAATACCAGTGCTGAAGATCGATCCGAGTATGCCGAAATGTCGCCAGATGCGCCAGACACTCTAGATTTAAAAGTAGCCAAGATGCACGATATCTGGAAAGTAGAACCCGATATCGCGATCTCAGAGCTAGCAAAAATTAATTGCCCAGTACTTGTAATGGCAGGTGACGACGACGTAGTAAAACATTCACATTCGATTGAACTTTATGAAACATTACCGTTTGGTCAGTTGGCAATCGTGCCCGGAACTTCACATGGATTAGTGAAAGAGAAACCAACGGTTGTGACTTCACTAATTAAAGATTTTTTATTGAATCAAACTTACCCGATTACTCGACAACCAATTCGTCGAGTTAATCCGGCTTAACGTTCGATCGGCTCGATTTTTCCGCTAGTTACGTTATAAATTCCGCCGCTAACAACAACGTTTTCAGGAATTAGTGGGAAAGCGCGGATGCGAGCTAAATCTCGACTTAATGCGGCGCGTTGATCAACAACAGTATTGAACTCAAGCGAACGTGTATCAACCCCGTGTTGTTTCTCGATCATGGCGTGAATTACTTCTTCGTCTTCTTGTGCCATGCGGCAGTCCGTATGAGGCATAACTAAAATGCGGTCTACGCCGAGAAGATAGGTGGCTAAAACCAGAGTTCGCAAAACGTCTTCAGTTACGCGCGCTCCAGCATTTCTCAAAATTTTCGCATCGCCAGATTTCATACCAACAACCGACAACGGGTTGATACGAGAATCCATGCAAGTAACGATTGCCAGACCTCGAGCGGCACGTCCAGTTAGTTCACTGTATTTAAAAGTCTTTGCATACTCTTCATTAGCTCGCCAAAGATCATCAAAGCCAGGATAAAAATCTGGGTTAATTGGTTCACTCATAGGAGTAAGTCTAACAAGCGGGGAACTTCGCACATTTAAAAATATGGAGCCCCCCGTCAGGATTGAACTGACGACCTACGCATTACAAGTGCGTTGCTCTACCACTGAGCTAGGGAGGCCTTTACTTGCATTGCTGCAAGGGACGTAATTATGGCAGGAGAAGTCAAAATCTAGAAATCAAGCCAAGTCAGAGCCTCAACCCCCTGTAGATTGCGCCTATGCGACTCGGTGTTCTGGATCTTGGATCAAACACGATTCACCTGCAGGTAGTTGATGCCCACCCCGGTGCTAGGCCTAGTCCAACAACAAATCAAAAAGTTGAACTTCGTCTCACTGATTATTTAAACAAATCTAACGAGATTACTGAGGACGGTATTGCGCTATTGCGCCAAGCAATCTCTGATGCCATCGATCATGCTCGAGAGTTTAAGACCGATGAAATTTTAGCTTTTGCAACTTCGGCAATCCGTGATGCGAAAAACGGAACTCAAATATTGGCAAACCTAAATAGCGAATTTGGGATAGATGTAAACATTCTCTCCGGTGACGAAGAAGCAACCATGACATTTTTGGCTGCGCGCCGTTGGTACGGTTGGTCAAGCGGGCAACTTCTCGTAATAGATATTGGCGGCGGCTCACTTGAAATCGCAGTAGGCGATGACGAACACCCCGAAGCAACTATCTCTTTACCGCTCGGCGCTGCTCGACTCACTCGCGAATATTTAGAAAATGATCCTTACTCAAATAAAGAGGTGAAGAACCTTGAATCACGAGTGAAAGATTTATTAACTCTCGAGCTTCCTGAAGAGATTTACGATCATGCTGCTGATCACTTTGTTGCGACCAGTAAAACTTTCCGTACACTTGCGCGACTTGGCGCACACTGGTTTAAAAGCGATCCAAATGTCCTCGAACTTAGTGCCCTAATGATGATGATCCCAAAGTTGAGTGAGATGACAAATAAATCTCGCGCAGACTTACCAGGTGTTTCTGCCAGCCGAGCCAAACAAATAACCGCAGGCGCAATCGTTGCTCGCTCGGTAATGGAGCGACTTCAAATCACTCAAGTCGAAATTTGTCCTTGGGCATTACGCGAAGGTATTGTTTTACGCTGGTTAGACTGGATGGAACGCTAAAAATTAAAGGCTCGGGGCTTCAATCCAGTCAACAGCTACTACCTCGCCATCACGATGATGCAAAATAAACGCTTCACCTGGCTGTAGATCTACTTCGATTTTTTTGAAATTTTTCTTTCCGATTAGCTTCTTGACCAATTTAGGCAAGATTGGGTTGTGGCTACAAATGACTACATTTAAATCGGGTTTTAACAGACTCCAGACATAATCTCGCGCCGCTTCTTTATCTTTTTCATACCGATATTCTGATAAATCACTAGAGTAAATTGGATTCAACTTGAGAGATTTAGCCATTGGCTCAATTGTTTCAATACAGCGCTGCGCATCCGAGGTATGAATTTCAGTAACTCCATAATTTTGATAAATCGAAAGCATTCGCTTTGCTTGACGTTGGCCATTGTTATCAAGTGGGCGATCACCATCATCGCCTTCCCAATCTTCGCGCTTAAGTGCTTTTGCGTGACGTAATAAAATAATTGGAGTGGTGTTTATGCCGAAACTTTCAAAGAACTTTATGACGTCACGGTCGTCTTCAACAGATACTTTTTTCTTAGCTTCTGCAACCGAAAGCCAGATTACCTTGTCCACTTCATGGGTATCACTTGGGCCATTCGATTCGCCGATTGCTCTAGCTGACCAATACCGCACTTCTTTTGGTGTTCCCTCGGCAAGATATTTCGCCGTACCAATTTCTGGCCCCAATACAACCTCAAAGCCAGTTTCTTCTGATGCTTCACGAGCCGCGCAAGCCAGATGGGTTTCGCCAACTTCCACTTTGCCTTTCGGCAGCGACCAATCGTCATATTTAGGGCGATGCACTAAAGCAATCTCGGTGTCTTTCTTGGTTTCACGCCAAAGGACTACGCCCGCACCTTGAATTACTTCAGTTTCACTCATGCTTATCCGTTCAAGAATTTCTGCATTAAAAATTCTTGAATATCTTCGCTCTCTTTATGACGCAACCATTTGTCATCATTTTGATGCCAACTGCTGGTATGAGGAGAGAGTGAAACTTCAAAAATCTCTTGTAGCAAGTCTTTGTGCTGGGATTTATCTACGCGCATCAAGCTTTCAACGCGGCGATCTAAATTGCGATGCATTAAGTCGGCGCTTCCTACCCAGTACTCATCTTCGCCAGCATTTACAAAGTGATAGATCCGCGAATGCTCGAGGAAACGGCCAAGAATTGATCTGACTTTTATGTTCTCGGATATACCTTTGATTCCAGGGCGAATAGATGAAATGCCGCGGATAACTAAATCTACAGAAACGCCGGCATTTGATGCCTTGTATAGCGCTTCAACAAATTCTTCATCGAGTAATGAATTTAACTTAAATTGAATGCCCGCTGGCTTTCCTGCTTTTGCATTCTTAATTTCATTTTCAATTTTCTCTAATAAACCAGAGCGTAGGCTTCGTGGAGCAACGAGCAATCTCGAATAAGTAGATGCAGGTGCAAGGCCTGATAGCTGATTAAACAACTTGCTCAAGTCTTCAGTTAGGACTGGATCTGCACTTATTACTCCGAGGTCCTCATAGAAGCGCGCAGTCTTCGGGTTGTAGTTACCAGTTCCAACATGACAGTAGCGACGCAATCCATTTGCTTCATCACGCACAACCAAAGATAATTTTGCGTGGGTTTTTAGATTCATTAATCCGTAAACCACATGAACTCCGGCAGCTTCAAGTTTCCGAGCCCAACGCACGTTCGCTTGTTCGTCAAAACGTGCACGAATTTCAATCACTGCCAAAACTTGTTTCCCGGCTTCAGCAGCTTCGATTAACGCCTCGATGATCGGAGAATCGCCTGAGGTGCGATAAAGCGTTTGCTTGATAGCAAGCACCTGTGGGTCTTGTGCGGCATTTTGTAGGAATTGGACCACTGAGCTTGTAAATGATTCATATGGATGATGCAGGAGGATCTCACCTTGGCGGATAGCTGCAAAAAATAGTTCTGGGTCGCCGGAATCTACTTCGCTTAGTGAAGCCGCTGTACGTGACTTAAACGGACGGAACTTCAACTCCGGAATATCTAGATCTGCAATGCGATTAAGTGCAGTTAGATCTAGAGGTGTTGGCAACGAGAACACGCTCTCGCTATTAATTTTTAATTCCTCACAAAGACGTGAAAGTAATTCCTGATCGATGCCTTCTTCAATTTCTAGGCGTACAGGTGGCCCAAAGCGTCGACGAGCAAGTTCTTGTTCGAGCGAAGTCAATAAATCTTCCGATTCCTCTTCGAGCTCTAGGTCTTCGTTGCGAGTGACTCTAAAGGTGTAGTGGTCTTCGATGTTCATGCCTGGGAATAGTTCTTGGAGGTGAATTGCAATTACATCTTCAAGTGGAATAAAACGGCGTGAACCAGTAGAGCTCGTTGCGATGAATCGCGCCAAAATTGGTGGGACTTTAACGCGAGCAAAATATTCTTCACCAGTATTTGGGTGCTTAACGAGTACTGCAAGGTTAAGCGAAAGTCCAGAAATATATGGAAATGGGTGTGAGGGATCAACGGCTAAAGGTGTTAGCACTGGAAAAATTCGCTCACGGAAAATTTTAGTTACGTAGGCACTTTCATCTTCGTTTAAGTCATGCCAATTAATTAACTCGATCTTATGTTCGCGTAAATCCGCAATCAAGTCCTTCTTGAAGTGATCCGCATGGCGCTTAGACAACTCACGCGCTTTTGCAGTTACTGCACTAAGCAGCTGAGTCGGCGTAAATCCCGCGGTGTTGCTTGCGGATATCTCATTCTCAATTTTTCCTAAGATTGAAGCTACGCGAACCATAAAAAATTCATCTAAATTGTTAGCGAAGATCGCCATAAAGCGGAGTCGCTCCAGCAGTGGAATATCACTATCTTGTGCAAGCTCTAAGACTCGCTCATTGAAAGACAGCCAACTAAGTTCGCGATCAATTAGTTCTCCTGGCTTTGGCATAGTCAAACTTTCTCTTATTAGGGTGAACGGGAAATGTCGATTAGGTGGAATAGCGCTTAACTAAGCGGCCAACTGGTCGGAATTGGGTACTTCGCGCTTCGGCCATCACCCGAAGATTTTCCACGGACTCGTCGCCAAATCCAAGGCAAAGCGAAGGAAAAGAACCAAGCAATACTGATTGCTTTCTTAACCAACCAAGGTGTTGGCTTCGCTGGCGGTAACGGAGTCCGCCAGCTTGGATTAAATGGCATGCCTAAAACTTCAAGCACTCCTTGGGCAACACGATCATGACCTAAATCATTTAAGTGCAGACGATCAAATGCCAAAAGTCGCCGATCTGAAAGAAATTTCTCTTCGTTAGCATCCACAATTATCGCACCCACCTCAGTAGCCATAGCGCGGACATTTTTGTTAAAGGTCCCAAATCGTTCTGCCCACATATCAGCGGTCTTACCGGTGTTTCCAGTTCTCTCTAAAACTGTAAATAACATCAGCGTCGCACCGGTTGCAGCCAATTTACGTACTGCTTCATTGTAAATTGGAAATACATTTTCTGGTTTGTAATTTGGTCGCAACACATCGTTTGCACCAGCATGAAAAGAAACTAAAGTTTCTTTACCGTTTATAAAAGGTAGCGCTTGCGGCACTTGGTCTTCGGCAACTTGTTTAACTAATTTTCCGCGAATTGCTAGATTAACGTAAGTAAATTCGCTTGACTCTTTCGATAACACATCGGAGACTCGATCGGCCCAACCGCGAAAATTTCCAGCAATAATTTCGTCAGTCATTCCTTCAGTAAAAGAATCACCAAGCGCGATAAATCTCTGGTAAGTCATTGCTATTTCTTTCGACGTTGCTCGTCTACCCAGAAGAGTGCGATCGACGTTGCGACGCTGGCATTTAAGGATTCGGTAGCTGAATTCATTGGTATGGAAACCACTAAGTCGCACTTTTCGCGAACTAATCGAGAGAGACCTTTGCCTTCGCTGCCGACCACGATCATTAATGGCTCGGTCGCAACTTTCATGCCGCTTAGAGTTTCATCGCTTTCGCCATCTAAACCGATCACAAAACAGCCTAATTTCTTAGCTTCATCAATAGTTCGAGCCAGATTGGTTACTTGAGCAACTGGCATACGTGCGGCAGCTCCGGCTGAAGCTTTCCAAGCTGAAGCAGTCATCGCGGCAGCCCGACGTTCAGTCATTACAACTCCACCAACGCCGAATGCACCAGCGCTTCGAACGATTGCACCTAAATTACGCGGATCTGTAACGCCATCGAGTGCCACAATCAACATTGGATACTTAGCTCGTTGCGTGATCTCTTCGAAACTTGAGTACTGATACGGTTTAATCGCCAAAATAATTCCTTGGCTGTTAGGTGAAATGCCTTCGACTTCAGCGCGATGAACTTCGCGAATTGGAAGCTGTAAGTGAAGTGCTAACTGCAGTGACTCGGCGACGCGATCATCAATATCGATTCCACGTGCAACTAATACTTCAGTCGCGGGAACCGCGGCACGAAGTGCTTCAAGTACCGCGTTACGGCCTGCAACGATTTCACCTTTTGGTTTATCTATCCGCGAATTACGACTGGCTGAACTACGAGGAGTCGTTCCGGTGCGAGGAGTTGTGCCTGTGCGCGGATTAGCTTTTGCTTTCTCGGCAGCTTTCTTGCGCTTTGCAGCCGCGTGATAGGGACGGTCCTCGGCTTTCGGAGTTGGACCTTTACCTGCAAGGCGTTTTTTATTTTTTCCACCTGTACCAGTCGTTGGACCCTTTTTAGATCCTCTAATTGCGCCTTTGCGCTCTGAATTACCGGCCATTTAATTGCTACCTTCTGAACGAGAGATCGACCAACGTGGCCCTTGAGCTGTATCTTCAATTGAAATTCCTAATGCAATTAAGCCATCGCGGATCTGGTCAGATGCGGAAAAATCTTTTCGCTCACGAGCTGCTGTACGTTGTGCCAAAACTAATTTAATAACTCCATCAAGAGCATCGTTGAGTGATTCGCTTTTTGCGCTGTTTGAAAATGCCGGATCAAATGGATCGCAACCTAAAACTTCGAGAGCTCCTCGTATAAAGCTGGCTGCACTTGAAATTGCAGCTTCGTCACCAGCAGTGATTGCGCTATTTCCAATCCGCAATTGCTCAGAAATGCCGGCCAATGCTTGCGGAACTGCCAAATCTTCATTCATGGCAGCTATGAAATCTGCGCTTAACTCTGATTTTGGCTGGTGCCCCAGGATCTCAGTTGCTCTAATCAAGAAGTTTTCAATTCGACGAAAACCAATTGCTGATTCTTCTAAGGCTGCCGGCGAAAATTCCAACATAGAACGGTAGTGCGCGCTGCCTAAATACCAACGTAGTTCGATTCCGCGCACACTCTTTAATAATTCAGCAACTTGTAGTGAATTCCCAAGTGACTTCGACATTTTTTCACCTGAGGCCGTTACCCAAGCATTGTGCAACCAACGCTTTGCGAAACCGTAACCAGCTGCTTCAGATTGTGCGATTTCATTTTCATGATGTGGAAAAATTAAATCTAACCCGCCGCCGTGAATATCAAACTCAGCGCCTAGGTAAGCATGCGCCATTGCTGAACATTCAATATGCCAACCAGGTCGACCATTACCCCAAGGTGTTGGCCAAAATGGATCGCCAGCTTTTGCTGATTTCCAAAGTGCAAAGTCACGAACGTCCCTCTTGAAAGTTCCATCGGCATCTTCAGCCGGTAAGAGATCATCAACATTTTGATTAGAAAGTGTTAAATAAGAAGCGAGCTTTCGGACTTCTAAATAGACATCGCCATTTCCGGGTGCATATGCATATCCGCGTTCTATTAGAAGCGCGATCAAATCAATCATCTGGGTCATGTGGCCAGTTGCGCGAGGTTCATAAGTTGGTGGCATTACATTTAGCGCTGAATAAGCATCGGTAAATGCTCGCTCGTATTTAAGCGCTAATGCCCACCATGGCATTTCTTCGTGAATTGCTTTATGTAAAATTTTGTCATCTATATCGGTTACATTTCGAATAAATGTAGTTTCATATCCAGATTTGATTAACCAACGACGCAAAATATCGAAGTTAACACCGCTTCGGATATGGCCAATGTGAGGTGGTGCCTGAACGGTTGCACCGCAAAGGTAAATACTCGCTTTACCCGGCTGCAGTGGAACGAATTCTGAGACGGTTCGCGACAAAGTGTCATATAGCTTTAGCGAACTCATTAGCGAAGTCTATCGGTCGTTACTAGAAACCTTAAAAACGAGCGCTGAGGCAATAGCGGAAATGCCTTTTCCTTCTCCAGTTAAGCCAAGCCCATCAGTAGTTGTAGCCAGTAGCGATACTTGTGCGCCATTTAGCGCAGCAGATATAGCAGTAATTGCTTCTTTTCGTCTTGCTGCCATCTTTGGGCGATTACCAATTATCTGAACTGTGATGTTTGAAATTTCGAAACCAGCTTCTGTGATTAATGCGTAAGTTTCATTTAATAATTTTGTACCACTGGCGCCGGCATACTCTGGTCGGTCGACCCCAAAGTTGGAACCTAAATCTCCTAACCCGGTTGCCGCAAAAAGAGAATCGCAAATTGAATGCGCTGCAACATCGCCATCGGAATGTCCAGCGACACCAACCTCGCCTGGCCAATTAATACAACCTAACCAAAGTTCACGCCCCGCTTCGAATGCATGTGAATCAACGCCTACCCCGGTGAAGAATTCACGATTCGTTCCGAGGAAGTTATATGCAGTTGCTAAATCTGCAGGAGTGGTTATTTTCAAAGCTTTTTCTTCGCCGGTAATAACTAAAACTTTATTTCCGGTTTTTTCAATCAACGCTGCGTCATCAGTACTTTCACCATTGGTTGCATGAGCAACTTTAATCACTGAAAAATCAAAACCTTGTGGGGTCTGCACGTTGCGCAAATCTAACCGATTAGGAGTTGACGTTACATAGCCATATTGATCGACAATTTTTATGGTGTCTACTTGTGGCAGACCCGGAATTACGGCAACTTCGCCTTTTTCCAATTCAGCCAAAACTCGTTTGGCCAATTCCGTACTCGCTAAAGCGCGGGCGGCATCATGGATTAAAACGTATTTTGTATCTGCATTAACTGCAGCTAAACCGGCCCTTACCGACT
>Ga0209084_1003903_pt1 | contig 10709 bp, 15 predicted proteins | sample C_130820_MF_Meta_FD_187309 | JGI IMG/M metagenome (GOLD analysis project Ga0209084, IMG submission 187309) | Freshwater microbial communities from Lake Croche, Canada to study carbon cycling - C_130820_MF_MetaG (SPAdes) (version 2) | ecosystem: Environmental > Aquatic > Freshwater > Lake... | reverse complement strand
CTAATACTCACACCACTGTAACGCCTTGCTAGCTCAGCTGGTAGAGCAGGTCATTTGTAATGATCAGGTCGGCGGTTCAAGTCCGTCGCGAGGCTCGATAGAGGGGTACTCAAGTGGTTTACGAGATCAGTCTTGAAAACTGACGATCGGGAAACTGATCCGGGGGTTCGAATCCGCCCCCCTCTGCTATTTGCCCTTTAGTATAACGGTAGTACGATTGTTTTTGGTACAATTTGTTGAGGTTCGAATCCTTGAGGGGCAACAGTTATGAAAATATATTTTTTAGTATTCTTATTTCAAGTCTTGTTTAACATATTCAAGACAATGGAAATTAAATACACCTACGAACAAAAAGTAAAAGCATTGCTATACAACTCAGTATGGATTAATTTAGTATCTCTTGCTTCTACTTATTTTTCCATTCAAAGATTATTTGCCGGAGATTGGTTAGTTGTGATAGTTTACATAGGAGGTAGTATATTAGGTAAATGGATGGCAATGACTCATTTTGAGAATATAAGACAAAGAGTGTATAGTTATTTAAAAAGAAATAAATTGTAGGGTGACGAAACTGGCAGACGTACCCTCTCGTCTCGAGGGCGCAGAAAACGAAATAGAAAAGTAGTATGGGGTTGACCACCAGCTTGCAAGCATTGTGCTACTTTCCGAATCGCTGCATGGAGGTTCGAATCCTTCTCCTACAGCAAATAAAATAAACAATATGACACAACAAGAACCAATGGGTATTAACATACCACTAAGCAAAACACTTCCAGTTGTTTGCGAAAGCTGTGGTAACGACACATTTAAACAAGTAATTTATATTCGTAAAGTAAGTAAGTTTTTAGTAGGATCACCAGAAGATATCATCAAGCCAGTTCCAACTTTTGCTTGTGATAAGTGTAGCTACGTTAATGAAGACTTTAAACTTACTATCGATGAACAAGAATAAAGAATATCAAAGTATTGTCTATACTAATGAAAATACTAGACAAATCCTTAAAACTGATTCCATAGTTGATTCTATTATAGATCAATTTGTGGATAGAGCTTCCTTTGGAAAAATAAAATACAATACGAATCTAGATAGAGATGACTTATCAGTTCCAGACTGGATAGAACATGCCCAGCAAGAATTAATGGATGGAATCTTATATTTAGAAAAACTAAAGAAAATATTAGGTGGAAGAAAATAAAACGGTTTCGTATTCCCAATACTCAATTTATAAGAACTGTCCTCACCAATGGTACCTAAACTACGTAAAGAAGTTACAACCTTTCAAACCTAGTATACATTTAATATTTGGTACAGCTTTTCACGAAACTCTACAGAATTATCTTCAAGTAATGTTTGATAAGAGTACTGACGAAGCGGATAAGATTCACTTACCCACTTACTTTAAGACCAGGCTTATAGAATTATATGAAGAGAATTCCAAAGAAGGACACTTCTCAACTCCAGAACAACTCAGTGAGTTTTATGAAGATGCAGTGGCGATCCTAGACTTTTTTAAAAGCAAAAGAAGCTTATACTTTAGTAAAAAAAATACAAAGTTGGTTGGTATTGAGATTCCTATCATGGAACCTATACTAGAAGGGATAAATAACGTGAAATTCAAGGGTTTCATAGATCTTGTGACATATGATAAGGTTTTAAAGAAATATACAATATATGACTTTAAAACAAGTACTAGAGGCTGGTCTGATAAGTACGAGAAGAAAGATCAAACTAAGATAAACCAAATTTTACTTTATAAAAGAAAGTTTGCAGAGATGAAAAAAGTCTCCGAAAATGATATCGACGTTCAATTCTTTATATTAAGAAGAAAGATTAACGAAGATGCTGAATATGCAGCTAAAAGAATACAAGAGTTTGTACCGGCTAACGGAACTAAAAAAGTGAAGGAGGCTATTGAAGATGTGCAAAACTTTATGCGAGATGTATTTACTCCTGAAGGAACCTACCAAGACAAGCAATATCCAAAGAATACTAATAAGTGTAAGTTTTGTCCTTACCTAGACCGGCCAGACCTTTGTGACAGAAAAAACCCATAAACATATATAGGTATATACAAAACTAGACTATTTATTAGAAATTATCAATTATGAAAGTAGGAAAAAAAGATGATATCCTTACTACAGTTAGGTTAAAAGAAAAGTTATTTGAAGACTTTAAACAAGTTAGTATTCTTAATAAAGTTACTATGAGAAATTTATTGGAAAGATCTATGTATCTCTATATGGTAGATGTAGACTTTAAGAGACTTATCAACAATCAACTTAACACTTATTATACAGGAAGCATTTAAAATTTAAATTAGTTACATGAAAGAAGGTTACATTCCAAAAGAGCAGAGGAAAACTATTTTGTTACTTTGCGATGATATTAGATTTACATCTGGTATCTCTACAATGGCTAAGGAGATAGTCATTCACACATCACATCGTTTTAATTGGGTAAACTTAGGAGCAGCTATCAATCATCCTGATCAAGGTAAAAGATTTGATATTTGTCAAGATACAAGCAATTTAGCAGGTATTCCAGATGCATCAGTTTATATCATACCATGTTCAGGTTATGGTACTCCAGAATTACTACGTCAAGTAATTGATATGGAAAAGCCTGATGCTATTATGTTCTTTACTGATCCACGTTATTGGATTTGGTTATTCCAAATGGAGAATGAGATTAGAAGAAAGATGCCAATGATCTACTTAAACATTTGGGATGATATGCCAGCACCAATTTATAATAAACCTTATTATGAATCTTGTGATACATTGCTTGCCATATCTAAACAAACTGCTAATATTAATAGATTAGTTTTAGGCGAGAAGATTAAAGACAAGATAGTAAAGTATGTGCCACATGGTATTAATCAAGACGTATTTTATCCTCAAGCAAAAACTACATCAGATGTAATTAATATGAGAAAAAAATACTTTGGTGATAACCAACCTGAGTTTGTCTTATTATATAATGCAAGAAATATTAGACGTAAATGTACATCTGATTTAATCTTAGCTTATGCTCAGTTTTGCGATAAGATTGGAAAAGAAAAAGCCAAGAAGTGTGCATTATTATTACACACACAGCCATTAGACGAAAACGGTACAGATTTGCCAACAGTAATAGATTTATTTTGTGATCCAGAATACCAACGTGTAGTATTTTCAAACTATAGATACTCTCCTTATGAAATGAATACTATGTACAATTGCGCTGATGCTGGCATATTAGTATCTTCTAACGAAGGATGGGGATTGTCTTTGACAGAAGCTATGATGTGTGGTAAAATGATCATAGGTAATGTTACAGGTGGTATGCAAGATCAAATGAGATTTGAAAACGAGAATGGTGAGTGGATAGATTTTGATGAAAATTTCTGTAGCAATCACTTCGGTACCTACAAAGAGCATGGTGAATGGGCAGTACCTGTCTATCCTTCTAATATGTCAGTTGTAGGTTCTATTCCTACTCCGTACATTTTTGATGACAGAGCTGACTTTAGAGATATTGCAAATGCTATTGAAGAAGTTTACAACTTAGGTTTAGAAGAAAGAGATAGAAGAGGTGCAAAAGCTCGTGAATGGGTTATCTCAGAAGAATCTATGCAAAGTGCTACTTCAATGGCTAAGAATGTTATTGATGGCATAGAAGAAACTTTTACTAAGTGGAAGCCAAGACCTAAGTATGAGTTTATCAAAGTAGAGAAAATAGCAAGAAAAAAAGCATTACATCCGATTGTATATTAAAAAATAAAGTTTATATTTAACTATGAAACAATACTGCGTTATATCAGCACCTCCGGACACTTATAGTGGTTATGGTGCAAGATCAAGAGACTTCATTAAAGCAATTTATGAATTAAAGAAAGATGAGTGGGATATCCACATTATGCCACAAAGATGGGGCAATACTTCTTGGGGCTTTTTAGAAGACTTTAAAGAAGAATGGGGTTGGATGATTCCTTTATTATTAAAAGGACAGATGACAAAACAACCTGACATTTGGTTTCAGATTACAATACCTAATGAATTTCAGCAAGTAGGTAAAGTTAACATAGGAGTTACAGCAGGTATAGAAACTACTATCTGCGATCCAAGTTGGATTGAAGGATGTAATAGAATGAATTTAACTCTTGTATCTTCTACACATGCTAAGACAGTTTTAGAAGTTACTAGCTTTTCAAGAAAAGAAACTCCAGGAGTTCAAATTAAATTAGAAAAGCCTGTAGAAGTTTTATTTGAAGGAGTTGATTTAAATAAGTACTTTTTTATTGCAGACGAGGATTTACCTGAAACTGATTTAGTATTAGATTTAGACGAAATAAAAGAAGACTTTTGTTTTTTACATGTAGGTCACTGGTTACAAGGAGATTTAGGAGAGGATAGAAAGAATACTGGAAAGATGATACAAGTCTTTTTAGATACGTTTAAAGGTAAGAAAAATAAACCTGCTTTAGTTTTAAAGACATCTCATGCTACCTCTTGTATAATGGATAGAGATGATACTTTAAAGAAGATAGATGATATTAGAAATAGCTTTGGAACTGAAGACTTACCTAACATATACTTATTGCATGGTGATTTAGATGATGAAGATATGAACCATCTTTATAACCATCCAAAGATGAAAGCTTCTATATCTTTTACAAAAGGAGAAGGTTACGGAAGACCTCTTGCAGAGTTTTGCTTAACTAAAAAACCAATGATAGCCTCAGGATGGTCAGGTCAATTGGATTTCTTAAGTCAAGACTTCAGCGTACTTTTACCAGGATCTCTTACTCCAGTACATCCATCAGCTCAATCAGCTAATCTAATTTTACCAGAAGCTTTATGGTTTACTCCTGACTACGGAGCAGCTTCTAAAGCATTAGAGGATGTTTATAAGAACTATAAAAAATATGAAGAAAGAGCTAAGCGCCAAGGTCATAAAATAAAGACAGAATTTAGTTACGATAATATGGTACTTTTCTTATCCACTTATTTGAATAAGTATGTACCTAAACAAGTTGAACTTAAATTACCTCAATTAAAGAAAATCTCATTATAATGACTAGTAAAGAATTTATAATCTGGTTAAAAGGATTTACTGAAGGAGTACATGAATTTAACATTACTCCTAAGCAGTGGGATTTAATGAAAGATAAACTAGCTGAAGTAGATGATAATACAATTCCAATGGGTGGAGTAATTGTAGATCATAATACATTTAAGGTTAATGACCAGGGATTCTATCAAAACCCATCCGGAACAAGAGGTCCTGAAACACCTACGGGTATTAGAGTAACAACGACACCTGGAAATACTTCTATTACATTTACAACAGGTAGTAATGTAACCTATACAACAAACGGAACACCTAATTGGTATTCAACTTCAATACCTGAAGATAAAACTTTATTACATGACTAACGATCAAATGATTATATGCCCTAAGTGTGGGTGTGATGCTTGCTATAAGACACAAATTAACGAAGTTAAATCAAGCTACTTTTGTTGGGGATGTGGTTACCAAACCAACGATCTAATGAAAGAAGGAGAGTTTAATTTTGAAGGTTACGAAGAAATTCTACCTGAGCTTTATAAAGATGTTAAGTATAAAGACGAAGAAGGTAGAGTATGGTATCCTATCACTATTAACTTAGAAGATAAAGGAACTGTATTCTTAAATGGAAAGAGTGCTGATGAAGTAGAATGGTCAGGTATTAAAGTAATAGAATTAAAAGAAGAAGAAAAGACACAACCTAAATTCAAAGATAAAAAATATAAGTCAGATGCCAAGTCTCTTAAAAGCTTTGGCAACGACTTTATAGAAGCTTGTGATTATGTAGGAATGTTTGAATAAAGATAGAAGTTATGAGAATAAGCTACGCAATACCTGTATGGAATGAACACACTGAATTAGATAGATTGCTTAAGCAACTTACTACCTTTAAACGTTCACAAGATGAGATAGTAATTCAATGTGATGAAGGAAATACAACTCCAGAAGTATATGCTATACTAAGCAACTACGATAAACATATTAAAGTAAATCAATGGCCTTTAAGAAATAACTTTGCACTTTCTAAAAACAATCTAAAAAAGAATTGTATAGGAGATTGGATCTTTCAAATAGATGCAGATGAATATTTAAGCGAAACTTTTCTACAAAACCTTCCTTCCATACTTGAAAACAATCCAACAGTAGATTTATTTTTACTTCCTAGAATTAATACAGTGGAGGGATTAACCCAAGAACATATTAATGCATGGAGATGGAATGTTAACGATAAAGGATGGGTTAATTTTCCTGATTACCAAACTAGGATATTACAAAATTCTCCTAAAATAAATTGGGTAGGAAAAGTGCACGAAGTATTAACAGGACATTCGAATTATACAATGCTTCCAGCAGAAGAAGAATATTGCTTAATACATCCTAAGCAAATAGATAGACAAGAAAAACAAAACAATTATTATAATACAATATGAAAACAGCGCTAGTATTAGGAGCCGGAGGCTTCATAGGATCTCACTTAGTAAAGAGATTAAAATCAGAAGGTTATTGGGTACGTGGAGTGGATTTAAAACGTCCTGAATACGATGAAACAGTTGCAGATGATTTTTTACTCTACGACTTACGCGATCCTAAAAATGTAGAAGCAGTAATGAGATTAGAAGGATACTCAGGCCATCCACTACCTTGCAAGTACTTAACATATCCCTTCTCTGAAGAACTACACTTCGATGAAGTTTATCAGTTAGCAGCTGATATGGGAGGTGCAGGTTATATTTTTTCAGGAGAAAATGATGCTAACGTAATGCATAACTCAGCTACAATTAATTTAAACGTAGCAGATCAAGCAGTTAAGCAAAAAGTAAAGCGAGTATTCTATAGCTCATCTGCATGTATGTATCCTGAGCATAATCAGTTAGATCCTAACAATCCTAATTGTGAAGAGTCAAGTGCATATCCAGCTAATCCAGATTCAGAGTATGGATGGGAGAAGTTATTTAGTGAGCGTTTATATTTAGCATACGCTAGAAACCATGGCTTAACAGTTCGTATTGCTCGCTTCCATAACATCTTTGGACCTTTTGGAACTTGGAAAGGTGGTAAAGAAAAAGCACCAGCAGCTATGTGTCGCAAAGTAGCTGAAATATTAGATGGTGGAGAAATTGAAGTGTGGGGAGATGGTCAACAAACAAGATCTTTCTTATACATTGATGAATGTGTTGAAGGTATATTACGCTTAACACGTTCTGATTTTGAAGGACCTGTTAATTTAGGTAGTGAAGAAAGAGTAACTATTAACGAATTAGCTCAGTACGCAATTGATATTAGTGGTAAGAATATTACTATTAAGAACATACCAGGACCTACAGGAGTTAGAGGCAGAAATAGTGATAACAAATTAATTCAAGAAAAATTAGATTGGGCTCCAAATTATCCTTTATATGAAGGTCTTGCACATACCTATGAGTGGATCAATAAGCAAGTAAAAAGTAAATAAAACATGACTCAATTAATCAACACTAATCCAAATTCAAAAACTTGTGAGTTACAATTACTTCCATATATTTACGAAGTACTACAACTGACTGGAAATGTTTTAGAGTTTGGAACCTTTACAGGTAATAGTAGTATACACTTAGCACAAAAAATGCCAAACCAAAAAATTTATACAATTGATCATTTTTTAGGCTTAGAACAAACAAATAAGGCAGTAGTAGAGGATTGGTATGAAGGTGCATTTGCTCTAGGTAGACCCGAGTATATTGACATAGATAATGTTCCAAAATCTGTAGAAGAATTGAAACAAAAAATAAGTCCGTACAAGAATTTACAACTAATTGAATCAGATGTGCATAAGTTAGAACATCCTGATAGCTATGGTATAGAGCAGATAGGATTAGTTAATATAGATGTGGACATTTATGAACCTACAGTATCTTCTTTGGAATTCTTAACTAAATGCAAATGGAAAGAGGTATTTATTCGCTTTGATGATTGGCATGGAAATGAAACTGAATACTATGAACATGAAAGACTTGCTTTTGTAGAATGGGTAACTAAATACAGTTATAACTATTATATAGTTTACGGTGGAATGATTGGTGGTGTTTTTGTTTCAAGATAAAAAATACATAGGTAATTTTAAAGCTATAAATAATTAATGTGGAAATAGAAAAAATAATAGAAAGTATTAATGCCAATTACAAAATTAAAAATATTTTACACTTAGGTGCACATCTAGGAGGTGAGATAGATTTTTATGCAAAGCTAAATCCAGAAACCATTTACTGGTATGAAGCTAATCCAGATCTACTAGATAATTTAATAACAAATTTAGGAAGGCATTCAAACTTAAATCAAGTTGTATTTCCTTATGCAGTTTCATCTAAAACTGAATTACTAAATTTTAATTTAATTTATAGCGAAAATCAATCTAATACAGGATGCTCTTCTTTGAAAGAACTAGAATATCATACAATCCAATACCCTCATATTCAAAAGGTGAAGAGTATAGAAGTTCAAGCAGTTAATATCGATGAACATTTAACCGCCAACAACCTTATTACTGATTTTGAATTAATTAATATGGATATTCAAGGAGCAGAGTGGGATGTATTATCTACTACTGAGTTACTGTTTAGTAAGAACATACCTTTTCAGATATTTGTATTAGAAGCTTCAGAAAAGGAAATGTATAAAGGAATGAAGTTAGAACCTGAATTATCAGCTTTTATGGAATCAAAAGGTTTTAGAAAGCATTTCTTTCAACCAATGGATCATAACTGGGGAGATATGTTATATGTAAAAAATATTAATTAATGAGTAATTTAATAACTGGTGCATTTATGGGAGGCTTAGGAAATCAATTATTCCAAGCAGCTCATGCTTTAGCACAAGGATGGAAACATAATAGAAAAGTAGTATTTGTGCCTAATTCATATACTCCTGGTCAAGGAAGAAATGCTGCTAACTATGTGAATAGTGTATTTAGAAATCTTGAATTTGTAGATGAATTTGTAGATTATACAGTTGTAGATGAAGGTACATTTCATTATAGAGGAGTAGAGCCTGTAGAAAGTAACACAGCCTTTCAAGGGTATTATCAAAGTACAAAAAATTGGTTTGGCTATCAAGAATCAATTAGACCTATATTCCAACCAGATGAAGCTACAGTAGACTATTTTAATAAGAAATATCCACAATTAAAAGAACCTAATACACTATCACTACATGTAAGAAGAAGTGAGTATTTACTTTTATCTGAAACACATCCTACAATAACATTAGAGTATATTCAAAAAGCATTGGAGGTAGTAGGAGAGTATTCAACTGTGTTTATTTTTAGTGATGACCATCAATGGGTTAAAAATAATCTGAATCTACACTCAGCAATATTTGTAAGTGAGCCAGAAGATTATTTAGAATTATGGTTAATGAGTTTATGCAGTAACAATATTATGTCAAATTCTACATTCTCTTGGTGGGGAACTTTTTTAAATAAAAATATAAATAAAAAAATAGTAGCACCTTCTGTTTGGTTTGGACCTAAAGGACCAGATGCAAAAGACATCTACGAATCTTACTGGAACCTAATTCCAGTAGAATACAATAACGGACAATTAATTACACTATGAGTAAAGTAAAAATAAAAAAAATGGCAGGAAGTTGGGGAGAGTATGAATGCTCTTCAAATCGCAACTTACCAAAAACAATGGAATGGATACCTATGAACTCTTCAGAGCCTTGTGAACATAGAATTTATATTGATGAAAATATAATGAACATAGGAATTTTTGAACCAGGAAATGAAAAGCTAGGTTGGCTATTAGAATCACCTCAAATTAATGAACATACTATTAGTAGAGTATTGAATAATTTAGATTTAATAAAAAAGCACTATAAATATATTTTTACACCTGTAGATAGTTTATTAGACTTAGGTGCTCCATTTGTTTATACAATATCAAATGCCGTGCCTTGGATCTGGCCTCAAAATAGAAAGATATACGATAAGAGTAAGTTAGTTAGTATGATTGCTTCTAACAAAGGTTGGGTACGTGGACATCAAAATAGATTGGAATGGGTAGAAAGATTAAAAGATAAAGTTGATCTATTTGGTACAGGAAGACCTTTCCAATTAGCTGATAAAGAAGATGGACTGAGAGATTATATGTTTTCAGTTTCTATTGAAAATGATGACTCAGATACCTACTTCACAGAAAAGTTAACAGACAACTTTGTAATGGGAACTGTACCTATCTATTGGGGTTCGAGAAAAGTAGTTGATAAGTACTTTGATCCTAGAGGTGTTATCTTTTTGGAAGATGATCCTACATTAGCTAAAGTAACAGCAGAAACTTATAATGCTATGAAGCCTTACATAGAAGAAAATTTTAAGCGAGCAATGGAAATGCCTATTGCAGAAGACTATATTTACGAGACGTATTTAAAAAAATAAAAATGACAAACTACTACGAGCAGTTGTTGGTTAGGAGTTGTTATACAGGAGCTGATCCTGCTAATAACCAACATGCTATGACTTTTTTCTCTATTGCTTTGCAAATTAGAGCAAAAAATATTTTAGAATTAGGTGTTAGGGATGGGGGATCCACGTTTCCATTATTAGTAGCTTCTCAGATTATGAACGGACATTTAACTTCAATAGACATAGAAGATTCTAAATGTGTAATGCCACCAGACTTAG
>Ga0209084_1003900_pt1 | contig 10713 bp, 20 predicted proteins | sample C_130820_MF_Meta_FD_187309 | JGI IMG/M metagenome (GOLD analysis project Ga0209084, IMG submission 187309) | Freshwater microbial communities from Lake Croche, Canada to study carbon cycling - C_130820_MF_MetaG (SPAdes) (version 2) | ecosystem: Environmental > Aquatic > Freshwater > Lake... | reverse complement strand
CGCTTGGGGATGCCTCAGCCACCACCATCGCGGTCGCTAGCACGGCCAGCGCCGGCTCCGTGGTCTCGTTCGGCAACATCACGGCCGGTGGCAACATCACCGGATCAAACCTCTCCGGCAGCAACACCGGCGACCAGACCAGTGTCTCGGGCAATGCAGGCACAGCCACCACGCTTGCTACCGGCCGCACCATCGGCATCACCGGCGACCTGACTTGGACCAGCCCGAGTTTCAACGGCTCTGGCAACGTCACGGCCGTCGGCACGCTGGCCACTGTGACTGTCCCAAAAGGCGGCAGTGGCGCAACCACTCTGACCGGCTACATCTCAGGCAACGGCGCTTCACCGTTCACCGCGTCGAGCACTATCCCGGCCACGGACTTGTCCGGGACGATTGCAAACGCACGGCTTGATTCCACCGTGGTCATCACTACCTACGGTCAGACGTTGACAAACAAGCGGGTGACTCCTCGCAGCGGTGTGACCACTGGGTCGTCCGTGACGCTGATTTTTTATACGGACTCTAATGATGTGATTGAAGTCGGGACACTCACGTCGAACGTGGCGACAATCACTATCTCCGGGACGCCAACAGACGGGCAGTCGCTTCGTTTATCTTTTACTCAGGACGGCACCGGCGGTCGCACCATCACTTGGCCCTCAGGCGTGGCCTTCGGCACAGACTACACCTCGGCGATGGTTCCAACCACTGCCAACGCCAAGTGGCAGATGACCCTGACCTACAACTCCGCTGGATCCGTTTGGCGCGTCACGAACATGGCGCGAGGCTTCTAACGTGATTGCCTTCCGCGCCAGCCAGCGGGTCCAGAGCCATCCTCGGTCCGATGCCGCGCGGCACGCCGCCTGCACCGCCTGCGAGTGGCTGGCGGAGTCCACCTGCCGCCACCCCTCCCGCGCCTGCGGATGCCCGCTCAACGCCATCCGCCTCCAGCCATGGACCAAGCTCCGCCGCTGCCCCGCCGGCGCGTGGTGACCCATTTACCGATGAACGCTGATATCAAACCTGGAACCCTATGGAGAAAGAACCAAAGCAACGTCTCGGTGCAAGTGACAAGCCTCGGGTTCCTCAGAGTCGGCCTCGGTCGGTCCACCAAGACGCCCGCGGTGATCTATCAAAGCCAGCACGACGGAGAGCTGACGGCCCGCTCCGCAGCGGAGTTCCTGCGCCTGTTTTCGCCATCGTAAACCGATGGGAGCGCGTGCTAGCGGTGGGTTGCTCGCATGGCACGTTCGCGAACCCGGACGCGCTACGGGCCGTCCTGCGCTTCCGCGACGAGTGGAAGCCGAAGCATCGAATCCACCTCGGCGATGCGTATGATTCGACCGCGTTCCGCACCGGGGCAATCGGCGGGAAGGACTCGGACTGCACCGAGTCAATCCATGACGACATCACCAACGGGGCTCGGTTCCTGAGCGATTTTGCGCCGACCGTCTTCTGCCTCGGGAACCATGAGCATCGGCTTGTCAAGCTCGCCGAGCACTTCAACGAAATCATAGCCATGGCCGCGTATGCAACCCTTGAGCGCATGATGGACGCCATCGGCGAAACTCCGATTGTGCCTTATACCGTACACGAAAATGGATGGTATAATCTCGGCGGATACAAGTTCGGCCACGGCCATCTGTTCGGCGAGAACTACCTGCGCGACACCGCTGAGACGTGGGGCAATACCGTGGTCGCGCACGCTCACCGGGCTGGCGCAGCGAAGGGGAGGCGCTCCGACAACCCGACCGCATTCGGGGTCGGCACCCTCGCTGACATCCCGGCGATGGGCTACGCCAGCGGCCGGCGCGCGACCCTAGCGTGGAGCCACGGGCTGGTGTGGGGCGAGGTCTGCGGGGACAAGGCCAGCCTCCACTGCCATGAGTGGCAGCAGGGCGAAACCGAATGGAGGCTCCCAATATGAGTGCGGAATTTGACCGACTGCTGTTGAACATGTCGCAAAAAGAGGAGCCAATCCCAAAAGGGTTTGCAACCCCAAGCGACTTTGCGATCCGCTGGGGAAAATCAACCGACCGAGCCTGTGACGTGCTGCGTCGTGCGTCGTTGAACGGCCTCGCGGAGCGACGCCAAGTGGCGCGCCGTTGCGGCGCGAAGACCCGTAAGGTCTGGGTCTACCGGCTCATTTGAGCTTGAGCAGCGCCCGCACCGCCTCCGCCTGCGTTTTGCCGTGGCGCTGTTGTTTCGTGGTCGATAGCGGTCGATAAACCCGGGTGATAAACACGCGATTCCCTAGGCTTTTCGCCTTTTTGGTATCGATTGCGGACCATTTTGCCGACACCGGCAAAATGGTCACGGCACCAATTCCTTCACCCACCGCGTCCCCTCTTCCGTGCTCACCAGCTCGCGGTAATGCCAAAGCAGCACCCGCGCGCTGTTGCCCAGCTCCGCGCGCACCCGCTCAACGTCCTGCCATGCGGCCAGCAGGTTGCTCGCGGCTGTTTTTCGCAGGATGTCCTTCGGCCAAGCCGCAAAACCCAACTCGACGCGGAGCGCGCGGATGTACCGCCGCCGCGACTCCGCCGGCATCGGCAGAGCCGCATCCGCCGCCTGCGCCACCGCCAGCCACGCCCGCGCCGCATCCGTCAGATGGATGACCCGCCGGTCCCGGACCTTCGCCGCCATCGCCTCGACCCGCACCAAGCCCCGCGCAAGGTCGATGTCCGCCCATTCGATGCGCTCCGCCTCCCGCGGCCGGGCACCGGCCAGCAGCGCCAGCACCAGCCAGCCCAACGACCGCGCATGATGCGCCCGAGTGAACGCTAGCGCCTGCCGGCACTGCTCCAGCGTCAGCACCTCCGGGGCCGCCCACGGAATCCTCGCCCGCTCCATCCGGTCGCAGGGATTGGCCTCGAGGAACCCTTGCCGAACGGCAAAAGAGAACAGCGTCGAGAGCCGGTTGAGCCTCGTCGACCGCGTCCACGCGCTGAGTCCTGGCGCATTGCACCACGCCTGCACCTCGGCGGCATCGGGCACCATCACCGCGGCCTCGCGGCCCGCGGCAAACTGGCGCAGCTGGCTCTCGAGGTTGCCCAAATACTCGATGGACCGCCCCGCCGTCCGCTTGGCCGCCAGCAGCTCCTCGATGGCCTGCCCCCACGTCCTATCGGTCGCCCGCGGCGCGCGGCGCTGATGCTGCGCCCAGACCTCGCGCATAGTTAGGCCGGCGGCCTGCACCTCCTGCCAGACCAGGACGAGGTCATCCCGTTCCCGGGCCGACATGCTCATCCAGACGTTGCCTGAGCGCTCCTGCCCTGCCCGGACCCGTGCGGCCTCCTGGTCCGCCAACGTCCGATTGGGGAAGAACCGTCGCCACCGCTTCCCGGCCGCGTGGACATCGACGACGAACTGCCGCCGCCCCTTCTTCACCACCGCTCGTACCGTGACAGCCATGAATTCAGGGGGTGCCGCAGGGTGCCGGTTTCGAGGCTGCGCCAACCGTGTTCCCGGTTGTACGTGGATGTGTCCCATCGGTTCGCGGCCACCCCTGTGCAGGCTGCAGGATGGCCTGATTCATTGGGAAATCCTTCAAAAACCCCGGTTTCATTGCGAATTTGGAATGGTGCGCGGTCCAGGGTTTGAACCTGGGACCCCTACCGTGTCAAGGGTGGCGCTTTATGCGGTTTTATTGGCTTTTTTGAGGCAAAGGCTTCTAGGTGCCGTTTTGGGTGCCGGTTTCGGCGGCAGTTTGCGCGGCTTTTTGCGTCTCGATGGCTCGCGCTGCGGGGGTGCCGAGCGGCACCAGCGGCCCGGTCTCGCAGCTGCGGCACAACGGTCCCGAGCGGCGGCTGGCCTCCAGCGTGGACACCAGCACGCCGGTGCAGAGCAGGGCCATCCCGACCAGCGCAGAGGGCGGCCGAAACATCGTGCCCGCGACCAAGGCGAAAAGCCCGAGCAGGACAAGGCCCACTGCCGTGATGGACCCGCGGTAGGAATCGCGCGGCCAACCCGCGGTGTGGCAGCGCGTGCAGACGTGCGTGGCAGCGCCGTAGACGCGCAGCGGTGGCGGCTGGGCGGCTTCGGGGGCTGGCTCGGGCTCAGATGGTGGTTCGGGCCGCCGGGCCGCAGGGTGACTCCAGTGGTGGCCGCAGGTGCTGCACTCGGAAAAAAGCGGGTCGAGACCGGCGTTTTGAGCGGTCAAACACCGTGGACAGGATACGGAAGTCGTTGGTTTCAATCGATTTCTAGATTTGAAGTTACCGGCTGTACCGTGTCGGACGGCAAACGACCAAAAAAGAAAACCCTCGCGCGTGTACGGGCGAAGATACGACGCGCCTGCGCGCAGGCGCTGCGCAGGCGCATGTGTGAGGGACTTCCCTATTACGGTCGTTTGCCGTCCGAAGTGGTACATCCGGTAAATCAGCGACGGGTCCAGATCTAGGGCATTTCGTTTCCATCGGGATTTTTGTTGTCGTTTAGAGGGCGCTCACGTACCTAGTCGCAACTCTCACCACCCGTAGCAGTTCGCTTCACCCAAAATGGATAAAAACCTTTACGGATTTCAGTGGTCTACGGACATCACCGGCCGTTTCACGCACATCGGGGTAGGTCTCACGGAATGGATTGGGGACAGTCAATTGAGCGCCATCTCGGCGCAGGATCTGTCTTTCCACCCCGGCGACCGACCGCACTTCGCGGCGATATTCGAAGCCGCATCCACGTCACGAAAGGAGTTCACGGCCCACGCTCGCCTCCGTCGCGCAGACGGGGCGTGGATCTGGTGCTCGGTCCATGGCTGGCCCTGTTTTTCAGGGTTCACTCTGAAAGGGTACGATGGAGTGACTATCCCCGTGGATTTGGCTCCGTATTTCGGCGTGCAACTCGTGCGCCTGCCGGTCTGTCTGGGACAGCAGTACCGATTCCGCAACTGATGGGGTGCCTCTCAATGCGGTGGGTGGCGCAGCGGGTGTAGGGTCGAGTGATTTAATTAATGCCCGCGCGGCGGCGAGGGCCTTCTCGGTCAGCGCTTCGTCCTCGTAGAACGGGACCTGCATCTTCCAATCCCGACCTTGAAACGGGATGCTGCCAATGGGTTTTGCCTCGGTGGATTCGGTGGATGCTTTCACTTCTGGCTCGTCAGTTTCCAACCCCGCTTCCTTCTTCCAAAGCTTGATCAACGCCTTCGCGTTACGCTTTGTCGTCTTTCGCGTCTTGAGCAAAATTGAGATTGTCGGACGCTTAACGTCAATCTTTTCGGCCAGTTCCTGCGTGCGACGATCGTAGGCGCGCTCAAGAAATAGGAGCGCAGCTTCCAGGTTGTGATTTTCTGACGGCATATGTTGACTCGTGTTAGTTTTCAACCTACAACAACACCGTAACACGACCCCAACGCCGGCACTCGCCGGTAGCGGTGTGTCGAAATCAGAGCGCGGTGAAAGGGCAAAAAGATGGCGAACTCGAATTCAAGCGGGCTGCTGCTGGTGTCTACGACGACGTCCACGGTGGTCATGGACCAGGACCCCGATGCGTGGCGCGACCACTTGGTCATCCAGTGGGACCGGGTGACGGGTGCGTTGTCGTCAACGAGAACTCGACCTGCACTCCGGGCGGCGGATAGCCCTGCGAGCGGTGCTCGATGAGGTGGTTGTGCACGGTGTGCAGGGCCTCGTGAGCGAGGTTGGCCACGTAGCGCTCGGCGGCATCGGCGGGTTCGCCCGCTGAGGACAAGTCGAAAAGCCGGCCGGTAGAGGAATCGATGTTGAGGGTGAGCGTAATCATTTTTCGGAGAACGACTATGGCACGAAAACAAGATGTGACGGTAAAACTGGAAAAGGGCGCCCACGAGCGCCTGAAATTCTCGCTGGCAGTGGACCCCACCCGCCGCGGCCAGACGGTTAAGTCGGTGCTCACCGACCTGACCGATGCCTATGTCGCCCGCAGACTGCGAAAGCTTGGCATCGGCGCCAATCGGCTGGCGGAGGCCGGAATCCCGGTCGGTGCTTTTGCTGATGAACTGGCAGCTTTGGCTTGAGACCACATTACCACACTACCACCGCAGGCTTACCGACGCAACTAATCTTATGAAGCACCCTCATCAGCTTCGACCCGGCGACATCGACTTCGTTGCCACCGACCAAGCAAACGCGCGGCGGCGCGCAGCGGACCGCCGGGAGGCGATGCTGGACCACGGGCTCTTTGTGTTCGGTGCCGCGATGTTCTTCGCGGCCGGCTGGATGGCGAAAGGATGGCTGTGAGCGCCGGTCAACCGCTGCGGCGTCGCACTGATGGCACGCCCCGCCGGGCCATCACCCGGTCGGCCCAGTACGGCGACATGATGGTGTCGCGCGGCTGGGGAACGCTCGAGCGCAGCGTGGACATCGCCTACAAGGCTTGGTGCAAGCGTCGTGGCCTCAACCCGTGGGCGATGTGACTGCTACTCCTTCCGGCGCGGCGGCGCTGTACCTGGGCAACTCGAGCGCGCTGCGCTCGTCCGATTTCCCGCCGGTCGATTCCCCCCAAACAGCGGATGGTCGAACCCAATCGGGCGGCGCCGGCATCCCAAGCCAAGCGCCCAGGCCATCCGCTCCTCGACCTCCATGGGACCGCCCGGTGGCGCCCGAGGACATGCTCGACAGCGAGCAGGTCGCCGCGTGGCTCGGACTCCATGTCGAAACGGTGCGCCGGCTGGTGCGCGAAGGTGTCTTGCCGGTGGTGAAGATCACCGGCGCGGCCTGGCGGCTGCATGTGAAGTCTGCGCTCCAAACCCTCAACAACCCGACGCGATGAGAAACACGATGGGATTCCAACCGAAGCACGTTCTCGGGTTCGACCCGCGGAAGGTGGTGGCCGCGGCAATCAAGGCGGGGTTTGTCACGGCACCGCCCGAGCCGCCGGCGCCAAAGCTATCGGCACATGGCCAGCCGTGCCGGAGGACCGGTCCGGCGGTGAGGTACACCACGGCGGATGTGGACCGGGTGCATCATCTGCGCCACGAGCACGGTCTCACTTACAAGGTCATCTCGAAGATGACGGGGTTTCCGATGAACAGTTTGGCTTGGATGCTGCACGGGATCAACCCGTCGGCCGAGATGGCGGCGAAGCTCAACAAGAAGAAGCTCGGCAAGTGACATGGCTGCCAAGAGACAACCCGCGGTGGTCCGGCCGCGCTTCGGCGATGCGCTGGCTCGCGGATTGGCCTTTCGGTCGCGGGTATCGGATGGGGTGAGACGGGGGGAGTTCCGCAGTTTCGACGACGGCGTGGAGAAGCTGCGGTCGCGGGTGTACGGGATGCGGAAGGGGATGTGACAGCGGGGTAAGTAAACAGTGATCAGTTTTCAGTGGGTCAGTAAACAACGAACAGTGAAGGAGCGAATCTATGGAAACGAATGCAACAGCAAAAGTGCGGATAGTGACAGCGGAGACCGCCATTGAATGGCTATCCAACAAATGGGGCGAGCAGCGTGCGGTCAGGTCGACGCATGTCAATCGTATCGCGGCAGACATGGAGGCGGGACGATTCAAGATCGGAAGTGACGCGATTTTGCGCATCAAGGGAAAGCTCGCGAACGGGCAGCACCGGTTGGCGGCCGTGGCCCAGACCGGGATTCCGCAATGGTTCCTCGTCATGGAGTCGAACGATGAGGAACTTTACAAGGTGCTCGACGTGGGTCTTCGCCGGACCGTTTCCGACAGTCTGCCGGGTGTGGAATACAGCCACGACATTCCTCCGATTGCGCGATGGCTGATGATGTACGACTCGGGCAACAACAGGCAAGGCGCCCGGAGTGGCGGAGACAGGTCCGCATCCAATGGCGTAGCGACGCACGTCGAGGTCGTCGAATACTGTGAGAAGAACAACGAAATCTTGGTCGAGGCCGCCTCGTTCGTGACCAAGCTCTATCCGACAACAAAAATCCTTCCAAAATCAATCGGTGGTGCGCTGTACGTCCTTGCGGCATCGAATCCGCAAAAGCTGGCGCGGATGAAGGAGTTTTTGACTGCGGTATACATCTCCGGTGGTGACGACGTAGCGGGCGACCTGCGGAACCGGCTCATCGCCAATCGGGTAAACAGGGCGAAGTTGTCAAACGCGTTCATGCTTCTCCTTACAATCAAAGCGTTCAGCTACTACTTGGCGGGTGTCCGCCCCGGAACGTTGAAGCTTCTTAAGGATGAAAAGTGTCAGCGGATTTGACGTAACGTGGGGCAATCATCCGAGTCAGTGAAAATCTCAACGCGATGACAAAAACGGAGGACATCTATCGGTTGCTCGGCGCGGACCCGAAGAAGGGTCGCATCCCGGTCTTGCTGCCCATCCCAGCCAAGCAGAAGGGTCCGCGCATCGCCGGTTGGCAGGAGAAGTCGTCGTCGGACATGGCGCGGCTGGATTGGCTGGCGCAGCTGGATGCCCATGAGAACACGGGGGTTTCACTCGGGCCGGTGTCGGGCGGATTGGCCACCATCGACGTGGACAACGATGAGTTCGTCGAGCTCATCCTGGAGCTGAATCCGCGGCTGCGCGGGGCTCTGCGCACTCGGGGCGCGAAGGGCTGCCAGATTTGGATCTGGATGGTCGAGGATGCCAAGATGGTCGCGCTCGGGCTGCCGAGCTATCCGCCGGCACGGTACAACATCAACCACCGGACGCGGGTGGTGGAGCGCAGCACGGTCAACGGGGCCTCGACGGTGCCGTTCGTGGTCTGTGAGTGGCGGGGCGGCGGGTGTCAGTCGGTGGTCCGGGGCATCCATCCCGACGGGCATGCCTACACGGTGCTCGTGGATGAGCCGCCGCTGGAGTATCGCTTCCGCGACATCGTCTGGCCGGATTGCGTGGACCTGCCGTGGGAGGCGAGCAACGCGACGGCGCTCTCGAATGTGCTTGGGTCGCCGTTTGCGAAGACGCAGGACGGGCTGGTGATGTGCGACCATTTCTGGGCGGGTCGTTTCGCCCTGAAACATGACATCCTGAACGATGCGGAGTCGGAGTCGTTCTTCATGTACGCCGCGGCCACCGGGGCTTGGGAGCCGCGGACGCGGGCCGAGGTCACTGCCAAGGTGAGCCGCGAACTGATGGGGATGAGCCGCAACCCGGGATTCGAGGTGCTCGAGGGCAACGGGTGCCGGTCGGCGGGCCGCATCGGGAGCGTGGTGACGTACCTCGAGGGTGAGACGACGAAGCGCGGGGCTTTTGAACGGGAGCCGGGCATCATCCATTTCGCGAACGGCATGATCGATGTGCGGGAGGAGAGCCCGCGGCTGATGCCGTTTGCGCCCGAGTACATGAGCCGGAACAGGCTCCCGTGGGATTACGATCCCTCGGCGGAGTGTCCGAACTTCGAGGAGATTCTCCTCGGCACGGCGCTCGATGCGGATGACATCCTGACGTTGCAGAAGTGCTTTGGGAGCATCCTGCTAGGGCACAATCTGCTGCAGCGCATCGTGATTCTCACGGGCACGGCCAACGGCGGAAAGTCGCAGATTGCTGATGTTTTTCAGCGAATCGTGGGCATGCACAACGTCGCGAACCTGCGGACGGAGATGCTCGGTGAGCGGTTCGAGATGTCGGCCTTTGTTGGCAAGACGCTCATCGCGGGTGCGGATGTGGCGGGTGATTTCCTGCGGCAAAAGCAGGTCGGCAAGCTCAAGTCGCTGACGGGTGGCGACAACCTCGAGGCGGAGACCAAAGGCGGCGGTTTCCGTCAGATCAAGGGGAGCTTCAACGTGATGGTGACCTGCAACTCGAGGCTCACGGTCAAGATGGAGGACGACGCGGATGCGTGGCGGCGCCGGCTGGTCATCATCGCCTTCGTCAAGCCGCCGCCGGAGAAGCCCATCCAGCAGCTCAGCGACAAGTTGTTGCTCGGCAGCAAGGAGCTGGGCTGGGCGCCCGAGGCCAGCGGCATCATCAACTGGGGGCTGCGTGGCGCGGTGGCGCTGCTCAAAGACTCAGCAATCCACGGCAAGGTGCTGATGAGCAAGCGGCAGCTCAAACGCGTGGACGACCTGCTCGCGGAGAGCGAGAGCGTCCGGCATTTCGTCCAGGAGGCGGTGGTCAAGTCGGAGAAGGAGATGGCGGAGTCGATGACCACCGAGGAGCTGCTCCAAGAGTATCAAGGTTTCTGCGCCGACCGCTCATGGGCGGCCATCACCGACTCTCAATTCCTGCACCAGCTCGGCGACTGGATGCTTCGCAAACACAGCGTGACGATGAGCAACGACCTCCGCCGCGAGGGTCACGACGGCAAGACCAAGACCAAGCGAGGCTATCGGCACGTCATGCTGGTTGCCGGCCCTCGGGAGGAATAAACCATGGAGAGCGTACCCAACATGGCAGGTCGGCGAATCATCGCAGACCGACTGCTGCGCTCGGTGCAGTGGACGAGCCCGACCCACGCATGGTGCGAGTGCCCAGGGGTGGGACATCACACCACCGCGACGGGCAAGCGGGCCTGCCAAGTCACCATCGACAGCGGTGGGACTACGAGCAAGGGCAAGCGGGCGGTGCCGACCATCACCTGCGTCCACAGCAGCTGCTCCGCCGCCGTGGCGGCATCGACCCGCGAGCTGAGGTCCTTGGTGGGAAAGCTCGAAGTCGTGCGGAAACCCGGCACGAAACTCGGACCGCATCGCGCTGGACCAACCACCGGGGGGGGGGCGCAGCCCCCCGTTTTCCGAGCTGTCCGGGCTGAAACCCTCACCTGGACGAGGGCTAAGGAATCTTTTAACCGCCCTGCCTGACGAGGTTTAGATTCT
>Ga0209084_1003895_pt1 | contig 10720 bp, 14 predicted proteins | sample C_130820_MF_Meta_FD_187309 | JGI IMG/M metagenome (GOLD analysis project Ga0209084, IMG submission 187309) | Freshwater microbial communities from Lake Croche, Canada to study carbon cycling - C_130820_MF_MetaG (SPAdes) (version 2) | ecosystem: Environmental > Aquatic > Freshwater > Lake... | reverse complement strand
GTAAACGGGTTAGGTGAGAGTTCAAAACGCACAAGCGTAAAGAGTCTTTACGCTTGCTGTCCTATAAGTTCTTAAATCTTATAAAAATTAATATTTAATAATTCATTTCTATACTACAAGCATACTACTTTAGCCCCGAAGTAACGTGCTAACTTATTAATTTTTAAATAGGAAAATGGCAAGTTGTCGGAGTCTTCACACGGTGGAAGCCAGTGGTTCGAGTTATGACATTGCTCCACTTAAATCCCAAGTGCCTGCCCCTGAGTTTCAAGCGGGCACTCCCTCAAATTTGTAGATAGGGATGAAGTCCAAACTGGATTAAGTCAGGCAATCAGGGCACCATGCGCGACGCAAATTCTTGGAAAGTGGATGCAGAGATATCTACTTTGAGGGTCGGTGTTGCCTCACCTGTGTTTGGTCCGAACTCACCAGGCTGTGACACGAAACCAGTGCGCAGGCCCGCCTTAGCTGCCGCCGCAAGGTCATCGCTGTGTGCTGCCACCATCATGCATTCGTGGGGCTCAATGCCAAGCGCTTCTGCAGCAGCAAGATACACGCGAAGCTTGGGCTTGTAGTCTCCAGCGATCTCGGCACCGAGAATGGCGTCCCATGGAAACTCATTACGTCGGGCCAGATCAACCATTAGCGAGATGTTGCCGTTGGAGCAAGGACCCAGCACGAATTTTCGACGCAGTCGATGCAGGCCGGCGGTGACACCGGGCCAAGCATCAAGGTGGTGCCAGACGAGATTGAGTTTGCGCAGCGTTGGCTCATCAAGTGACTCAAGTCCGAAATGAGGACGTACGCGGTCCAGCATGCCGCGATGCACCACGTCAAGGCGCGAGAACGGCTTGCGGCCAGCGCGAATCTCTTCCATTCCCGGTTGATATTCGGCCCGCCAGGCATGGGCGAAGGCGATCCAGTCTAGTTTGTAACCCAAGGGTTCGAGGATCACTCGGGACTCCCGCGCCACGCAAGTTCGCCAGTCTACGAGTGTGCCGAACACGTCGAAAACCAATGCCTTTACGTTGTCTACAGATTTTCCTGTTTCGTGTTGTGCCAAAGCGGGATTTGCATACACCAGTCCAGATCCGCACAGCATTCCCTGTGCACTGAACCAGCCCGCCTGGCGAAAAAAGTCACGACGCGATAAAGCATTCATTGAAATTCCCCTGTGTCTGTTTGTCATATTAATATTAATGAAAGATATTATGCCAATACTGCGCAGCCTTGAGCGTATAACCTGTGCGCAATTAGACATAAATCATAGTCAAGATGACTATTGACACTGGCTTCAAAAGGGGTACAACCAACCAGCTAAAGAAATATTTATGCAAGTGAGAAATTTTCAAGAGATAAAAAATTAATGACTTTTAGGCAAACTCTCAATCTTATTCTTGGAATGGAAGGCAGCACATTTGTACTTATTGTTGGCTTAGCATTATTGTTTGTTTTGTTGGGATTAATTTGTATTTGGGTTGTAGCCATGTTTTATTCGGGATTGTCATTTGAACAATACTTGAATATTTTTATACGCTGATTGCGAAAAGGCAGGCCAGCACTCTGGCATGCTTCATGCTTTAAATATATCGATTGGTTGATTTCTTGACATTCAATTTTTATTGAACCTTTCAAATCTGGTCAAAAGAGACAACCAATCACTCATTTTGAAACTTAAATAATTAATAAAAGAAGAGGTGTATCAGAACAGACCAAATTGATTGAAAGGAGTAAGTGTTATGGATACTTCATTTGCGCTTCGAATCGATGCTAACGGCAAGCATTGGGGAGGCAATAGTTCGCCGCAGGGTGACAAGCAGCAACGTCGACGCCAAAAGTTGCAGGCGTTACTTCAATGCTTGAAAGTGGGCGACTTAGATGCTGCGCGTCTGGCATTAACTGCACTGATCAACTTCGACCCCAGCGTCTCCGCCGATCCTTACCTCAACAAAATAAGTTCTGCGCTTCAAAGCAGCAATTTATACGCTGCACAACACTTTGGCTTGGAATTACAAAGTCGAGGAGGTCAACTCCAATCGCATGTATTGGTTAGTGATGCCCATCCAAACTCTAGAAATTCTAATTCTTTGGTCGGTCATACAGGATCAACAAGAATAGATCTTTCTGCATAGATTCGCAAAAGTATTTAGGCCAACTAAAGGAATAAAAGAAAATCATTCAAATCTCTCTCATTGAGCAAGGGAATTAAAAAAAGCGTGTGGAACAGATAAAAATCATGATTTAATATTTGTTTACGTTTTATATTAAAGCTCTGTTAGAGATACTCTGTGAAAACACTCAGACCGTTATTGATGTTTCTGCTTTTTCTTGCAATTCCTTTGCAGGGAATGGCTGCGGCAAATCAAGTCTTCTGTCATGGTGGTGGTTCGGTTTCTAAAGTCAGTCAAAAAACTGTTGATCATTCACATCATCAAACAGCTGATCACCATCATGATCAAACCCAACCTTTGGATCATCAAATATCCAAAGCAGAGGTTGCTAAAAGCGTGAACCACAAATGCAGCACTTGCTCACAATGCTGTTTTGGAACTGCCTTTTTCTGCTTGCATTAACTGATCTGTACCATTCATCAATTTTAGGTGTCGCAATGACTAAAGCATACTTTCTTGGAAACATAAAAATCACTGACCCTGAGGGCTATGCCCAATACCAAAAACTAGTTCCCCAAACTATTTCCGATTTTGGAGGAATTTATTTAGTCAGGGGAGGGGTGACTCTTCAACTTGAGGGCGATACGCTTGGTGGTCGAAATATTGTTTTAGAGTTTTCCAGTCGAGAACAAGCACAAGCTTGGTACCAAAGCGACGCGTATCAATCGATCATTCACCATCGAAAAAACAATTCAACTGGCAACCTGCTTTTGGTTGATGGTTTGAATTAATTTTTCAAGCTTTTAAAGCCTGTTTTATCTCCATTTCAAGCAAGGACCTCAGACTGGTATGAATGTTTTTACCAAAATAGATATTTTTGTGACCTTGCGATAAGTTGATCAAATTATTGTGTTCATTAGGAACTATTCGTACCAGACTTTTCAGGAAATTTTCTTCACGGTATTTGAGCCCAAATTTGGATTCAAAATAAACGTTCTGGCTGTCGACTCTTAGACGTTCGAAGTCGTTGGCATGTAAGGCGTTATAAAAATAAGCTGCAGCCAGAGCAAAAACTTCTAAGAATGAAAATGGAAGAATTGAAGGGGCGCCCATTAAGTAAAAGACGACCCCAATCAAAATTGAAATTGATCCCAAGAAGATAAATATAAAAGCCAGATGGATGGGCGATATGGATATGTTTCGCTTTAAGCAAAATTCATATCCAAAATCAGTTTTGATACCGAAACGTTTATTCACAGCAAACTGATCCATCATTTATGACTGCAATTCAAGGTATTTAGGTTTGAGCTAATAGCGAATCCACTTCTTGCATTCTTTTTAAAGGATCAAGTTCGCTTAAAAGTTGAATTTTCTTATCCACATCAATTTCCATGGCTTCTGCATATCGATTTGCTATCCAGCCACATTGGTCCAGAAGATAGGGCTGCAAGATAGGTAGTTCGTGGCTCTGCCCTTGTTGCTGGGCACTTGCTATAACTTTACCGATTCGATTCGCATGGTGCTGAAGTGACGCTGGCAATTCGACTTCGGGATCATTTGGAAGGTAAGTGATTTGCCCTTGCCACACGCCAAACGGACCGGGTTGTGTGTCATGCAATTCAAACCGCACACCACCTTGGCAAGTGACTAAATAGAAGTTGGCTTGTACTTGTCGGAAGTTTCTAATGTGCGCAACGCAGCCGTAAGCATGCAACAGAGGTATTTCTCCTGGCACCTGAACTTCGCTACCACTTTTTAACCAAACCACACCAAAAGGCAGGCCTTGTTGCTGGCAACGTTTGATCAAGTCAAGATAGCGGACTTCGAATATTTGCAGCGAAAGTAATCCGTCTGGAAATAAGCCATGTGACAGAGGGAAAAGAGGAATTTTGTCTGTCATGATTTTGTTCTATTCAAGTGTCTTGTATCTCTTTACTTTGCATGCTGCCTATGTTTTTGAGCCTGCGATGATATTTCATCACGCTTTTCTTGTGTAAGCCGGTTAAGGTTTTTGAGTTGCATCAACATGCGCGGGTTTTTAGCAAGGAATTGCGAATGCTTATTCAGATAATCCCAATACAAAGTGGTGAAGGGGCAAGCGCTGTCACCGGTTGACTCTGCAGGGTTGAATCTACATCCTTTGCAGTGATTACTCATGCGGTCAATGTATTTGCCACTGGCAATATAGGGCTTGCTTGCCATCAAGCCACCATCTGCGTATTGGCTCATCCCTATGGTGTTGGGTACTTCAACCCACTCGACGGCGTCAACGTAGACGCCCAAATACCAAGCGTGCACCTCTTTCGGATCAACACCAAAGAGTAAAGCGTACAGACCTGTCACCATCAGCCTTTGAATATGGTGGGCATATCCGTGCTCCAGCGTTAATTGAATAGCGTCTTTCAAGCACGCCATGTCTGTGTTTCCTGTCCAGTAGAAACTGGGCAGTTTGGCGCTTGCGTTCATTTCGTTTCGATGTATGTATTGCGGCATATGCGTCCAGTAAATGCCACGCACATATTCACGCCAACCTAATATCTGCCGTATGAATCCTTCTACTGCTTCAATGGGTGCATGGCCTCTCAAATAAGCATCGTGTGCTTTATCCAGCACTTCTTTAGGGTTGAGTAACTTGGTATTGAGGGCACAAGATAAATGGGAGTGATACAGCCAAACCTCGCCCTCCCACATAGCGTCTTGGTATTGGCCAAAATAGGGCAATCTGTGCTCTACAAAGCTATCTAAAGCAACTAGCGCTTGGGGTCGCGTGACCGGCCAACCGAAAGTGGCGATTGAACCAGGATGATGGCTGAATTTTTGGTTGACAAGATTCATGACATCCAAGGTCATCTCGTCTGGCTCAAATCTGCAAGGCTTAGGAAGCGCCTTAGGGCCTAGTTTGCCAAAGCTACCTCGGTTTTCAATATCAAAGTTCCATTTGTCTCCAATGGGTTTTTTCCCCTCCATCAACAGATCAGTTTTCTGTCGCATTTCACGGTAAAAATATTCCAACCGTATTTGTTTGCGACCGGATAAATGCGTTTTAAACTCATCAAGGGTACAAAGAAAATGCTTGTCGTCTCTGACATCAAGTGGCAATTCGAGCTTTTTAGCAAGGTTTTGCAAACTTATTAAAACCCGTGACTCTCCTGGCATCACCATGATGAGTTGTTGAGGGGCTGTCTGAAGAATTATTTTTTCAAGTTCACCAGCCAAAGAGCCCGTGTTGTTGGGGGAGTCAAGACGGGTGTAAATGACTGGCCATTCTTTTTCCATTAGAACTTGGGCGAAGTGCCGCATTGCACTTAAAAAGAATGTAATTCTTTGCTTGGCAGAGATCACATGGGTAGACTCTTCTTCAACCTCTCCCATCCATATGACGTCATGTTTAGGGTCGAAGCCGATAAACGCAGATGACGCGATGTCTAATTGATCACCCAAAACCACAACAAGGTTTCGTTTCTTATTATCGATTTCCATAATTGTCCAGTTAATTGAATGATCGTGATTGCGGATCGAAGCAGCGGGTCAACGCGACAGGCATTTGTGGCACTTGTTGTTCTAGGTACTTGCGAATGAAAGGTGCAGCTGCCCAGGGCTGTGTAAAGCCACTCCATACAGCGTTAGGCACTATGTGCGTTTGATTGTCTTTTGTTTGAATAAGTACAACCGAAGGGAGAAGGTCTTGAAATTCAACCTCCACCAAAGTCCAAGACTCCATAGCCCAAGCGCCTGCGATGACTGCGGCTTGTGAATTTGGCGGGCTGTAATTTCTTATAAGAGATTGTGCAATCTGATATTTTTCATCTTTAGTGGACAAGCGAGTCACGGCACTGCATGTTCTGGTTGCTCTGTTCCACTGGTTGTTGATAGCCCCAAGAAAATCTACGGGCTTGTTATCTATCACCATCAGTGTGCCATTTTCGTCAGTGTTCCATTGGATATGGATAGAAATGACAGCCAAAAGCGTCACCGCCAGTAGAGCCAAATATGCTTTTTTTTTCATCAAGTTGATTTAAATTACACCAGTTGACTTAAATCGGGGTTTCAAACCCATCATCAGACGAAGCTTTGTCATCATCAACGAATTTGACTGGTTCAGTATTGAGTTTTGGCATAGACATTTTTTCGCCATCCCATACCTGTCCGCACCAGCACACTCCTTGCGGATTGATGATGCAAGTTCCAGTTCCGCAACACCTTGGATCGTCATTCATTTTTTTCCTAACTTAGATTTATTCAGCTTAACAATTCGCACGTCTGTGGTCGGCGATGGCGTGATCTGAGAATTTCATTTCAGGCGAGCGAAGTGCACGGTGCTTGGTCGTTTTACCCTTCATTCTTTTTCGCCATAATTTGAACGAGTCAGGTTTGAGTTCCGATCGCATTATTTTGATGACTTCGGATTCACTCACGCCAATGCGTTCCATGATGGTTTCAAACGTCGTTCTGTCTTCCCACGCCATTTGAATCACAGCTGAAATGTCCCCTGCGTTTAGTTTTTTAGCTTGCACTAATGTTTTGAGGCGAGGCATTAAAAATTAAATCCTAATTGTTGGTCAGCGTTTGTCTTTATCGATTTGGGTTTAGTTGCACGCCGAGGTGTCTTGCGCGAAGCATGTTTTTCAACAACAGCTTCTTTTCCCTGACGAACTTCAGTTGTTTTGCGAAGGGTATGCAATTTATGTTTGGATTCACGCGTGGCAGTTGAAAGATCGACAATAGGTGTTGCAAGCTCGAAGCCCAGTTTAATTCCTACAGAATGCTGTAATTCGACGGGCATTTTCCAGGGCTCAAACAGCCAAGTATTTGGAACGTGGCGCATATCGGGAAGCCAGCGCCGAACAAATATGCCTTTGGGGTCGTGATCTTGGGCTTGCTTGATGGGGTTGTAAACCCGCGTCGTATTGATACCTGTGGTGCCAGATTGCATTTGCAGCTGGCTCCAGTGGATGCCCGGTTCATAGTCTAAAAACTGTGTGGCCAGCCATTCACCTACAGGGCGCCAATGCAGCCAAAGAGGATAAGCCGCCACGGAGACAAGCATGGCGCGCATGCGAAAGTTAAGCCATCCTGTTTCCCGGAGCATGACAACGCAGGCGTCGACCATGGGCCAGCCGGTACGGGCGTCTTTCAGCGCTTCAAAACTTTCAAGATCAAAGTCTTGTTCACGCAAGCCGTCGTATCCGCGATGCATATTGCACCACTCAATGGCGGGCTCACTCTCTAATTTTTGAATGAAATGGCAATGCCAATAAAGACGACTGGTGAACGCAGTTAAACCAGCGCGATGACGGTTTGCGAGTGGTGGAAGTTGCGCAATGTGTGCCCGAGTTTGCTGCACCACTTCGCGCATGCTGATACATCCGTAGGCCAGATACACAGACAGACGCGAACATGCATCTGGAGCGGACAAGGGGGAAGAGATACCGCCTCTGTAGCCCAAGCTGCGAGCGGTTAGAAAGTTGTGCAGTGTTTCTAATGCTTGCGTGCGTCCTCCAATTTGTCGCTTGGGTGGGTTATGCCGTAAGTGGGGTGGGGCAGACATGACAATGGGCTCGGGGTTTGGTGCACGCCAAAAAGTCAACGATTCAAAATCTTGAACAGGTGAGGCCATGTGCTGCTCCCACTCACCCTGCCATAGGTTGCGGTTTTTGAGCCTGCGCACAACACCAAACTGAGCAAATTCTCGCCACGAAACGCTGTTGGCTTTGCACCATGCGCCAACCTTGAGGTCCCGCGCATAGGTAAATCGATTGCCGGTTTCTTCGTGCGAAAAAATTTCTGAAAAAGGCGCCTCTTGCCACAGTCGCATCAATACTTCGGGAAGTTCACCTGTATGAATTTCTATACAACCACCCATAGTGCGCAAATGCGCGTCCAGTACCTCTAAAGACTCACGTATAAATTCATAGTGTTGAAGTGCGCAATCAGGCTGCAACCAGAGTTCGGGTTCGATGACATAAATGCATCGCACGGGACCTCTCTTGGCGGCTTGGGCAAGCGCAGCATGATCTTGCCAGCGCAAATCTCGCTTAAACCAAACCAAGGAATAACTCATATGCTCTTGATAGTTGCCTTGTTTTTTCGGCAAGCATCCGAGCAATAAAGCACTTGCTCCCAATTCTTAGCCCAAGCTTTACGCCAGGTCATAACGCGTCCACAAGCACGACAAGACTTGCTGGGTAAGCTTTGTTTATTTCCTTTAAATGATGAGGGCTTGGCGGAAGTACTCATTCAATGTCTTCAAGTTCTTGAAACCGGTGTCAACTGCTCAAGGGTCACGAAACCGAGCGCTCGAATATGGGTGCTCTCGAGTAAAGCTTCAGGGGCTACTCCTGCCTCGTGAGCCGCTTTCCACCTTAATGCGCACAAGCACCAACGATCTCCAACTTTAAGTCCTTTAAACCGGTACTCGGGGCGGGGAGTAATGAGGTCATTTCCTTGTTGTAGTGAGAAGTCTAAAAATGATTGCGTCATTTTTGCGCAAATGACATGGCTACCTTGGTCTTGTTCATCTGTATTGCAACACCCGTCTCGAAAATAACCTGTTAATGGATCGTAAGAGCAGGGTACAAGTGGTTTTCCGAGCACATTCAGAGCATCTTGATTCATTGTCAACTTTCGATCAGATCAATGTTTGTAAAAAACTTATGCAGTGACCGCGCTGCTGAGCGAATTTTCAGATTGGTATTTTAAAAAATTCTCTCTGTGTCTTCTGTAGAAAAGGAGTCCTTGGGGAATGCTGCTGACCGATGCGCCCGAAGCCAACATCAAGTCCCAAAGACGCCAATCCTCTTGGGGATGAGGACTGCTGTTGGAAAACCTGTTTTCATATCTGACCCGCTGACCTAATTTGGTTCTGTACATCATTGAGCCGTGGTGTTTGTCTTTGCGATGCCAGTAGTGGTCTCCATTGATTTTGATAGATTCACCGGGCACGCGTTCCAGTATTTCATCCTTCAGCTCTCCAGTGACCACTATGTCGTAGGTGACGATGTCAGCCTTTTCTTTGGATAAGAGTTCTATGGTGTCTGATCTGATCCAGTTGTCAGCGCCAAGAAACATCACATATTCAGTTTCAATACGTAAAAGTATGTCTTGAAAATTAGCCACAGTCCCCAGATTTTTAGGTCTGTGTATGAACTCTATTTCAGGGTATAAATTTTCCAGGTGCAAGCAATCATGCGCTCCATCGTCAACAAACAATATACGCTCAGGCAATAGTGTTTGGGAGAGTACAGACTCTATGCAATGAGCTGCTAAATGACCGTAGCCATAAGATGCAATTACTAATGTGATCATTTAGTTAGGAGGGTGCCATGAATCGGCACAATTTGTAGGTTAAGTTATGTAGTCATTGGAATTTAAATGAAAATTTCCAAGGCCCTACTCTCGGGCGCATTCTGCCACTTTTATGTGAAAAAAGTCGCTTGTAAGTCAAAGCGCCGCCTTTACTAGGGCTTATGTTTTGAATGCGTTTTATGTAATAAAGTAATTTTTAAAATTTCAGACTGCTGCATTTTGAAATAAATTCTCGCTCAAGGTCACAACCAGCGTATCGCGATGGCCTGATATTTTTAAAGGCTGTATGGGCGTACTTTCATGAATCATGCGGGTGTCATCCAACAGTAACAATGACCAAGACTCAGAGAGGGTAAATCTTTCGCCGTGGGGACCATTGGCATCAAAGACACGGGTTTCCCCACCTTTGATGTCATGGCGGTTCACCATGAAAACAGCCACGAAATTGACACCGTCGCGGTGAGCTCCCTCAGGGGTTGGTCTTCCTATGCCGTCGCTGGTATCGATGCGAAATTGATGCGCTTCAATACACCATTTATTTTGTTTGGGCTTGGTTAGTTGCGTTGCAGTCTGCGCCAGCTTGTAAAGTATTTTTGACCAAGCTGTTTTAGCAATGGTGGTGTCCAACACGGGTTCAAACCAACGCTCCATTCCGCCGTGAAGTGCGTTGTAGTCAAGGGACTGCCAATGCGCTCTGTGGGGCACTTGTGTCAGCGTGTCGTTCTCAATGATGAAACTGCTGTGACGTCGACGTCGGTAGTGACCGCCGTCTTTGAGGTATTTGTCATGTGGCATATCTTCCCAATCAGACGACAAATTGCTTACTTCGTCTGCAGAGCAACCAATCCATTGGATGACTTTTGCGGAATCTAATACACAAAAGCCATGTTTTTGTAATAAAAAATTGACGTCGCTGGGTTCAGCGTAATTAGGTTTAAGTTCTTTCACAAATAAATGATACACCTTGAGAAATTCGCCCCTTAGCTTGCGTCAATGCCAGTCATTGACATAAACAATCAGGGTTATCCCTAGTGTCGACTATGATTCGCTTCAATGAGTTTTTCTCATTAAATAGTTTTTATCAATCAAACAAAGGAACCACCATGTCTCTGATCAATACCCAAGTTCAAGCTTTCAAAGTACAAGCCTTTCACAACGGAAAATTCATTGAAGTCACCCAAGAATCGCTGAAGGCCAAATGGTCTGTTTTGATTTTCATGCCTGCCGCTTTTACTTTCAACTGCCCCACAGAAGTTGAAGACGCAGCGGACAACTATGCAGAATTCCAAAAAGTAGGCGCTGAG
>Ga0209084_1003894_pt1 | contig 10723 bp, 16 predicted proteins | sample C_130820_MF_Meta_FD_187309 | JGI IMG/M metagenome (GOLD analysis project Ga0209084, IMG submission 187309) | Freshwater microbial communities from Lake Croche, Canada to study carbon cycling - C_130820_MF_MetaG (SPAdes) (version 2) | ecosystem: Environmental > Aquatic > Freshwater > Lake... | reverse complement strand
GGCGGCCATCGCGGAGCTGGCGTGGCTGCTCGCCGGGGCGCACGTCGACGACGCGCGCCGTATGGGCTACGAGGCGACGCCGAGCGACGCCGCCGATTGCTTCGAGGGCGCGCAGATGGAGCGCGACCTTGCCGAGATCGGAATCGCCGACGACCAAGGTAAGCTGGTCGTGATGCTCGCCCTCGCCATCGGCGAGCTGCTCGCGATCGACGCGGGATACGCGGAGCGCGAGGCCGCGTACCTCGCCGCCGAGGCCGCCGCCGAGCTTGAGGCCGAGGTGGCGCTGTGAGGGAGCGACACGCCTTCGCCGCCAGCGCCGACTCGGTCCTCGCCACCGACCGCGCCGCTGCTTACGCTGCTTACGCCGCCGCTTACGCTGCCCGCGACGCCGCCGCCGCCAGCGCCTCTACCGCCGAAGCGATCCTCGCCACCGCCCGCGCCGCCTACGCCGCCGCCCGCGCCGCCGCTCGCGCCGCCGCCTACGACGCCGCCGCCCTCGCCGAGCTGCGCGCCGAACACGACGCCCTCGCCACCGAAACCACCACCACCACAGGAGCTATTAAATGACCAACATCATCGCTATCCTCTCATCCGCCTGCTCGGAGGCGGGCCTCGACCCGCTCGCGTGGGCCTCCATCTCCGCCGCCGACCTCATCGCGGCCCGTGCCGGGGGGCGCGAGGACCAGACGCCGCAAGGGGTCACGCCCGAGGCGCAGATCGCCTACGAGCGCGGGCTGCGCCTCGCGGCCGAGACGCGCGTCGCGATTCTTGAGGAGCTGCTCGCCATGCAGGGCGGCTCGGCGCAGGAGTTCGAGGGCGTTGACGACGCGGACGACGACGCGGGCGAATTCGTCGACGACGACGCGGACGCCAACGCCGCCTCCGCCGAGCCCGCCCCATGACCGCGCGCACTCGCCCGACCCTGCGCGAGGCCGCCGCGCAAAAGGCGGCCTACCGCGCGCGCGAGACGCCCGAGCGCAGGGCGGCGCGTCTCGCTACACAGCGCGAATATCAGCGCAAGAAATACTACGCCCTGCGCGCCGCGGGCCTGTGCGTGACGTGCCGAGCGCCGACCGCGACGACGTACTGCGACCCGTGCAAGCCGCGGGTGCCGCGATGAGCGCGCCCTACGAAATTCTCGACATCGCATGTGAACAGCTCTCGCGATTCGCGGCCGACAGCGGCTATTCGCTAGTCGTCGTGATTGCCGCAAATGGCAAGGTCGCCTTGCTCGATCGCGTCGCGAGCACGGCGCGCGAGCACGGGCTACCGCTCCCGAGCGAGGTTATCAGGGCCGCGCGAGCAGCCGCGCATAGCCCTCGTCCGACGCCCGGCTGAGGTCGTAAGGGCCAACGCCGGGCCGCTTGCTCCCGCGTGGCGCGCGGAGCTCGCCGTGCGCCTCGCGTGGGTCGCGGGGTTGCTGGTGCGGGAGGCTAATATGATATCGCGAGCTAAATAAGTATTGCAACCACAAAAGAAAACGGGCAGACCCCCAAAAAGGTCTGCCCGCTGGCAATCTCGATGGTGATCGACGTGGGTCAGGTTGCCAACCTGAGTAGTCCGTCGATCCCCGCGAAGGGCGTCCCCTCCGCATCACTCTGTTAGCGGCTGCCTATGGCTAACCCTGCCGCTTCCCGCTCGCGCCTCTAGTTATTACGCCGTGCGGGATTCCGTTCCGCTGTTCCCTTGTGATCGGGTGCTTGGCGATTCTTGCCCAAATCGCCTGCGGAGTAGCCGAGATCGCGTGGTTGACCCGTGGCTTTTGGTGGTAGAGGGCGACTGCCACCACGGGGTTTATTCGTTCGCCTTGTGGACTCTCCACTCGGCTGCCGCTCTCGGGGCGGCATATCTGTATGACGCTTCTTGCGCCACTGTCTGACGTGCGACACTATCCGAGCAGCGGCTGCGCCAGCAATCGCGCGTAGCCCTCATCGCTCGCGCGACTGAGGTCATAGGGGCCATGCCCCGCGATCTTGCCCTCGCCCGTCCATTGCCACGCATCGTAGGCGTGCCAAGGCGCGGGGGCAGTCGCAACGTCCCCATAGCAAGCGAGCCACAGCGGACAGCGCCCGAGCGCCGTTAGCGCGGTCAGACGCCATTCGCCGCGACTGGTGTAAATTACTGGCGAGTGCCCGGTCTGCGCCTCGACCTCGGTAACGAAATCCACGACGGCCTCGCTCCACTCCGGAGTCGAGGCCGCTTCGTTTCCGCCGCTTTCGACATCGACCACGGGCCGGAGCTCGCAACCCTGCGCGAGCCACGCGGCGCACGCTTCGCGGGCCTGCGCCCGTGCGTCTTGCGCTCGCCCGTGGCGGATGCGCAAATAGTGATAAGTGCCTATCGCCAACCCCGCCGCGCGCGCGCCGTCGACGTGTGCCGACAGCGTGCGATCGGGGTCGCCTATGCCGTCGCCGGACTTGCAAATCGCGGCGACGTAGCCCTCGCGCGCGATAGCCGCCCAGTCGGGCGCGTGCTGATACCCGCTTACGTCGATGATTTTGACCATAGGCGACTCCCGACTACTGCGGCGACAGTGAGCGCGAGCGCGATACCGACGCCCGCGAGAATCATGGCAATCGACTTTATTCGCACCAGCGCACCGCCGACGAGGCCAGGACTAACGCGAGCGCGACAACGGCCCACGCCCACGCCGTACCATCGAGCGCGGTCACGCGCGCGGCCCGAATTTCAGATCGGCGACCAAATCGGCCACGCGGTCGCCCGCGAGCTGCGCGGCATCGACCCCGCGGCCCTCGGCCTCGAGGTCGTATATCTCGAGCGCGAGCCGGCCCGCCCACCGCACGAGCGACCCGCCAAGGGGTGAAACGAGCGCGACGACTTCGGCCGCGCCCGCGAGCGCAGCGGCTACTACGGCGCGCACTACAGGCCTCCGTCGGCGCGGCAATCGCGCTCGGCTCGGACGCGAGCCACGCAGGCATCGCTGGCCTCGCGGGTGGGCGAGCTCGCAACGCAGTCCAGCTCCGCCGTCGTTCGCGCGCTGACGCAGGCCGCGGCCACGGGGTCAGGCGCGACGTGCGCCCCGCCACACGCTACGCCGCCGAGAAGAGCCCCGAGGGCGACGAAGCGCCTCACGGTGCCACCGGGGGATCGGGGGCCGCTACGGGGGCGCTGGGAGCGACTACGGGGGCAGGCGCCGCGGGAGGCGCGGGCTGTGCGCCGGGCGGGAGTTTCGCTAACGCAGCGGGGATGAGCGCGGCGAGAATCGGCCCGGCCCATCGCGTCGCGTCGGGTCGCCACGCGCAGAGCGCCGCGCCCGCGAGGGCCAGCGCGAGAAGCGCAATATGTTGCCAGTCGAATTTCATCGAAGATTCCTAATCGCCCAAATTAGGGCAGTTGTCGCCGCGGCGATAATAGGCACTAGGCCCGCGAGCAATTTGCCAAACATGATAGCCGTTTTCACGAGGGCCTTGATTTCGGTAATCTCGCCCTGCATCAAGCCGACCTGCTGCTGTTGCGCGCCGACGAGCCGCAGAAGCACGCGCACCGCCGTGCCCGTGGGCAGGTCGTCGAGGTTGAGTTCGCTAATGGGAGCGCCGGTCATCACACGCCCGCTTGCAGGTTGCATTGCCAGTTACCGGAGCCGAGGCACGTGCAGAAAATCCCCGCCGCATACCCGAGGCTACCGGCGGCTGCGCCTGTCGGAAAAGGGCCTATGGCGTTTGCAAACGGTGCCGAGGGCAACGTGTACGAAGCGCCCGAGTATTGCGCAATATTGCTCAATCGTACGTCGTCAATGTATCCGTCTGTCGTGCGCGCACCGCCGGGGAAATACGGGTAATGTCCGACCCAAATCTTGCCTGAGCAAAATACGTTGCCGACACCGCCCAAGGTCCCAATCCTCGATCCGTTGGCGTATGCGGACAAATTCCCTGCGCCGTCCGCCACCATCGCAACATGATTCCATTGTCCGACTGGCAGGGTATATCCCGTGTTAATCGTATAGTTCCAGTTGCTTCCGCTTGCGCTTGCGTAAACGTAGACGACGCCACCATTCAAGATCAGAATGGGGCCTTGATAGTCGGACGTATTTGACCCTGCAATAATGGAGTCATATGGGCCGACCGAATTGACGTATACCCAGCACTCCCACGTCCACGCCGCGCTCCCGAGCACGATGTAGCCCGCAGAGTTGTCGACATACAGACCATTTGCCGAATTGCCGTCGCATAGCAGCGACGCAGGCGCAAATTTGTAATTAGTTGTTGTTTGCGTGACGGTGCCAATAAATCCAGTCAAAAGCTTAGGCGCGATGTAAATGCCGTTATTTACGAATGTCGCGCCCGACCCGTCGAAATGACAGAGGTATTGCGTCGATTGGATTGTCGAGATAAGCGACGCGCCCCCGCCGCCCGCCGGTGCAGCCGGTGCCCACGCCGAGCCGCTCCACGTGAGGACGTCCGCCGACGCGGGCGCAGCCGCGCTCACGGGCTGCCCCTGTAGCTGCGCGACGGTCGGCGCGGGGTAGGTGCCCGACAGGTCGCCCGAGGCCGCGCCCGACGGCGCGCCGCCCGTAATCGTGACCGTTGTTCGGCTGTTGCCGGGGTCGTCTGCGACAGTCGCGCCGACGAAGTTTAGGGTTTTTTCCGTCGGTGCGACTACGCCTGATTCGGCGACGTAAACGTATCCGCCGAGGAGCTGATCAAGGAGGCTCATGCGTTGCTCCGGTATTGGATAAACTGGATTGAATACTGGTCAACGAGATTCGTAGTACCCGCTCGCGCGCCGTATGCCGCGAGGCTAATTGAGAACGCCGCGCCGCCAGTCGCAACGCCCGCGACTACAAATTTGCCGTAGAGGTTAGACGTCTCAACGAATGACAAGTCGGAATTCACAAGCGCTGCGGTGCCCTGATACGTGCCTACGGGCGTTGTGAACTGCACAGCAAGGGGTTGCCGGTCGGCAATGGTAACGCCGCCGCTGACGTCCGAGCTGACCACCGCCGAAACCTCGATGATGTCGCCATTGCGGCAATACCCGGTCAAGATAGACGCCGTGCCCGCACATTGAATCCACAGCGAGGACGGAATCGTTGCCGTTGCTGACCACGCCGCAATCGCAAGCGGATTACCCGCTACGGCTACCGCCTGCGAGTCGTAGACTCGATACGCCCCGGTGCGCTGGTACAAAAACGGAACCGCGTTGAAAATCCCCTCGAACGCGGGATTTACCGACGAGGCCGATGCCGCGTCGCCGTCGCTCGGAATCGTTATTAGCGGGTTAATCGCGTAGTCCTGGACTATCCCAGTTGCCGTGCCGACGCCTGACGGCGTGCTGCCGTCAAGCGAAAACGTCGATGTGGTGACGACGGTAATCACCCACAGGCCGTTCGCCGCGGTCTGGTCGTGTGCGGTAATTTCGACGGTATCGCCGGTCGCGAATCCGTGCAGGGCCGCACCCACCGAGACGACGATCGGCGTCGTATTCGTTGACGAGTCAATCGCCCACGTCGTCGGCTGCGTGACCGCGGGGATAGTGCCGTTTGCGTTATACGTGGTGCTCATGGTGCCTCTCCGTCGGCGTAACTGGCATTAGCGGTGCGCGCGCGGACATATACGCGACTACCGCCTATGACCTCGACCTTGCCCCATGTACCATAGTCGCCCGCGGGTAGCTTGCCCGCCGGCGACGTCGGCTGAAACCAAGACGCGTCCCACGACAGGATGATCCACGGGACGCGCACGCCCGCCGTTTTCCATTTGGCAATCTGCGACCGCAAGAACGGCATCTCCGTTGAGTTACCGCTGAAGCCCCAGCACGGCCCGCCCGCCGCGTTCTCCCACGTGTACGCGCCCCACACGGGGCCGGTCTGCGTCCAGCCGCCGCCCTGTATGATGACCCATGCGCGCCCGCGAATACCGCGCCCGTCCCAGTCCCAATTCGCGGGCGATACCGCGGTATGCGCCACGCCGCCCGCGGACGATACGTCCCACGCGCTAATCGAGGGCGCGGTAAGCGACTCGGCGACCGTCTCGACCTCGTAAGAGGCAGGCTGGAAATACGCGGCAATTGCGCTGATAACCGACTCCGCGGAACCCGCGCGCCGCCACAGGTCGAGCCACGCGACAAGGCGCGCATTGTACGCATCTCGCGACTCCGACGGGCCGCGGTCTATTTGCCTATCGATGGCGAGCCACGGGAGCGCGTCGGGCGGCGCGGTAAGCGGGAATCGCGCGCGCACGGCATACGCCGCGGCGTCTCCGAGCGTGTCGTAATACATGCTCAGTATGAGAACGTACCGCTGGCCCTGATAGCCTTGCAAGTACGTGGGCGATGCCCAATGCGCGAGGTCGCGGAACGTCGAGGCCATTAGACAAAAACCACGGTAAACGACGTTGCTCCCAGTGTTGCGACCTCGGTAGCCGTCAGCGGATAATCGGCACTCGGGGCGGATAGCGTGACTGCCGTGGTGGGTACGGCGCGCGCGATGGTCGCGAGGAGCTCCGAATACGGGATGATGTTCGGCGTCGCGCCGGTCACGCCGCCAATGTTGATTGCCTCGAGATACTTGGTCAGTGCCGACGTTGCCGCCGCGGTGACCGCGCCCGAGGTTAGGCCCGCGGACGTCGGGACGTAGATCGTCGCGGTGATGGCGATTGGATTTGCGGTCGCCGACGAGACGACTGCGACGGTGCCGAGCGGGACGCACCACTTTTGAATTTGCGCATCTACGCGCGTGACGTCCGCGCCGCTGACCGCGCCGCTCGCATTGGCGATTACGCACGAGACGGCGGCGAATCCGGCAAAGGTTTTGACGCGCGTAATCGCCGCCGTGAGCGTCGGGTCGTACCACGGTTGGAGCGGGTCGAGCATCCCGGTTGCGACTGCGTAATACGCCTGCGCGGGGCCGTTCGGCGACAGCGTGCCGAGCTTGGCTAGGTCGCGCTGCAATAGCGATGCGTTGCCCTCCGCGTCGGTGCCGACGATGGTTGCCGCGTTGGTCGCGCTGACGCCGACGATCGGCGTGACGAGCGCGGTAATCGTGCCCGCCCCCGACGTGCTCCCGCTGCCCGCGACTAGGGCTTTGACCGGTACGGCGTTCGCGCCATTTGCGAGCGTTACGCTCGCCGTGTTTGCGAATTTTGCGCCCGTGACGACGTTGTAAGCGACGAGCTGCCCGGCCGAATACGGGCCGACTGTGCCGCCCGAATTCGTGAGCGTGAGCGTGCCCGCGGCATACGTAGCGGGGATACGCGCCGTCGCGTAAACCTGCTCCGACACGAGGTCCATCCACGTCGTGACCTCTGCGCCGTTCGAGTCGGTAATCGTCGCCGCGTAGGATGCGAATCCGCCTTTGGCAATCAGGTTTACGTATGTCGAATATCCCGCGATGATGTTGGCATTTATCGCGAGAATCGTGCGCGAGGGCGATACCGGCTGCCACGCGGTAGTGTCGAGGCCAAGCAGCGCGGCCTGCGTTAGCTCGCTCGCAAGGGCCTCCTCAGGCGTGACCGGCGTCACGAGCGCGTCAAGCGTCGGTGCGGTCATGCTGCGGCGCTCGCGGTGATGAGGGCGACGGTGATATTATTTACGCTTAGCGTCATCGAGAATGGCCCTTGCGCAGTAGTGATTTGCAGCGTCGCGGTGAGGGTTTGCGACGCCTGATCATACGTGGCAATCACGGCCGCCGCTAGTACGCGCTCATCGCGCTCGCACTGGCGCTGTATTGTAGTTTGCACGTTTTGCAATCCGGCCTGCGATAGCCCCGCGCCAAGCAGTTTGCGCAGGTCAAAGCACTCGTTCGGCGCGTCGACAACGGACCCGTGCGGTGTAGTTAGACGGCAGTACAGGCTATTCGCGACGGTCTGTATCCCCGTTGACACGCGCGAAAGGTCAATATCGGGACCGGTCGCCGTCGAGATTACCGCAATGTCGCGGCCGAAATTCTGAACGGGTGTCGTCATGTTGCCCTCGTTTTCGTCGTCGGCATTAGTGCGGCCTGCGTTGCGATGGTCGCTTGCGCCGCCGCATTGGCCGTTGTGAGCGCGCTTAGCTGCGCGGGCGACGGACCGACGCACGCCGCCGCAAACGTCGTTAGCGCCCCGAGCGCGCTCGATAGCGCGGTCATGTCGGCCGCTACGGGCGCGGCCTTTGCGAGCGTCGCCGCGGTAGCGTCGCCAAGCTCCACCGACACGCCCGCGTGCGCGTAAACGGCAATCGGAGTATTCGCCGGATCGAGGCCGACAATCATCGGTTTCGCGGGGTCGCCGTCGGCAAACGCGACGCGCACCGAGGTGCCCGCCACAGGCACGGCATACGCGCCCGATGGGCCGGGCCATAGGGTGATGGCGTCGAGCGCCGGGAGAGGGCAAGACGGGGCCACTGCGCGCGCGGAAATCACTACGGGGCCGGTGCCCGATACGCTCACGACCTGATACTCCCAAACCGCGAGGTAGAGCAGCCGCGGCTGGAGCAAATCGATAATGCGCGCGAACGCGGTCAGGAGCCTATCAGCCGACACTGAGCACCTGCGTTCGAAGGGTTGCGTTTTCGATCATGTGCTGCACGCGCGAGATTACGCCCGAGGTTGACGGCCCGGTAAACGTGCGGCCCGGTAGCCACTCGCCAGGACTATCCGTCGCCAGCGTATACGCGCCCGCGGGCTGCGACACGTCCATGGTCATGTAGCGATTTGCGACGACGCCAGCGGGCCGCGGGGCCGCGTAGGTGATGCCATCGAATCCGACGTGCCACGCGCTCGGCGCAAGCGACTGGAGCACGCGCGACGCAGGCCCGAGCGCGCGCACGTAGGCCGTGCCGATCGCCACGTCGGCCGCGTCGACGAGCTCGCCCACGTCGGCCGCGGTATGCTCGAGCACGGTGCGCAGCGATAGCCCCGTCGCGGCCGCGTATTGCAAGCCCGGCACGGTAGTCCGCCAGCCGCCGTAGCCGCCGACGATACGCACGCCGGTCTGCCCGAGGAATCCGATGACGCGCACCACAGTTGCGAGCGCCGATATGTCCGCGAGCGCGAGCCGTACCTGCCCCGCGAGCGCGACCTCGCGATCGAGCCACAGGTCCGCGTGCCATATCCCATACGCGGGGATGGTGATTTGCCCGCGCATAATCGGGATATCGTTGAGGCCCGCGAAGATGGTCATGGTTTGAACGGCGGCGCGGGGGCCGGTAGGACGCCGGGATTGCCGGGCACGACGCCGCCCGTTGCCGCCGCTGCGGCGGGTATCAGGAGTGCGATCTGCGCTTGCAGCTGCACCGCAACGGGGTCGTCATTTGGGTCCTGCGGCTTGCCATTGCTTGCGGCGTCGGGTGTCGCGGGTGCCACGGGTCGCGGCGGGAAGAATTCGCGCAGCGATACCGTCACCGAAAACATGCGCGCCGACGGGTCGACCATTTCGATCGCCCCGATATCCTCGACAATGACTTGGGATATGCCGAGATTCTGCAACATCGGGTGATTAAGCTGAATCGGAATCGGGATTGTCTTGCGCGCGTTATAGCTGAATAACGGCTGAAACTGTATCCACGCCGCGTACAGCGCCGAGTCCCACAGAAAAAACTCGATCGTAAACGGCTGCGGCGTCCACCCGCGGTAAATCTCGACCGCGCCCTGTACGCCTAGCCCGTCCTGCACTTCCCATTTGTAGGCTCGTTTTGCGCCTTTGATGTCGAATTTGGCGCTGCGATAACCGCTTGACGCGGGCGGCCATACCTGCCCCGCTACCGTGATTTGGTCCCACGCCTCGGGGAGCGCGAACGGCGACGAGGCTTGGTCGATCTCAATAATTGCCATTAGGCGACCTCCTCGGCAATACGGTCTAGCAAGTCGGCGAACATCGGCTCGAGCAGCGCCGGGAGCGACGCCGCGTCGGATACGCCGGCGACGTTGAGCGTGATACCGCCAAGGCTCACCGAGCGCCCGCCGCCGCCGCTCGAGGGCGTCAGGTCGGACGCACGCACGCGCCCGCCGCCGCCCATAGCGCCCGCGTCGTCGAGGCCCGGTAGCAGGTCCGCCGCGCGCACCGGGCCGCCTACGCTAGGCAGTCTGCCCGCCTCCGCGCCGTCGCTGAATCCCTGCGCGGTCATCTCGCCAATGTGATGCATAACGCGCGAGGGCGAATGAATGTCGAGGACTTTTTTTATGCCCGCGACCGCCGCCGTCCCGAGCGCCGCCGCCGATGTCGCGACCGGCCCGAGCTGCGACGCCATGCCGTTTGCGAGGCCCGCGCCGAGCTGCGCGCCTGCGTCTTTTTTGCCGCGCAATTCGTCAATCAGGCTGACGGCCTGCGCAAGCGTGCCGACCAGCCTAAGCGCCTGACTGACGGCGAATTCGATATAGGTCGACATGAGGCGAAACGCTAAGCCGATTGCATCGATTACCGTTTGCGATTCCTTGAGCTTGCGAATTTCTTTGATGAGCGGCCCGAATTTGATAGCCGTTTCAAGCAGGCCAATTTCGAGCCGCAAGAACGCATGACCCAGCTCGCGCGCAAACTTCGTCGCGAACGCGGCGCCCTCGCCGAACACGGTCGTAATCATCATTTTCAGCGCGCGACCGCTTGAAGTTGTCTCGCTGAAATAGCCAATCATGCGCTTGACTTCGGTCAAAAACGGCTTGATTTCCACGCCGTCGAATAAGTCCGATATCGACCCCTTGAATCTCTCAAACAGCGCCGCGGGCGCGAGCGTGGCCTCTTCGGCCGCCGCGCCAATCGCGCCGCCGCTGACGGTTTTATTCAACGCGTCG
>Ga0209084_1003890_pt1 | contig 10727 bp, 15 predicted proteins | sample C_130820_MF_Meta_FD_187309 | JGI IMG/M metagenome (GOLD analysis project Ga0209084, IMG submission 187309) | Freshwater microbial communities from Lake Croche, Canada to study carbon cycling - C_130820_MF_MetaG (SPAdes) (version 2) | ecosystem: Environmental > Aquatic > Freshwater > Lake... | reverse complement strand
GGAATTAAAAGAGTCGTATATATAGAGGATTATAAAGATCTTGCCGGAATTGACTTGTTATTGGAATCTGGTATCATAGTTGATAAGATGATTATATAAAAAAAAGAGACTAAAAAGTCTCTTTTTTATTCTTTTTTCAGGTCTTACAGGTCTTGTTGGCATCTGATGTCAGGATCTTATAAAAGCAGATGCTGGATATATTCTACCATTATTGTGATATGTATTATCAAATGTTTGTAGAATACCTTTTAAGACAATTACCTTTTCATTAGTATTAACTAATCTACCTTTTTTCATCAAATATTCTTTTTATTTTTTCTTTTCTGAAATTGGGTCTTTCTTCTTTTAAGAAATCATTAATAATATTACTAACCATTGGATTAGAAATAAACCAATCACCTGAACCTCTTCTTGATTTATTATCAATCATTTCAGCTGCTTTTAATAGTTTATCAATGCGCCAATTGTAGATTGGTTTAATGGGCCTTAAGTCTTTCTGCATGATTAATTTTAGTTTTTATATTCCAATCTCTTGGTAGATATTGACACTGATTATTTTCTAAGAAATGACTTCTCCACATTTCAACAAATGATTGAATATCGGTTATTTGACTCATAACAATTTGTCCATGTGTTTTATTCAGAATAGTTGTTCTAACCCCTGAAATCTCATTTAATTTTTTATTTGATAATCTTTTGATAGAAAATTTATTTTTTAACTCTGACTTTAAATACTTAATTCTTTTTGTTGGTATTTTAGTTAAATCTTCTTTAAGTAAGGTCATTGCCATTTTACTAAACTTAATAGATTCTCTATCTTGAGTTGTTTCACCACTAACAGGAGCATTATACTCAGTAGCTAAAAAGTCTTTTAGTTTATCAGCTTGTCTTTCATATTTTTCGTGACATTGAACACAAAGTGAAAGAACATCATGGAAATTATGTGATTTAAGACTTATTGGAAAGTTTTTTCGATAACAATAAGGAACCACATGATGTCTGGTTAGATATTCATCAGACCCGCAACAAACACATTTGTTGCTCATTTCTGTTAATCCAAATTCTTTATTATGATTACCTAATCCTTGTGGTTGAAACTTTAGTTTAATAGTAAGAGGTTTCTCTTTGATGATATCAGCTAGGTTTCTATTAAGATACCAATTAGCTTTTTTATCATCACATCTAAACATAAGAATACCACCAGGTGAAAACACCTGGCAGTTTCCATAAATCTTTCGGTCTTTAGTTGCTCCGTATGATGATATTAAACTCACGACTTTTTGTCAATCTGTAATATACCTAATTCTACTGGTGTTTTTCTACCAAAGATTAGAACCGATACTTTTACTTTCTTATCTTTAATTTCTTCAATAGTTCCAAAGAATCCGTTGAAAGGACCATCAAGAACTTTTACTTCTTCTCCTACAACAAAGGTAGATTCTGGTTCTAATTCTACTTTTGATTCTTCGTGTTTGCCTAACATACTATTAATTTCGGCTTGAGAAAGTGGTTGAACAGAACCTGCTCTGTTGGTTAAGAAACCTTGAGCACCATTAACTCCTTTTAAGAAATACTTTAATTCACCAATTGCGTTGGTTTCAATGAAGATATATCCTGGAAAAAGAACTTTTTCTCTAGAGATTTTTTTACCATTCTTTAAGAAGAAACTTTTTTCAATAGGAACAATAACTTGACCTACTTTTCCAAAAAGATCTCCTTTTTCTGCTTCTTTAATTAATCTTTCAGATACACTTTTCTCTCTGTTAGATTGTGCTCTAACTACATACCATTTCATTGTAGTTTGTTTTTCCATAATTGCTGTATTCATTTGTTTATATTTATTTGTTATTCTTTTCTAAATCTTTATACCATTTTAATTCTTCTTTAATAAAATCTGGATGATTTTCTATTAAGTAATCCAAATCAATATCTTTAATCTTTAGTTTCAATTGTAAAAGTTTATAGTCCTTTTCAGGAATTTCAGACTTATCATATTTTTCTGATTTAGACCAAAACCAATATGGGTAGGATTTGTCTTTCATAAAATGATACCATAAATCTAAAGAGGATACTTTATCTATTAATTTAAGATTCAAAAGTTGAGCTCTTTCTGGATATTTCTTTGCAAAATATCTATTAAAGATAAAGAAAAATTTCTCTTTATCCTCATCTTTTATTTTTTCCCAAGGTGCCTTTCTAAACATAGCATTGGCAACATCTATTAATTCAGCCATATTATTTTAATAAATTACTACCAGAGTAACCACTTTCCATTTTATCAATAATTTCTTGTGGTAAGTTATGTAATCTTAAATCAATAAGTTTCATATTACCTTTAATATTTTCTACAATTGTTTCAATTTGAGTTTTACTTAACTTCTTTTTTTCACAAATTAAATCAGCTATATTCTCATATAAATCAGGATCACTTAAACTAATTTCACCAAACTCTAAAATATACTCATCATAAATACTTTGAGCACCTTTACCACCGATACCTCTTTTTTTACCATTTTTAACAATAGACCAAACAGATCCAATATTATCAGAAGTATCACCAGATATAATCTTAACCATAAGTGATTCAACAGGATCAATTTCATTAACCTCATATTTACTAATGAATCTATCCATTAGTCCTAAAAAGTCAGAGTTATCATTTAAATTAAATATATCATCACTTGGTAGTTTAGATACTTTATTTAAAAATATTTGATAGTTCTTTGGTAAGAATAATTTTTCTCGGTTATACATCTCATTTGTCATTATATTGACAAAAAGAGGGTCTAGACCGTAGTTTACAATTTGTTTGATGTCATAGTCATTTGATACAATAATAGTTGATCTGCCTTCTTTGTTTGCTTTGGTAGTCAAAAAACTTAACCAATCATCACCTTCTACATGAGGTGATTCTAAGACTTTTATGAATCCTTTTAATGATTCTTTAAATTCCCCATAAGCGGTGTAGACAAAGTTCCAATCAATATCTGAATCTTTCTTTCTTGTGGCTTTATAAGTGGTTGTTAATTGTTTTCTCCAAGATTTCTCTTTAGAATCAGATACTAAATAAACATTAGCAAATGGATACCACTTTCTATAGTTGTTTATAGTAACTTCAAGTGATTTGTGTAATGCTCCGAATAGCAAATTGTTTTTATGTAATGTAAAAACTAACTTTGAAAGTATGTAATTTCCATCAATCAATAAATCAACATTCATTTTTTATTTTTTATTTTTATTTATCCAGCAAATTTATTATTCTTTACAAGATTTTCAAAAGCGCTTAAAGGTTGGTAGTTTGTATAGTTATTTAGTTTATATACTTCCTCTTCGTTCTTTGCCCAAGATATAGGAATTATATGATCCAAATGCCAATAAGTTCCGTGATTATCCCAAAACATAAATTGATCGAATTTGCTCTCAATATATATTTTAAAATATTCAAAAGAACAACCAAGTATATCATATGTTTTTGAATTTTTACTATACCCAAGATTTTTAATAGAATCCTTTATTCGATTTCTTACAGAATGTGATAGTTTAAATAATGGATCATTTAACATCTTTTCTTTTCTATATTTATTTATTTTATTTCTGTTTAAAGTCCTATATTCTTTTCTCTGTTCTTTTATTATATCTTTGTTTAATTCTTTATATTCTTTACTAAGTTCTTTTATTCTATCTTTATTTAAAAGATTATATAACTTTTTTTTATCTTTATTCTCTTTTCTATATTCCTTTTGTTGTAACTCAATTTTATCTTTATTCTTTTTTTTATTTTCATTATTTATAAAATTTGTGCATATTTTACAATATGTAGAAATTTTGTTATTTTTAAATGTATAGAATAAACTATAATCTTTATCGTTACTGCATTTTTTACATAATTTCATAATGTGAATTATTTTATTATTATATATAAAATATCACATCATTCCTTAGTATATTATTTTAAATAATTCATAAACATTATTACTTTTCTCACGATCCGTGAAAATAGATATATACTTATTTGGAATTCCTCTTTTTCTCCAATTAGATACGGTAGAACTCTGCACTACATAATACTCTTCAATTGTTTTTTTATATTTAACTGATATGAAAAATTGTATAAATTTTAAATCTATCATGTAGTTTGTATCATATTATTTTTTATTATATTTTAATAAATGAATTAGTTTTTGTTTGTGTTATATCAAAAACTAACCAATAAGTTTTTTTATGTTGCTATCTCTTTGTAACTTTAAATCCTGATAAGAACTATCTATAATCTTATCTAAAGCTTCCCTTTTTAATTTAATATTTACATCTGATATAATTTCTGAGTACTTTTTTGCAAAAGTAAAATTCTCATCTCTATATTCATTAAAGTCATCTCTTATTAAAAGTACCAGTCCTGATTCTGGAGAAACACAAAAATGAATTCTTTGTGTTAGTATTGATAAGCCAAGCGCATTATTTGCCTTACATATCATTTTTGTATCTATATCAATTGAATAATAAGAGTATTTCTTTTTCTTATCAACATAGATATCAATCTCTATTTCTTGTAATCTATATTCTAATAAATCATCAATAAATAGTGATAGTTTACTTATCATGTAGTCCGTCACTAATAATAGAGTCAATTTTTCTATCTCTTTCTAAGATTAAAAACTTCTTTTCTAAAAAAGTTGATATTTCGGATGGGAAAATAGCACCTTGTTTAAGTAATTCATCATAATATGGTTTACCTAAAACATTTATAGTAGCTATAATCATTACAATAGTGTTATCTTTATAACCATCAACTTCAACATCTTCTCCTAAAATATGATAAGTACTTGTTGCTAATAATGTGCTATAAGCTGAACCAGCTGTAGTTATTGTTCCATATGAGGTTCCAGTAGATGTACTTATTGTTCCAGTTGACCCAGTTAGACCATATGATCCAGCTATAGCTGATGTATGAACATTATTTCCATTGATATTTACAAATCCCATATCAATTATATAATTGAGTTATAAAAAGTTTACATAACTCTTAGATATCTAGGAGTATCAAACTTATCAGTTTGTATTGAAAGAGCATATCTTAACATCTTAGTCACTGCATCATGTGAGTCTTTATGACTTATTTCATGTAATTGAATTATAGCAAGAACTACTTGTAGGGATTGTATTCTTGAAATTAGTTTCTTTTCATTACTACTAATATCAGATCCTCTAGTTATTGGCTGAACTTTAATTAAATCACCTTCTGTTTGTTTTCTTAAAGTATTAATAGTGGATATTAAACTTCTAACTAATGATTTTAATTGGTCTATATTTAATAAAGATAACTCTTGATATGTTTGTAATTTTTGAATTTTTGCACCAGCTTCTATTTTAGAATCTAATATTCTTTTAATTGCTTTAAATGATACTTTACCATGTCTTGAAGATGAACCTTCAACCTCACCATCAATATTTTGACCTTTACTGGTATCAGATGAATCAAAATTTATATTTCTGTCTTTAATATCAACATCTTTATCATTTTTATGTTTCCAAATTGAAGTAGTAGATATTTTAGATGATATCCCTCTCATATCTGAACCAACCATAAATGACTTAATAAAGAAGTCTGGTAATTCCTTATCTAATTCAGAGTTTGTAATAATCTTAAAATTTCCTGATATTTTCTTCAATGAAATTGGAACTAACATCTTAGTGTCAAAGTATTTATTTAATACTACATTAAGTTCATTTATTGTTTCAGTAGAATTAATATCAGTTATAATTTTATCCTTATCAATAATACTAATCATATAAACATCAGCTGGACAATATTTAGTTATATTTATATCACTAAATCCACCATCTTTAGATAATTCTTTATACTTATTATATATTGCAGTATATGGAGAATCTGAACCACTATAACCAACATGGTATATGGAATAAACTCTATTAGTATCTATATAATTACCAGTTTTTGTCCATAACCTATTTGGTATTTTAAAAAATGTTTCTAACCAGTTAGGATCTTGTAAAAAATCATTCATTAGATTTTCATCTATTTTAAAACCTCTCATCTCATCTTCTTTCATCACAACATCTGGTAGATGAACTAAGTTGGATGGATAATTTACAAACTCATTAAAAAATCTTATTAAATTTGAAGATCCCAAATATCTCTCAGGAAAAACTTGCTTTATTGCTAAAAATATACACTGAACAGACTCAAATTGTTTTACCAATCTACCCGCACCAGCAGAACCAAATTCTTTAGTTTTCTTAAATTGATTTAATCTAAACTCACCACCATCTTCATCTTTGAAAACAGGTTCATATCTTGTACCTTTTGTAAAATATTTCTTAGCTTTATCCGGATCATACTCACCATCAGTAGTTATATCATCAATTACATCAGATGGTTCAACCCAATTACCTTCTTCATCTTTCATCTTATCTACTTCAATATTTTTATTATTGTTAGTAGTAAATGAAGGATCGTCTTTTAGTTTTCTAACTAAAACATCACCTCTTTTTTCATTATCTCTTACCTTGCCTAATTCAGCAAGATTTAATTCTACTTCTTCTAAGAAACTTTTATAATTTGGTATTTTTTTCATCTACATATATATTAAATATGTTATATGGAATTATAAAATTTTACTAATTTGTATATCTCTATAAAGACCTCTAAATGATTCTCTTATATCTTCATCATATTCATAATATTTTCTATTTGCATACCAATCATTATGTTCATAATTTACCTTTTTTTCAATCTTATCATATATCTCTTTAACTAAATCAAAGCAATCTTCTTTTTCAGTCCATTTAACCATATTATAAATTAAATCAAATTCAATATCATTAAACCCTCTGAAAAAATATTTATTAGAATAGTTATTAAAATAGTTTTCAATCACCACCTTATTTAGAGTTTCTATTCTTTTAGGAATTGATAATAAAGGAGTTGTAAAATAAAACTCATATCCTAAGCACATTAAATGTTTTGTTATTTTTAATATCATCTTGTGTATTTTAGCATCTAAAAAAACATATACAATATCATTATCAATAAAGCATACAGGTATATTATCATATTTTTTAAACATAAGATATTTATCCTTGATAGACCAGGATTTATTATTATCAGGTATTAACTCACTTAATTCCATAATCTTTTAATATTTTCAAAAATAATTCCTTATTATATTCTCTAGTTTCTAACTTTCTATTATCTCTATAAGAGTAATTTGATTTATTTGGAGAATATTTAATTTTATATTTTGAATCCCATTTAGTTGTAACATGTGTTTTGAATCTATGAGCATCTTTTGATCCTATGTAATCTTTTACATTACCTGGATCATGACCATATCCATTTACATCTTGGAAGTATCTCCAATAAGAGCGTATATAAATATTAACCCGTATTCTACGAATTACTATTCTTTCTTCCATATATCTTCGCCAGGCACGATCTCTCATACTTAGCAAATATAAGGATAATTATTTTAATAGTTCAGTTTTTCTTAGATCAGAGTTTTTACCAAACCAAATATCTAAAGATTTATCAGATACTTCATCTTTGGTAATAAGAGTCATTCTTGGATTATTTATAATATCACTATATTCATCATCAACAAGAGCAGCTAAACCTTTTTTATAACTTATCTCCCAATTCTTTAAATCTGTTTTAGATTCCCAATCATTATATTCACTTTGTGTATAAAATGATACCTTATTCTTCTTTTTATCCTTTTGAATAGCAACTACAATAGGAGTTTCAACTTTATAAATCATTTTTTTTTCAAACATTTCGGGCCAATACTTATGGAAAAAGTTAATTAAGAGTGCTGCTATAGAGACTCCATCGGAATCCGCATCAGCTGTAATTAAAATTCTACCATATCTTAAATTTTTAATATCAATAGGTTGTCCTAGTTTTAAACCAATAGATGCCATTAAATTAACAGCTTCAACATTTTGAACTAATTTTTGATTAGATATTTCGGACACATTGGTAAATTTACCTCTTAATGAGAATCCGCCCATAGTTTCTGGTGTTCTGTATTTTCTAAACGCATTTGCCGCTGAATCACCTTCAAACAAATTTATTGAACATTTCCAACGGTCTTTGCCTTTAGCATCAATAAGTTTTTCAACTTTAATCTTATCAAGTTTCTTATTTAAATCTCTTTGTAATTTAGAATCTTCAGCATTTTTCTTTTGTTGAATCCAATCTAATATTGAATTAACAATTTCTGATTTTAAAATTGATTGAATTAACTTTGTAGGTACTTCAAATGTAGAACCAAAGTCTTTAACCTCAGTAATTAACTTTTCTTTTGTTTGAGAAGAGAATGATGGATTAATTATAGTAGAATCTAAAAATAAAAACATATGATTTCTTAATTCAGATGGTTTTACCTCTACTTTATGTTTTTTCTGAAAATACTCTATTAAAGCAACTTGTATTTGTCTCATAACATATTCAACATGAGTTCCCCCATCGTAAGTATCGGTAGAGTTAGCAAATGAAACTTGTTGAAATCCATTTTTGGAAAGTGCAATACCTACTGACCAAGTTTTATCTTTTTTAGATTCATAAAAGTAAGTAGGTGTATATAATTTAATATAATCTTCAAATGATTTGAAATTTATTAATTTAGAATTGAAATAGAATTTAATATTGGGATTACAACCAGCTAAATCATAAACTCTTTTCTCAATCATTTTAAAATGATCATCATCAATTTCAGTTAAACCAAATCTTTGAAAGTCCGGTATAAAAGAAATCTGTGTATGATTTTTAGTAGATGGTTTTATAGATGGTTTTGTTCTATCTTGCATATTATTTGAAAATGTCTGTTGAAATATATTCTTACCATCACAAGTTGATATATTAAACTCCTTAGAAAAGATATTAACACAAGATGATCCAACTCCATTTGTACCAGCCCAAGTTCTTTGTTCATCATCAGAGAAGTTAGCTCCAGCTCTCATATTAGAGAACACCATTTCAGGTATCCACTCATTATGTTCTTTGTTCTTTTCAACAACAATACCACCATTATCCCACACTATTACTTTATCACTTGATAAATTTACTTTTATAACATTCAATTTAGAATCAACCCTCTTACTCTCGTCAATGGAATTCATAACGATTTCATCTATTAACTTTACAAAAGCTGGAATAAAAGTAATTTCTTTTTTAACAACAACATCATCAATTATTATAAATTTCATAGAATTACTCGGTTTCATTGACCCAAGATACATAGAAGGTCTTAGTAAAACATGTTGCTCATCTGTTAGTTTTTTATACTTTTCTTCATTTTTTTTAGCCATATTTTCACTTATTTTCACTTAAATCTTATATCTATATAAGACTAATTAGTTTCTCTATTATATTCTCATCATACTTAATGATTATTAATTTTATATTGTTTTTTTCACAATAAGTTTTTTTCAAATAATCTTTCAGATTTGTTTCACTAAGAGGTACATTTCTAGTAAAATACTCAATATCTTTATAATGTTGAATTCCGTTAAATTCTATACACACATTCAATTTCGGTAAAAAGAAGTCAAATGGTAGAGTGTTCTTATTTCGACAGTCACTAAATCTATATTCTCTTATATATTCTATATTTTTAGTATCTAGATAATTCATAATCACAATCTCACCCTTTGAACTTTTACAGATTGGACAACCTTGTCCACTTAAATGATGATTTGGTGTTTGTTCAAAAATTCCATGTTTTCTACATATAATCTTAACCTTTTCTTTACACCCATTATATTCCACCAATGAATAGTCATATAAATTACCATGTTTAGATATAGAATCTAATATAAAATTAGATTCTGTTTTTATTTTAGATAAACTTTTACAGATAGGACATGTTGTACCCTTTAGGTGATTATTGGGAGTTTGTTCAAAAATTCCATGTGTCTTGCATATAATTTTAACCTTTTCTTTAGAATTTTTATAATCAACAGATGAATAATCATATAAATCACCTTGTATTATTTTAGATTTTGATATAAAACAATCAGTATTTGATTTCTTAGAAGGATCACACATAGGACAACTCCTTCTTCGTATATGATTATCAGGAGTTTGTTCAAAAATTCCATGTGTCTTGCATATAATTTTAACCTTTTCTTTGCATCCCTTGTATTCGACTAATGAATAGTCATATAAATTATCATGTATTATATTTGATTTTGATATAAAAGTAGATAAACACATCATTTTATTTTCATCTGCGCATTTTTTACAACCTTTATTATTTAAATGATGTGTTGGTTTCTGTTCAAAAACTCCATGTTTTCTACATATAATTTTAACCCTTTCTCTACATCCACTGTATATTACTAATGAGTAGTCATATAAATCACCATGTTTTATTCTTGACTTTGATATAAAATCAATAGTTTTATCTATCATAGTTTATATATAAAATAATTACACTCTCCTTCATCAATGGATTCAAATATTTAATAGTTGAAAATAAACCTCAAAGGGGCTTGTAAGTATCAATATTATCAACTCCTTTTAACGGAATTGCTGGATTAACATCAAAGTTTTTATTAAGAAAAATCTTTAACTCATTTTCTATAAAGTTATCAGGAACTTCACCATCTGGATTCATTGATTCCATTTCTAAACTAAGTTCAGTTGAAAACCTATCTAATATTTCTGGTTTAATAGCTTCAACTAATCTATCAGAAACAACAAA
>Ga0209084_1003889_pt1 | contig 10728 bp, 11 predicted proteins | sample C_130820_MF_Meta_FD_187309 | JGI IMG/M metagenome (GOLD analysis project Ga0209084, IMG submission 187309) | Freshwater microbial communities from Lake Croche, Canada to study carbon cycling - C_130820_MF_MetaG (SPAdes) (version 2) | ecosystem: Environmental > Aquatic > Freshwater > Lake... | reverse complement strand
ATGAATATCGTGCACTGGGGGAACAGGGTCAATGCTCTTGGAAGATTCAGGATAGATCTGCGAACGATTTTTTTGGAATGCTTCATTCTTTGAACTTGATTCCTGAATCCGCGGATCGCAGGGTTACGTAAGATGTCAGATGAAGATGAACCCGCGGGTCGATCCAAATCCTGGATCTGGGTGGGGCTGTTGCTGGGGGTTGTTATTGTTTTGCTAACGGTTCCCTTCATGGCAATTGGAGTGGCGGTATCGAAGGCCCGTTTCACTTCCTTCAATAGTCGGGAGAAAAATCCTCCATCATCTCTAGTAACGACGAATTCTTTGGAGGGAGGAGAAATATCTCCCCTTATGGTGAGTTTGCGGGCCAGCTTGGAGAAGGTGGCCGCAGGCATTATCAAATTGCCGCAGTTGAACTCCAAGATGAAGGAGATAAAGATCCTGGCGCCTAAGGCATCGCTGTCCAAAGCTTCCAATGAGGTTCATCGGCTGTTATTCGACCGCAATCTTCAATACGTGGAGGCTGTTGAGAATGATCGTATCCGCATCGTCGTTATTATTAAGAGCAAGGAATGGGCTGACCTTTCGGGCCTTCTCCAGACAGCCGCACAAAAGGATGGGTTTATCTATAGCGGCCCTAGTCAGACGGCTACCTTGTCTGATCAAGCTGACACAATGGTCGCCGAGATAGAGATTCTTAAGAGATAGTCCGACTAGATGGAATTAGTCTTTTCCTTCCACCATTCAATTATTCATGACATATATTATCTGTAGTTATTGAATGAGAGGAGATAGCAGACTTGCGGGATTGTTTTCTGAACCATTTGGCCTTTTGATCTCCTGATTCCAGCATGACCGCTAACACTCTCAAAATTGTCCCCACAAATCGCATCGACGTACTCTTTGCTCGCCTAAAGGCCGAGGGAAGCACTGCAATGATCGCTTACATCACCGGCGGCGATCCCTCTCTCAGTGCCTCGGCTCAGATCGCCATCGAGATGGAAAAAGCCGGAGTCGATCTCTTAGAGCTAGGTGTTCCCTTCTCCGACCCGCTTGCCGATGGTGCAACCATCCAGATGGCTGCCGGGCGCGCCCTTGCTGCCGGTGCCTCCGTCTCCGGCATCCTTGATCTTGTCCGGGAAATCCGCAAGTCCAGCCAGATACCGATCGTTCTCTTTGCCTATTTGAACCCGGTCTATATCTACGGATTTGAGAAGTTTCAGACAGATGCCATAGAGGCTGGAGCAGATGGATTGCTGTTACTGGATCTTCCACCCCAAGAAGCCGCCAGGAATAAGGAGCTAGGCTCAGATCGTGGACTAAAAGCCATCCGCTTGATCGCCCCGACAACTCCTCTGGAGCGACTCAAAGAGATAACGGATACCTCCGAAGGATTCATCTACTATGTTTCCCGTGAAGGAGTGACCGGTGAGCAGACGAGCCTCTCGACCGATATTGCCGAGCGTGTCTCCGCAATCCGGGCTCTCACCGAAGTGCCTGTCGCCGTTGGATTCGGTATTTCAAATCCCGAACAGGCTGCAACAGTCGCCGGACTCGCCGATGGAGTCGTGGTCGGCAGTGCCATTGTCCGCAGGATTGCTGAGATCGGTGACTCACCGGAGCTGCCCGAAAAGATCGCTGACTTTGTCCGTCCAATCGCCGAGGCGGTGCACGGTACAAAACACTAAAGTTTTCCTGCAGAGATGCAGAGATGCAGAGATGAGTTTCAATATGGAACTCAAGAACTCAGGAATGAATGAAGGTTGATAAGGTTCAGCAGGTATAAGGCGGGTGAGCCACGGGGTGCTGGGATTCACGGGCGGGCCTGCAACCTTTGATTCTGGGATTTTTCTCGATGCTTCTCACCTCCTCTTTTTTCATGAGTTTATGAGTTTTATATTAATCCTTCATTCGTCAGTTGCTCTGCGTCTGAGGGAGAATGTCCCTTCATGCTTTCATTGATCGCGATCTTGGTTGAGAATTCCTAAATGACTTTGGAGTTCACCAAGATGAATGGTGCCGGAAATGACTTTGTTATGGTGGATAACCGTGACGGCTCACGCAGTCTTTCCCGCGAGCAAATCGAGCGTCTCTGCGACCGTCACCGGGGCATCGGAGCCGATGGCCTGATCGCGATCGAAGGCTCGCCAGAGTTGCCCCGAATGCGCTACTACAATGCAGACGGCGGTGAGGCCGAGATGTGCGGCAATGGGGCCCGCTGTTTTTCCCGCTTCACGGCCAGACTACTGGGCCTGACTGCCGGGAGTCTCTCCTTCCAGACCGAGGTCGGGATGCTTACTGCGGAACTCCTATTCGATGACTGTGTCCGTCTCCGTATGAGCGAGCCCCATAGCCTTCAGTTGGCCCACTCGTTGCGTGTGTTGGATCGGGATCTGGAGGTGCATTCCCTGAATACCGGGGTTCCCCATGCCGTTACCTTTGTGCAGAACCCTGAAAACCTTGAGATGACCCCGGTCTTTGAGCTGGGCCGAGCCCTTCGCCGCCACCAGCGCTTTGCACCGGCGGGAACCAATGCCAATTTTGTTCAGGTTCTGGCTCATTCTTCTCTGTCCATTCGCACTTACGAGCGCGGGGTCGAGGATGAGACTCTGGCCTGCGGTACGGGAGTGGTCGCTGCTGCCTTGATCCATCACTATCTCACGCAGGCTCCTTCTCCCATCTCTGTCCGTGTGCATGGCGGTGATACCTTGGAGGTTGGATTTATAGAAGAAAGTGGACATCCTGTCGCCGTAACTCTATCGGGTCCGGCTGACTTCGTATTTAGTGGATCGATCACTATTTAGAGATCCAACAAAGTGATTAATATGCAAGTCAGCCGTTACGGATGCGAATCAACTGCCAGGCCAGTCAATTCAGCAAATAAAACACAATGAGGTTTTTCAAACTTTAGTCTTTAACCCCTTTAGCTTTTCTTATGTCCAAGATTTCCTTTGCTGGTGCCCATACGGCGCTTGTAACTCCATTCAAGGATGGATCCCTCGATGAAGTTGCCCTGATTGCGCTGATTGAAGCCCAGGTCCAAGGTGGTATCTCCGGCATTGTGCCCGTGGGCACAACCGGCGAATCCCCCACCCTCAGCCATGAGGAGCACCGCAGGGTGATCGAGATTTCCGTTAATGCAGCCGACAAGAGAGTACTGGTCATTGCTGGGACGGGATCTAATGCCACATCCGAGGCTGTAGAACTAACCATTGAGGCCGAGAAGCTGGGTGCTGATGCCATCCTGCTGGTAGCTCCCTACTATAACAAGCCCTCACCCGAGGGCCTCTACCGCCATTTCAGGAAGGTTGCCGAGTCTGTCTCTATTCCGATCGTCCTGTACAGCATTCCGGGTCGTTGCGGTATCGAGATCCCCGTATCGGTCGTAGTCCGTCTGGTCGAGGATTGTCCGAATGTGGTGGCGATCAAGGAGGCAGGCGGGAATATCGAGCGCGTTCATCAGCTACGTGCTGCTCTTCCCGCGAGCTTCCAAATCCTATCTGGTGACGACGCTCTAACATTCCCATTTATGGTCGCCGGAGGTGTTGGAGTGATCAGCGTGGCCTCCAATATTATTCCCGCCGAGGTAACGGAACTTGTTCAGAGCTTTCTAAGGGGAGATCAGGCCAAGTCAGAGCAGATTCACACCCGCTATATGTCACTTTTTCACGATCTCTTCATCGAACCCAATCCCGTTCCCATAAAAACAGCACTAGCTGCCAAGGGGCTCTGTGCGGATGATGTCCGACTTCCACTTTGTGAGATGACTGCAAGCAACAAAAATATCCTCCTTAAGACCCTTGAGTTGGCTAAGATAATCTAGTGTTAAACTGTTACTATGAATCCACTTAAAATTGTTATTTACGGAAGCAAGGGAAGAATGGGGCGTGCTTTGATTGCTTCGGCAAAGGAGAATTCTGCTCTTGAATTAGTAGGGACAATTGATGCCGGAGAGTCTCTGGATTCAATTGAGGGATGCGATGCTGTGATCGACTTTACCCATGCCGATGCAACACTTTCCGTGCTGAAAAAATGCGTTGAATTAGGCAAGATACTTCTCATTGGAACAACCGGACATTCTAACGATGTTCGTCAGGCGATCACTGAAGCTTCCAACAAGATCCCAGTCATCTTCTCGCCAAACTATAGCGTCGGAGTGAATACCCTTTTCTGGTTAACAAAGAAGGCTGCCGAAATTCTTGGACCCGACTATGATGCCGAGGTGATCGAGGTGCACCATCGCCTCAAGAAAGATGCCCCCAGCGGCACTGCCAGACACTTGGTCGAAGTGCTGGATGAGGTCTATGATCTTGATTACGAGAAGGATACGCGTCACGGACGTATCGGCATGATCGGCGAACGCACCAGAAGCGAAGTTGGAGTTCATGCCGTGCGTGGGGGAGATGTTGTCGGTGACCATACAGTCATGCTGGCGGCGCCAGGTGATCGTCTCGAACTGATCCACAGGGCATCCAGTCGAGAGACTTTTGCGAGGGGGGCCCTTCGTGCTGCCCTTTGGGCTCGTGATACCAAGAAAAACCAGCCAGGCCTGTATAATATGCAGGACGTGCTTGGATTGCGCTGATTTTACCTCCATTAAGACCATGCGCGCCGGTATCGCCCTCGGCTCCAATCTAGGCGATAGAAATGCTATTTTAAAAGAAGCAATTGGGCATCTCCATGATCTTCACGAGGAGGGCGAGTTCATGGTTTCTGGCCTGCATGAAACCTGGCCAGTGAATTGCCCTTCTGGATCGCCTCTCTTTCTGAATGCCGTTGTGGAACTGGGGACCTCCCTTGAGCCCTTGATTATTCTCCGGCACTTGCAGTCTCTCGAGATGGCATCCGGTCGACCCGAATATCGCGGAATCAACGAACCACGCACGCTTGATCTTGACCTCCTGTATGTCGATAGAATGTCACTTTGTCTCCCGGAACTGGAGTTGCCTCATCCTCGCATTACTGAGCGTTCCTTTGTTCTGTCTCCCTTGGCTGAGATTCGCCCTGATCTTCAGCTTCCAGGATGGTCTTATACATGCCAAGAGTACTTATTATATATTCGTAATAAAGAATCTTATCACATTACCCATTAAGGTATAATGGAAATCAAAGAAAATCTTATTTTAGCCAAGAAGACGGGATTTCGTCAGGCTTGGTTGACCGCCTATGACTACCCCTCGGCACGTCTTCTGGATGAGTCCGGGATTGATCTCATCCTTGTGGGTGATTCTCTGGGCATGGTCGTTCTAGGTCAAAAAGACACCATAGATGTTACCCTGGACGAGATCATTCATCATCTGAAGGCTGTCCGCCGAGGCGTCAAACGTGCCCCTGTAGCAGCAGATCTACCATTCCATACTTATGAGACTCCCGATCAGGCACTTGCCAGCGCAAGGCGTCTCGTAGAAGCCGGAGCTGATGCCGTGAAGATGGAAGGCCTTCTCTTAGATCAAATTGCCCTGCTTGTTTCGAATGGCATTGAAGTGATCGGTCATCTCGGGATGCTTCCCCAGCATGTCCGTGAGGAGGGAGGTTACCATCGTAAGGGTAAAACCGAGTCAGAAGCTGAGGAGCTCCTTCAGTCATCCTTTGCTCTTCAGGCAGTCGGATGCTGTGCCTTGGTCCTGGAGATCGTAGAGGAGACTTTGGCTGAGAAAATTAGCAGACAACTGGACATTCCTACGATTGGGATCGGGAGCGGACCCCATTGTGATGGGCAGATCTTGGTCACACCGGATCTTCTAGGACTTCAACCCTGGTTCCGCCCTGCCTTCGTCAAGCCGAAGGCCGATCTGGCCACTCCGTTCCAAGCTGCCATCCGAGATTATATCCGCGAGACTAAAGAGGCTACCAAAACAGATAAACGGATATGAACAGCGACATTCAGCGCAAGTCAGTCGAGGGGCAGAAGGTTATACTTACTGGCGTTTTGCTCAATCTTGTGCTTTCGATAGGAAAAATCGCAGGGGGACTTCTTGGGAGGTCGAATGCCTTGATTGCCGATGGCATCGAGTCACTTCTAGACCTCTTTAGTTCCTTGCTGATGTGGGCAGCCCTGAAATATGCCGCCAAGCCACCCGACGAGGATCACCCCTACGGTCACGGGAAGGCTGAGTCTCTTTCCTCTCTTATCGGATCCCTCGTGCTGGCCATCGCCGGAGCACTGATCGCCCACAATAGCATCATCCAGTTAATCGCCGCAGCTCATGGTACGCCGGTTCATCTCCCCTCCCCCTGGACCTTGCTCATCCTGATCGGGGTGATTGCACTCAAGGAGACCCTCTACCAGTTCATGGCCCGGCGCGCCCGCAAGATCGGAAGCAACGCCCTCCTTGCTGATGCTTGGCATCACCGCTCCGATGCCGTGACATCGATAGCGGCCTTCATCGGCATCTCGATCAGCTTACTAGGAGGCCATGGTTACGAAGTGGCAGACGACTGGGCAGCCCTCTTTGCCTGCGTCGTGATCTTTTACAGCTCCTACAATATGTTGAAGCTCTCCCTAGGAGACGTGATGGATGCCCGGGTCTCACCCGACGCCGAAAAGACGGTAATGAGTACCACCTGCGCCGTTCCAGGAGTCATCAGCGCCGAGAAGTGCCGCATCCGCAAAAGCGGCCTATCCTATATTGCCGATCTCCACATTAGGGTCAGTGGTAATATTTCTGTCCGTGAGGGTCATGCCATCTCTCATCTGGTCAAAGACAATCTGATGACTTCGGAATTACCTCTCGAAGATGTGACGGTTCACGTCGAACCCGAAGAAGGCTAGCCGCAGGGCTTGGAATTTATGCGAGGGGCTCTACTCGCTAGAGCGAGAGCCGCAACCGAACCGAGCAGTTCAGGTTTTCAGTACAGACACACTACTACAACGTCACAAGGTAAGGCAGCTCTTCCGCATCGGAGCCCTTTTTTCAATAGGCAGAGTGGGAAGATTGGGCAGAGTGGGGAGAGGCGTTTTTCATGGGATGTGTTTTTGGGCGGGTGGGAGGTAGGCCGGATCGCGGTAGGCGGACAGAGATTGCTTGCGGGATCTAAAAAGATTTTCCTCTCCGATATCACTGGTGAGGTGCTGGTGGTCGAGATCCTTGCGCAATCCCTCCGTGACACGCGTGAGGGCCAGTATGACACCCCTTTCCATAAGAGTGGAATGCAACTCCAAGAGGGCGCGTCCCGCTGTGTAGTCCATTGAGGTGATCGGTCCGCAGTCGACGATGATGACCCTCACCCCGGGGGATTGGGCGACCAAGTCCCGGATCTCCTGACAGAAGTGGGGTGCATTAGCGTAATAAAGATCAGTACCGAACCAATAGAGAATGACGCCCGGTTCGACAAAGACACCCGGCGCGCTCTTTTCCATACGCCAGTGGATCTCGGGATCGCGGACGACTACGCCGGTGCGCGGCTGATATCCTCGGCGGACATGGTCCAGGAGTGATACAATGATCGCCAGCACGATGCCATACTCCACACCGAGTCCGACCACGGCCAGAGCAGTAAGTAGGGCGACATAGAATTCCTTGCGTCCATAGGTCCAGAGTTTTCGGAATCCCCGGAAGTCCACCATGCTCGCGGCAACAACAAAGACAATCGCCCCGAGAACGCAGAGGGGTAGGAACTTTAGCGGTCCTGTGAGTAGTATCAGGACGACAGCCACCGTGGCGGCGGTGGCGAGATTCGCAAGCTGGCTGCGTCCTCCGCACGACTCCAGCATGGCGGTCTGAGTGGGGCTGCCATTGACGACAAAGGTGCCGGTGAGTCCCGCAACAGCATTCGCCGCACCGAGTCCGAGCAGGTCGCGATTCTCATCCGGGATAGTGTGATGTTTGACTCCGAAGGCACGGGCTGTCGCCGAACTCTGCGTGATGATCATGACGAAGCAGGCCCCGGCCACGGGGAGCAGGGCCTTTACGTCGGTCCATGAAATCAGTGGCAGGGTAAAGGGAGGTAATCCCCCCTCTACAGGCCCGATGAGGTGAAATCCATGGTGTTCGAAATCAAGAAGATAGCTGGCGAGAATCGTTCCGATGACGGCAATAAGGGCGCCGGGAACCTTAGGAGTCCAGCGGCGAGTGCTGAGAATCAGCGTCAGCACAATCATCGAAATAATCAGCGTCGGAATGTGGACTAGAGAAAGATGAGTGAGTACAGTAGAGACCTGCTGAAGCGTGACCGAAGTACTCACCGGGATCCCGAGCATTTGGCCGAGCACCGCTATCCCGACCTGGAAGCCGACGCCGGTGAGGAATCCGATCAGGATGGTGCGGGAGAGAAAGTCGGCCAGGAAGCCGAGTCGCAGGAGGCGTGCGAGAATGAGCAGGCATCCTGCGATCAGGGCTACCACCGAGGCATGGGCTAGGAATTCCGGGGTGCCTGGTTGGGCCATCGGAGAGACGCCCGTTGCAAGGATCGCGGCCGTGGCAGAATCGGCCGCCACGAAGAGGGAGCGGGCTCCTCCAAGTAACGCAAAGGCGATGACCGGGAAGAGAAGCGTATAGAGTCCGGTAACGACAGGGGTTCCGGCGATCCTGGCATAACCCATCGCCTGCGGAATGTTCATCGCGGCCAGTGAAACTCCCGCGATGATCTCGGAAAGTAACTTCCCCGGAACTAGCGGGAAGATCCCGGGGCTTGTTCCTTGAATTAAGGAGGCCAGCCTGTTGCGAAGGGAAGACCGTAAGGACACAGAAGAGTGAGGGAGCAGGTTGATTATAAAGTCGGGCTCAGGTGACAGGATTGGAGAGGATACCTATCTTCTCGATCTCGACCTCGACAGAGTCTCCTTCCTGAAGCCAACGCTGGGGAGTTCTTCCCACTCCGACACCCGAGGGTGTGCCGGTCAGAATCACAGTGCCAACGGGCAACGTGGTGTCGGCGCTTAGGAATTTAATCAGAGTTGGGACATCAAAGATCATGTCGCCTGTATTGGAATCTTGAAGAGTCTCCTTGTTCACCCGCGTGGTGATGCGGAGAGCGTTGGGATCCGGGATCTCGTCGCGGGTTACTATCCATGGCCCCATCGGGGCAAAGCTATCGAAGGACTTGCCACGGCTCCACTGAGAGCCTCCCCACACCTTCTGCCAGTCGCGTGCGCTGACGTCATTGGCCACGGTATAGCCGAGGACATGGTCGAGTGCATTCTCCCGGGTGGCATTGAGACAGGTCTTCCCGATGACAATGGCAAGCTCCCCCTCATAGTCGACTTGTGTGGAGGCTAGGTTTTTGGGGATCCGAATTGGTGCTCCAGGATCGAGAAGGGCTGAAGGATTCTTGAGAAAAAGGATGGGAAACCTCGGCATCTTGGCATTCATCTCCTCGGCATGCTGGCGGTAGTTCAAGCCAATGCACAGAATCACGGCGGGAACCATCGGAGCAAGCAGGCTGAACTGGGTGACGAGTTCACCCGTGAGGTGAACTCCCTGGAAGGGATCACCGGAGAGGATCTCCATCGTATTACTCTGGTCATCAAGCGGTCGGGCATAATGAATGATGCCGTCAGGGAGCAGAATGCGGGCAATCTTCATGAATAAAACCTACATGACAAACAGCATTGAGAGCATGAAGATTTCACAGGGATGAAGTTGATTAAGGGGATTGTTCTGCAGTTTATCTCTTTTGTCTGCCGATCCCCCCGGATCAGGCATCCGATCCTGCAATTGGCAGGATCGGACTTCTCGGCTGATGCCTCGAATGACTAAGCCGTGTTCCCACACGCCTTTTCCATCTGCATGGCACGCTCTGCCATGTCGGGCCCTAGGTAGCAATGCGAACCGACGGAGAGGAAGCCATGCCGAGCGAGCAGCTTCATATAAAAGGAGTGCGATTGGAGACCTTCTTTTGGGAAGTCACCGACCAGCGAGTCTTCGTCGGTGTAGAGTTCCAGGAAGGCAACACCGGCAGACCGGTGCGCAAGTGAGGTGATCCCCTGCTCGAGTTCCTTCAATGGTAGGTAGAAAAGTGTGTCGCTGCAGACGATCAGATCATACTCCTCGCCAATCCCGATCTCCTCAAGGGTGGCAAAGGAGCCGAGACGGATATTCCGCTTCTTCCCGAAGCGTTCCACAGCATAACTGCTTGCGTCGACTCCGGTGTAGCGGATCTTAGGTCGCAGTGAGCGCAGGGCCGGCAGCCAGTTCCCCTCCCCGCAGCCAACATCGAGGACAGTACGGGTTGGACGCTCCAGATAATACTCGGCTACGGATAGAGCAAGTGCTGCCTTCCTGCCGATAGCCGATCCGGACTTCACTCGGGTCTTAGGATCACGATACCATCGGTCAAAGTAGGCCCGATCGTACCGATCTAAAGAATTTTTGCTCATTCAAAAATTAGGAACAAGAATATTGAAGATATTGGATGGGAATCAGAGATCCTCAATTTCCCAACTTCGATCTTCCAATCTCCATTTCGGCCTTAACCGATGAAGGAGCAGATGTAGTGGCAGGGATCGAGCTTCACCGTGATGGTGAATCCGGAATACGCAGGAACCTCGAAGGCATGACCTGAGGTATAAGAATCCGTCTTATGCGATCCATCCAGCACGACCTCGCAGGCGCCCTCGACGATCTCCATACGTTCGGCCTTGCCTGTTCCGAAATGATAGGTCCCGGGTAGAATGACCCCGACGGTCTTGTGATCACCATCCTGAGTGATGACTGTGTGAGAGATAACCATGCCCTCAAAGTATATGTTGGCCTTGGCATGAACGGTGGCGTTGGAGAATTCCATGTTGCG
>Ga0209084_1003886_pt1 | contig 10741 bp, 11 predicted proteins | sample C_130820_MF_Meta_FD_187309 | JGI IMG/M metagenome (GOLD analysis project Ga0209084, IMG submission 187309) | Freshwater microbial communities from Lake Croche, Canada to study carbon cycling - C_130820_MF_MetaG (SPAdes) (version 2) | ecosystem: Environmental > Aquatic > Freshwater > Lake... | reverse complement strand
AATTCTCTAAAGAAACATAGTCGTGTTTTTGAAGCAATACTTGACTAACCGCATTAAAAAGTTGCGTTCGAAACATTTTTGACGTTTGCAAAAAGTTGTTGCGGTTACTTTTTTTTATAGTTTTTTTTTTAATCCCCTTTTTAATTTTTTTGATAGGCTTCTTCTTAAAAACTCTTTTTATTTTTTTGAGTAATTTTTTTTTATTCTTTTTATTTTTTCTCATTGCTTTTAAATAAAAATATTATGGCAAACTCAACTAAATTATAACTAACATTAAAATGGAAAAATAATAGACAATAAATTATCTATAAAAAATTTATGTCCTTAAGATCTTTTAATAAATTAGATTTTTGTTGATCACTCAAAGCAACTAAGGGTGGTCTAATATAAGACCAGTTATTATCTTCTTTAACTTTTGTAGCTTTTAATGCAGCAATTACTGGATATTTTTCGAATACATCTCGAACTGTTTTTATTCTTTGATTAATCAGAGTACCTTCCGTTGTATTAAAACTATCTATTAATTTTGTAGCTTCAATATTCACATTTGTAGTTGCACTAATACATCCTGAACAACCAATATTAAGTCCGTCGTGAAGAAATTTTTCACTCCCTGGATAAACAATAAAATTTTTTACTTCTTTATACTTTTTAGTGTTTTCAAAATTACCAGAGCTATCTTTTATACCTGCAATAATATCTGAAAATTCTTTCTTAAGTCTGTTAATAAGATCGACAGAAATAGTCACGCCGCTAACTTGGGGAATATTATATAAAAAAACTTTTAAATTTTTTGAATTAACTTCATTTATAATTTGTTTATAATATTGATACACTCCTTCATCTGACACATTTTTATAATAAAAAGGAGGAAGCAATAATACTGAATGTATTTTATTTTCCACTGCAGTTTTAGTTAGCAAAGCGGCATCAATAAAAGATGTGTTACCTGTTCCAATAATTATTTTTTCTTTAGGAATGTCACTTTTAGATATTGTATTTATTAGATCAATTTTTTCTGAAATAGAAATTGAATTGGCCTCTCCCGTTGTTCCAAGTGGTGCTAAATTAATTTTATTTTTTAATAAATATTCGCAATGCGAAATAAATAATTTTTTATCTATAGTTAAATCCTTATTAAAGGGAGTCAAAACTGCTGAATAAACTGCTTTTTCCATTATTTTTTAGTTAAGAAGTTTTTAGATATTATCTATAAAATGACAACAATTTAAAATAAATAATAACAAATACTTATCCACTAACACTAATGAATAAAGCTCTTATTATTCAAACAAGACCTGGAGTTGGAGATTTATGCATGTTTCTACCCTACATCCAGCAAATACATGAAAGTAATAAAGAATTAGTAATTACTTTAATTACTAAAAAAAGAACTGCTGCAAAACAAATATTAAAATACGAAAAATCAATAAAAGAAATTATTTATTTAGAAGACGAAAATTTAAAAATTAACAAATCCAAAATTAATAACTTTTTTAAATTAATTAATTTTATAAAGAAAAATAATTACTCAAAAATTTATATTATGCATTTTAGTTTATTTTGGTTTTTGGTTGCAAAAATTTCAAGAATAAAAAATATATATACCTATGGAGTTTTCAAAAAAAATGTAGATATTTACTTAAATGCTTTAGAAAAAAATAAAAAATGGCTCAATAATAATAGTTTAACCAGCCAGACAATAATTTCTTGGCCTGTTAGCAATAAAAATAACAATCAAATTATTATTGGAATTGGATCTTCTGGTCCTACTAAAAAATGGCCTACAGAAAATTATATCTCACTAATTAAAAAAATTAATAATAAAAATATTAAATTTTATTTAGCAGGCGGTAACAATGAAATTGAAAATTCAATAGCAAATGAAATAAAAAAAAACCTAACTGAAAATAAAATAGAATCTCTTTGTAGTTTAAGCATTGAAGAAATTATGCCGATAATAAATTCTAGTAAATTATATATTGGTAATGATACAGGATTTATGCATTTAAGTGCTGGTCTTAACCTTCCAAGCATAGGGTTGTTTGGGGACACGCCTTTATCTTACGCAAACTATAATAAAAACATTTTTCCAATTATTCCTGAAAATTTTAAAAGTGTAGGCCACAATAGTATGGCTATGAATAAAATAACTGTAGAGCAGGTACTTACAAAAGCAAAAGAATTTATCTAAAACTTTTCTCTAATTTTCTATAAGATTCAGGGGACATTTTAGTTCTTAAATTTTTTAATTTGCTTTTAATTTTATCTTTTAAATCACCCTGAATAATTTCATTGTTAATACTTAACAAAACATTATCAAAGATCATTTTTAATACATCTTTGAACTTATTTGCGGTTTCTGCATTGCCAACGTTATTAAATGACATTTTATTTAAATTAATATCTTTGCTGATATCTAAAAATTCTGAAGACACTTTTAATGAAGTATTGTTAAGAACTAACTGCTTAACAACAAAAGTTTTATTATCTTTTTTATTGGTCTGCTCCGGTTTCGCTGGTGCTTTATCTTCAACTTTTTTATCGTTAGGCTTTTGACATGCTTTAAATGCGCTTACGTTATCTTTTATGTCTTTTTTATCTAAGATAAGTTCATAATATAAACTAGCTCCATCAATATTAATGCTATTAACCACAATATTATTTGTAAAAACACTTTTTAAGTCAAAATCTGTATTAATATTTTTAATCTGAATAATATTTTTATTTTTAAATCCTTCTAAATTTCTAATTTCAATATTACTAATCTTGATTGATGAACCCAATATACTTGTGTCAATATTTCCAACCACCACCTGCTGACACAAAACATCTTTGCCTTTATTAATTAATACATCTTTGACGATTTTATTAACTTTGTAACTTAAAAAATCTAAAATTAAAAAAATTAGACCAGCAATAACAAGGAAGGAGATAATTATTTTTTTTTTGTTCATGATGTTAAAATTATAATTATAACAATTATAGGAAATAACAAAATAAATCCTATTAATTTATTTTTAACAAAAAAGTACCTAATTATTTCTATGAAATCTTTAATAAGCATTGATATACATGCATATACAAAGTTTAAACTTTATCAATATATTTACAAAAATAGTTAATGCCAAATACTGAACCTAAAATAGATAAAATCTTACATACAATAAAAATTCATAACGAAGAACTTATCGATAACTATTCTTGGATTAAACAAAAAAATTGGAAAGAAGTAATATTGGATCCAAAAAAATTAGATTTAAAAATCAAAAATTACCTAGATAATGAAAATAAATTTAAGGAAGATCAGCTTCAAGATGTTAAGTATCTAGAACAAAAACTATTTGAAGAATTAAAAGCAAAAATAAAAAATGAAGATAGTTCTGTACCAAAAAAAGATGGAACATTTCTTTATTTTTATAAATATAATAAAAATAGTGAATATCCAATATACTATAGAAAAGACATTGAAGGTAATTTTGAAGAAATAATATTAGATTGTGAAAAAAAATCTAAAGAGTATTCGTATTTTAATATTTCATCTGTATCCCACAGCCATGATCACAAATATTTAGCTTATAATATAGATATTAATGGTTCTGAATATTTTTCATTATTTATTGAAGATATTAAAACTAAAAAACAATTAAGCTCAGTAATAAAAAACACAACTGGAAACACCGTCTGGTCTTTAGATAATAAATATATTTTTTATGTTTCCCTTGATAAGAATCACAGACCAACAAAAGTTCTAAAACATAAAGTTGGATCAAATACTGAATCTGACGTTTTAATTTATGAAGAAAAAGATCCTGCTTTTTTCTGTTCAATTAGCCTATCGCAAACAAAAAAATATTTATTTATCAGGACTGCTGACCACGAAACTTCGGAATATCTTTTTTTAAATACAGAATCGAATATTTCAAAACCAATCTTATTTAAGAAAAGAGAAAAGAAAATTGAATACGATCTAGATCATCATGATCAATTTTTTTTAATTAGCACAAATATTGATAATGCAAAAAATTTTAAAATAATGATAAGCAAAGAAAATACCTATCAGCAATGGCAAGATTTTATTCCTTATAATAAAAATAATCTTATCCTTGATTTTATTTTACTAAAAAACTGGCTGATAAGACTGGAAAGAGCAGAAGGTTGTGAAAATATTATTGTATTAAATTTAAATAATAAAGAAGAGTATAAAATTAATTTTAAAGAAGAGGCGTATCATCTATCTTTAGAACATGGTTATGAATATGAAACTGACATTTTTAGATACTCCTATTCATCTCCAACAACACCTAAAAGTGTCCTTGATTATAATTGTAAATCAAAACAACAAGAGTTAAAAAAAATTCAAGAGATACCTTCTGGACATAATAAAGACGATTATATTTGCAAAAAAATATTTGCAACTGCTCACGATGGCGAGAAAATTCCAATTACAGTTTTATATAAAAAAGGAACCAAACTAAATTCTGAGAATTATCTACTTCTTTATGGATACGGTTCATATGGAATTTCTATTCCAAGCGGATTTTCTACTAATAGATTAGCCTTAGTTGATAGAGGAATTATCTATGCAATAGCCCATGTAAGGGGCGGTAAAGAAAAGGGTTATGAGTGGTATGAAAATGGCAAACTTTTAAATAAAAAAAATACTTTTCTAGATTTTATAAGTTGTGCAGAAAAATTATGTAATGACAAATATACATCACAAAAAAAAATTGTAGCACAAGGAGGTTCTGCGGGTGGATTACTGATGGGCTATATTGCAAATGAAAGACCAGATTTATTTCTCGGAATTATTGCTCAAGTACCTTTTGTAGATATTTGCAATACAATGCTTGATGAAGAGTTGCCGCTAACAGTAACGGAAATTCCTGAATGGGGCGATATAAAAAATGATAAGAAAACTTTTCAATACGTCAAAAGCTATTCACCATATGACAATGTTAAAAAACAAAACTATCCTCACATGTTAATTACAGGAGGTATTTCTGATCCTAGAGTGACTTACTGGGAAATGACCAAATGGATTGCAAGATTAAGAGAGAATAGAACAGATAACAATTTATTATTACTTCATATGAATATGACAGCTGGTCACGGAGGTGCGAGTGGAAGGTTTGATTATCTTAAAGAAATAGCAATGGAATACGGATTTGTTTTAAAAATTTGCAAAATACTATCTTAATTTTTTTTCAACTTTGTCCCAAAAAATTTTTTCTAGTTTAGTACCATTTAATCTGTTGATTTCCTGAATACCTGTTGGGGAGGTGACATTTATTTCTGTTAAATAGTTTCCTATCACATCAATACCTGTAAAAAATAATTTATTCTTCTTTAAATAAGGTCTTAAAATATTGCATATCTTTTTATCATTTCTAATTAAGCCTACTTTTTTAGCTTTTCCACCTGTGTGAAAATTAGCTGTTACACTTCCTTTTTTAGGAATTCTTGCAACTGAACCTACATACTCTCCATCAATTAAAATAATTCTTCTATCGCCCTCTTTAATTTCACTTAAATATTTTTGCACTACTATAGGTTTTTTATATTTATTAATTAACTTCAATATTTTTCCTTTTAAATTAATATTGGCTCCTTCTAATTTAGAGATACCTTCTCCTCCGTTACCATAAAGAGGTTTAATAATTGTTCTTTTATATTTTTTATGAAAATTAAAACACTGTTCAACGTTTTTAGAAATAAGAGTTGGTGGAATAATTTTTGAAAAATTAAACATTGATAGTTTTTCAGGATTATCTCTGATTGATCTAGGATCATTTAAAATAAGAGTTTTATTATTTATAGTTTCAAGCAAGTAAGTTGCTGTAAGATAGTTCATGTTAAAAGGAGGATCTTGCCTAACTAAAATTACATCGTACTTTTCTAGAAAAACTTTTTGAAGTTTTCCTTCAGTAAAAAATCTTTTTTTATTAGGAAATAATTTAAAAACATTACCATACGCAAATAACTTTCCATTTTCATAAATTAAATTCTCAGGTAAATAATGAAATAATTGATGCCCTCTTTTTTGAGCTTCCAAAGCTAAAATATAGGTACTATCTGTCTTAGTATTAATGGAATCCAGAGGATCCATTTGAATGGCTATTTTAAAATGCTTCTTCATCAAAGATCTTAAGTATATCGTGTTTCCATCTAGTATTGTACTTTTCTATAAGAGATTGAGCTGGTGATTTTTTATCTTTAATAAAATTATGAATATCTTTTAAAAAGATATTTTCATCCATACCTTTGCTATTCGTTTGTTTTCTATTCTTTAATCCTAAAGCTGAAAAATCTATTATTTTTTTAGCATGTTCGAATATTTTTTTATTTTTGATCTCAGTATCAAAACCTTTTTTAGGAACTTCTAAATATGCATTATAAACATCTGCATAATTCCAATTTTTTACATATTCCAAGGCCTGCTCTAAAGCACTCTCATCATAAAGCAGTCCTGTCCAGAACGCAGGTATTGAACATATTCCTGCTGACGAACAAGAATCTGCAGATCTAATTTCTAAATATTTTTTTAATCTTAACTCAGTGAAAATAGTCGACACATGATTTTCCCAGTCTTGAAGTGTGGGTTTTTTATTTGGATAATTTTTTAATTTTCCAGAAAGAAAATCATTAAAACTTTCTCCTGTGCAATCAATATATTCATCATCTTTAATAATGAAATACATCGGCACTTTAAGTGCGAAATCTACATAACGTTCAAAGCTATTACTGTTATCTAAAAAAAAATCAGGAATTCCTGATCTATTCTTATCAGTATCTTGCCAAATATGAGTTCTATAAGACAAATAACCATTCAATTCTTTTTCTTTAAATGGAGAATTAGAAAATAATGAAACTGCAACCGGTGTAATCGCAGCTATTAATTTTGATTTATTTTTATAATCAACCTCATTTGAATAATCTAAGTTAACTTGCGTAGCGCAAGTTCTATGCATCATATCAAGCCCATTTCTTCCGACATTGGGCATATACTTTCTCATAATCTCATATCTCTTTTTTGGAGATTTAAAAACATCGGTTAATTTTGCAATTGGCGCAAATCCATTGCCGAGCAATCCTATTCCTAATTTGGCGCAAACAATTTTTAATTCTTTTAGATATGAATTAATTTCATTGCAAGTTTGATGGATATTTTGAACAGCATCCCCTGATAGCTCAAACTGTAAACCAGGTTCTAAGGTAATATTTTTTTTATCTTTAAATAATCCTAAAATATTTTTTCCTTCTTTAACTGGAACCCAATCGTTTTTGATGAGTTCAGAAAAAATTTTTAAGATGCTAACCTCTCCATCATAAGGAATAGATTTTTTAGTTTTGACATCAAATAAAAATTTTTCATGCTCGGTTCCAATTCTCCAACTATCTTTATTTTTAGAACCTTGAAAAAAATAATCTATTAACTGTTGTTTGTTCTCAATATTTTGCAATTTAATACTTTGTTTATGATTTCAAGTTTGATTAATTTATTCCTTGGATCGATCTATTTCAATAACGATTAGTTGATATTAATATAATAAAAAAAATATATATTAATTTATCAAACTAAAATTGGGAGAAATACATGAAAGGATATTGGATTGCTAAATACAAGAAAGCAGAAGATGCAAAAAAATTAGGTAGTTATGCGGAAAAAGCTTTAAAAGCTATTACTGATTTTGGAGGAAAACCTCTGGTTAGGGGAGGAAAATATATCACTCTTGAAGGACAAGAATTTATAAGAACAGTTATTTGGGAATTTAAAGATTATGATACAGCATTAAATTGCTACAGATCCAAAGATTATCAAGAAGCTTGGTCCATAGCTAAAAGTACCGTTGTAAGAGATCTTATGATTGTCGAGGGCGTTTAATATTCGACTGGAACAGGGTCTATGCTTCTCCACATATACCAAGTTGCAACTGTAGAATAAGGATGCCACTTATTTTTGAAAAAATCTAACTGATCTTTTTTTAAAGGATACTCCTTTTTATAATTTATTGAAATTGCCTTAATCAAACCAATATCTGAGAATGGAAAAATATTTGATCGATTAAGATTAAAAATAAGAAACATTTGCGCAGTCCAAATTCCAATACCTTTAATCCTAACCAAATGCTTAATGGCGTCTTCATCTGGCATTTTCTCTAATATTTTAACATCTAAAGTTTTATCAAAAAATTCTTTGGCTATAATTTTCAGATACAAAATTTTTTGACGAGACAAACCAACAGAAGCTAATTGTCTTTTTTGTAGTTTTAAAACATTTTTTGGAGTAATTTTTTTTACAATTTTTTCAAACTTTAACCACACTGAATCAGCCGCTTTAACAGAAATTTGCTGACCAATAATTGATCTACATAAAGAATAGAAAGGATCTCCTCGTGTAACCAAATGTCCATCATATTTACTAATTATCTTTGCTAATTTTTTATCTTTTTTAGATAAAAATTTTTTTGCATCAGCCCAATAATGCGGTGGTTTTTTTTTCATAAAACGGTACTTTTTATTTTTTTTACTTGTTCGCGTTGAAAAATTATAAAAGAGCTAATAATAATTATAACTGCACCTATAACAGTTGTAATTGAGGGAATCTCAGAAAAAATATAGTAGCCAAAAATAATTGCTGATAAGACACTTAAGTATTTAAGAGGAGTTATTAATGATGCATCAGCTCTTCTATATGCAGTAGTCATGAATAAATTTGCTATAGATCCACAAATTCCAATCATAATTAAATAAATTAAATCTAAAGTATTTGGAAAAATCCAAGCTTCGAAAAAGAATGCAAATGAACTAACTACTATTAAAAGAGCTGTAAAATAAAAAGCTATAAGATAATCTGGTTCTGTCTTTGATAATTTTTTAATTGAAACGGCAACAATACTAAAGCCAATACAATAAAGAATCGGAAAAATAGAATAAATGTTAAATAAGCTGGTTCCTGGTTTAGTAATAAAAAGAACGCCAGTTAGTCCTGCTAAAACTGCAAACCATCTTCTGTAGCCAACAATCTCTTTTAAAAAAAATATTGAAAATATAGTCACAAAAACTGGTGCCGCTTGAGCAATAGAGACAACATCTGCTAACTGCATATGTTTTACAGCAATAAAAGTTGAAACCATGGCAAAAGTACCAAAAAAAGCCCTAATAAAATGTAACTTTGGTTTATCGGTTTTAAAAAAAGTGAATATTTTTTTCTTAGGTATTAAAAAAAAAATAGGAATTAAACCAAACAAACCTCTAAAAAAAGCAACTTCGCCGATTGGATAATGCTTTGTTGTTAATTTAACAAAAATATCCATTGCAGAAAAACAGGCAACGCTTAACAACATGTAAAAAGAGCCTGTTCTATTAGATGATTGCATGAATATATTTTACCTAAATCTTTTCTTAACATATAAAAATAACTTTAATATAAAATTTTATGAGCATTGCTATTTTTGCTGCTGGATGTTTTTGGGGAGTTGAAAAAAAATTTGATCTAACTAAAGGTGTTACAAAAACTGAAGTTGGATATACAGGTGGCAGAATTAAAAATCCAACTTATGAACAAGTTTGCTATGAAGAAACGGGTCACGCTGAAGCTGTAAGAGTATATTTCGATGAAAATATTATAAGTTATAAAGAATTGTTAGATGTGTTCTGGAAATCTCACAATCCAACAACTTTAAATAGGCAGGGTCCTGACTTTGGAACTCAATATCGCTCAGCAATATTTTATTTGGATAACAAGCAAAAAGTTGAAGCAGAAAAATCAAAGGAAGAAATGAACAAAACTATATTTAAAAATAGTATTGTAACTGAAATCACTAAAGCAGATGAATTTTATTTAGCTGAAGAATATCACCAAAAATATTTAAAAAAATTAGGAAAATATTAATGTCATTAGTAACAACAGATTGGTTAGATAAAAATCTTTATAAAGATAATATTAAAATTCTAGACTGCTCTTGGCATATGCCAAGTACAAAAAGAATTGGAAAAGATGAATTCTTAAGAGAGCATATTCCTAATGCCATCTTTTTTGATATCGATAAATTTTCTGATCCCTCAGGTAAATTTCCGCACACCATTCCACCTAAAGATTTATTTGAAAAACTATGCTCAGAAACAGGTATTAAAAATTCAGATCATATAATTGTATATGATAGTCTTGGTATTTTTAGCTCTCCAAGAGTTTGGTGGATGTTTAATTATTTTAATCACAGCAATGTTTCAATTCTAGATGGCGGCTTAATTAAATGGAAAAGTGAAAATAAAAAATTAGAAAATGGAGATACAAAGATTATCTTAAAGAGTAATTTTAAATGCTCAACAAAAGATAATTTGCTTACTGTTATTGAACAAGTTCATCAAAATATTCGTGATAAAAAATTTGATTTAATAGACGCTAGAAGCAAAGGTAGATTCGAAGGAAAAGATCCTGAGCCTAGACCAGAAATTAAAAGTGGATCTATTCCAAATAGTTGCAATATACCTTGGCCTGAATGTATCGATCCTCTTACCAAATGTTTTTTAGCTGAAAAAGATTTAAGAAATAGATTTAAAAAAATTAATATTAATGAAGATTCAAATGTAGTTTTTTCATGTGGTTCAGGTGTTACCGCATGCATTATCGCAAAGGCATTTGATATTATTGGTGGCAAAAAATTCTCAATTTATGATGGCTCTTGGACTGAGTGGGCTAGTCAATAAAAAGACGAAATATTTCAATAAATTCAATTAA
>Ga0209084_1003885_pt1 | contig 10743 bp, 8 predicted proteins | sample C_130820_MF_Meta_FD_187309 | JGI IMG/M metagenome (GOLD analysis project Ga0209084, IMG submission 187309) | Freshwater microbial communities from Lake Croche, Canada to study carbon cycling - C_130820_MF_MetaG (SPAdes) (version 2) | ecosystem: Environmental > Aquatic > Freshwater > Lake | place... | reverse complement strand
CGATAAATATATAAAGATAACGGAGTTACATACCATGCCAGAATTAGACGCAATGAATCCAGAAATGGACCCACAACAAACAGCCGGTACCCCAGACGGTGGAACAGATCGCGAAGGTGCAATGGCTAAAGCAGACTTGTACAAGCTAGCTAATTACAGTCATAAGCTGTTTCAGCAAATGCACGATGACGATCAGTTAGAAGCATGGGTGCAAGCTAAGATCACTAAAGCCGCTGATTATATCGCCAGCGTCTATCATTATTTAGAATACGAAATGAAGTTCAGTGAGTACGGACATCATTTAGACAACAGCGATACATTAAGCGAAGGACAAAAAATGAAACTTAAAGAAGTGTTAGCTGAAGCTAAGAGCAAAATGAAAGATCTTAAGAAGACACAAGCTGAAAAGATCAAAGAAGAAAAATCTTCAACTGGTGGTGAAATTAGCCGCTTTAAAAATGATAAAGGTCAGAATGTAACTAAGCACACAGAAAATCCTAATCGTTATAGCGATGAAGAACACGGTGAAGTAGCTAGTACTGCTAAATCTAAGTCGGCTGCTGACAAGCAAAAAGAAGCTCCGGCACTGAAAAAATCTCCAAAGAAAGATAAGACTTGGGGTATGGAGGGCGGTAACAAGTTTGACAATCGCGATAAAGAACTTGAAGAAAACATGGAACCATGCGAGCATTGCGGTGGCGCTGGACATGTTCCAAAGGCTCCTGTACAAGTACATCCAGCTCATGCAAAGAAAGTTAACGACTATGCTAAATTTAAAAATGCAGTTAAAGCAATTGCCGGTGATAAGAACGGTGACGGTGTTGTTGATGCAAAAGATAAAGAAATTGCAGAAGGCAAGCCAAGTGCCGGTTTAAGTAAGGCTAAAAAATCTGCTGTAGTTAAAGATGCTAAAGCAGGTAAAGACATTGGTAAGCCAGGTAAAGGTTTTGACAAGCTAGCCAAGAGTGCAGGTGGTGGTGAGAAAGGTAAGAAGATCGCCGCTGCCGCTATGTGGAAGAACATCAAAGAAACTACTGCATATGTTGCTGAAAAAGCAGAAGTAGAAAAGAAAGCTAAACGTGACTATGACGAAGATGGTAAAATCGAAACTGGTAAGGCAGAACATGCTGGTTCAGTAGACAAAGCTATCAAAGCAAGCAAGGCTAAAGAAACTGTTAAAGAGTCAGCAGACATGACACGTTTACGCGAGTTAACCAAACACTTATTAGGATAAGACTGTGTTAATAAAAGATATCGATCCCAATTTATTATCTGAAGTTGCAGTTCCTGTGAGACAATCTGCTCAGATTGGCAAGGATTCTCAAGAGATTGCAGGTACCACAGGTCTTGCCCAACTAGGGGTTGATGCCGCTGATGCTGTGCAAAAAGGTAGCAAGGCGGCTTGGTCCGGAATAAAATCATTCGGTAGTAAAATTGCCGGCAAGGCTGCTCCAGCATTAGCAACTGGTGCTAAGGCGGCGCCTGGTTTGTCCATGCTATCAAAAATATCACCTGGAATCGGAATGGTGGCTGGTACTGCTGATGCAGTTAGAAGAGGAATGGCTGGAGATTATACCGGAGCGGCATTGTCATTAGGCAGCGGCGTTGCAAGTTTTTTTCCAGGATTGGGAACTACAGCGGCGCTTGCACTGCTTGGTGCTCAACTAGCCAGAGACAAAAGTAGAACAAATAAATGGTTTGCTGATTATGACGACTTAGAGAAAGCAGATGCGATCGACGATGGTATGTCTCATAATGGTAATCCGAAAGTGTTTGCCGCACAAACTGATTTAATTAAAAAAGGTTACAAAAATATTAATGCTACTGGCGTAATGGATCAAGCAACCGAGGCCGCACTTGTATCTATGGCTAAGCAAAATCCAGTAAAAGAAAATATGGATTTTATATTTGAAGCGTACGACGAGCAACAACCCACACAAGATCAAATAAGAGATCCAGCGTTTTGTGCCGCGAACGGTATTGAACCTACGATTGATCCAGCACTTGAAAAAGACCCAGCGTTCGTTGACGCATTCGTTGCCGCAAGACACTATCACAAATCTATAGTTAAGTACAATGGTAAAATCTATCCTATATATTTAGAAACCGACTATAATGGTCCCGACGCTCCATCTGGAGTTACTATTAGTGAAAGTGCAGATCTAGCTCGTATTAAAGTATTAACCCACAAGCTGTTAAACGGTTAATCATATGGATATGAAGCGCATACTACAATCGTTAGATACAGTTGCTACTAAACCTGTAGTAGGTGCAAATGATATGAGTAAATTTTTATCTATAGTAGATAAAAATAATAGTATTCAAATTTTGAAAGAGGCAAGTCCTCATAAAGTTACTTTGCCAGTTCAAATGGCCATGCAACACTATCAAGAAGTAAAAGAAAAAACTCCATCAAGGGTTGGTCGTGAAAGCGTTATTGGAAAATATTTCCAAGAAGCTGAACAGGCTATTACCCAACGTAGCGAAGAAAATAAACAAGAAAGAAAACAACTAATGAACCAGTATGCTAAAATCATTGCAGAACGTGTTAGATTAAAATAATTCAGCTAGGAATATATTATGAACTTAAGAGATTTAATGAACACACTGGATGCTATCTCAGAAGCTCCTGATCAGGCTGCGCCAATGTCACGCTCTGACTATGATAGGTACAAAGCAGACGACGCAAAAACAGCGGCAATTGCTCAGGTCAAGGCAATGAATAAACCAAACGGTAATTCAAATTACATTGATCCTAAAGATGGTGTTATCAAATACATGGATAACCAGACCGGTCGTGGTGGTGGTGAAGGCAGTGTAAAAGAATTTTCATATGACTGGTATAAGAAAGGTCAAGAATCTAGTTTCTTTAATATATTAAAAGCTGCCGGTTTAGAAGTGATTCCGGTTGAAAGAAAACAGTTATTTGGTACGTTCCAAGTAGCAGGTGTTGATCTAGCTAAGTTGGCAACATTAGGTCAAGCACCGGCGGCACCTACGCCGGCCGCGGCTAATCCAGCACAGCAAGCTCAAGCAGATGCAACTAGTGCTAAGGTTAACGGCGAAAATATACAGAAATTAAACGATTTGGCTTTTAAACTAAGTCAAACAAAAGGTGCAGTACCTGCGGCAACGCCTGCGGCAACGCCTGCGGCAACGCCTGCGGCGTCTGGGCAACCGCTGGCTGCACAACAATACCAAAATAGGGCACCAAAAATGGTGACTCAGGTTTCACCAGATAAACAAAACATGGCTGGTACAAAATCCACTTTAAAGTCGGATGAAATAAAAGCGGCTGAAGAAGCATTAAAAGATCCAAGTATTGGTGCAAGAGACAAAGCCTACTATACAGAATTATTAAAAAATCAACCAAAGCAAGAAAGTATACAATTCAACGGCGCTATCGCTAATGCTCTAATTGAAAGTTTTGGATATGATCGCCTTGATGAAGTTACGTTGTCTCCCAGCGCAGTGCGAGATGCAGAGCAATTTGGTGCAGGCATTGGTAAGTGGGGGCAGGGTGTAAAAGATTGGTGGAACATGGCCAAAAAAGGTGTTAGTAATCCAAGAATGACAAACTTACCAAAAGTAGCTGACGGTACAGCTAAAGGGGCGTCTGGTGCTAAGACTGGTGCGTGGGTTGCAACTCATCCTGGAACGGTTGCGGCTACTGGTGTAGGGGCAGGTGTTCTCGGAGATAAATTGCTAGGCGGTGGTAGTGCTCCTAGTACTGTTGAAGTTCCAAGTGTTGCTGGACAAGTAGTTCCTCCTGCTCCTGCACCAACTCCGGCTGCCGGTGGTCCAACTCCTGAACAACTAGAAATAATCAAGCAGATGCAAGAGATTATGAAACAGTTAGAAGGTGATGAAACCAAAGATGCATTAAACGCTATTTCAAATGCACAAGAGAAAATCAGTGCTATTACAAGTTCAAAGGCGCAGGCAGCTCAAGATGCTACAACTGCTGATGCGGCACGTAATGCGGCTGATTCAGCGCCAGCTCCGGCTACCGGGAAACCAGGTGAAACTCCAATGGCCCAAGCAAGTGCAACAGCGCCAACGGCTGCATCAATTATTGGTAACTCTCCAGTAGTACAAGCAAGCCAAAGTGAAAAAAGAACACCTACTGAGATTCAAGCTAGTAAAGATCTAGCTGGAATGAGTGGAGTTCAAGAATCATCAGATGAATTGGCTCGTTGGCTTAAAATAGCTCGCGGACGTTAATCTAAAATAAAATGGCAGACTAGTTCTGCCATTTTCACCTTTAAAATTTCTTAAAGGTTGCATTACATAGATAACTAGTATATAATAGGCAAACAAGGAGAATTTTATGTCAGGTAGAAACTACGGTCCGGAAGAAAAGGCAAAACTCGAAAGATTGATCAACGAAGGTTCAACTGTGTTACGTGAAGTTGAAGATCTATCTGAGGGCTTAAAAGAAACAGTCAAGGCAGTTGCAGAAGAATTAAATATTAAACCAAGCGTTATTAATCGTGCTATTAAGATTGCGCATAAAGGCGACTGGTCTGCTCACAACGAAGATTGGGCTGAAATTGAAGCTATTTTAGATATCACTAAAAAGATTTAATAAGTAATAAAGAGAAAGGTCGGCGGGCCATAATCCGCACACTAGGTATTTGTCAGCCTAAAGTGACATGAGGAAGATATATGAGCTATGTAGATGCATGGTTTGATCGCGAGAATGATATCATTCGCGTAGTCGAACGTAATAAGAAAGGTGAACGTGAGTTCCGTGACATTCCTGTCAAGCACACGTTTTATGTAAAAGACCCAAAGGGCAAACATCAATCGATCTACGGGGATCCTGTACAACGGATTGTCTGTAAGAACACAAAAGAACTGCGCAAAGAACAAGCGATTAATTCAAGTAAGCAATTATTTGAGGCAGATATTAATCCAATTTTTGTAACACTAAGTGAACACTATCTAAATCAAGATGCTCCAAAATTAAATGTAGCGTTCTTCGACATTGAGGTAGACTTTGATCCTGAACGGGGCTACAGCACACCAGATGATGCGTTTATGCCCATTACTGCGATTGCTGTCCACTTGCAGTGGTTAGATACACTAGTTTGTTTTGCTGTGCCTCCGAAGACGTTAACTTGGGAGCAGGCGCAGGAAGAGATTAAAGAATTTCCAAACACTATGCTTTTTAAAACAGAAGCAGAGATGTTAGATGCATTCCTTGATGTTATTCAAGATGCAGATATCTTAACTGGTTGGAACAGTGAAGGTTATGATATTCCTTATACCGTTAACCGTGTTACTAAAGTTCTAAGTAAGGAAGATACCCGCCGTTTTTGCTTATTTGATCAATTCCCTAAACGTAGAGAATACGAAAAGTTTGGACGTCAATCAGTTACATATGACTTTATCGGTCGTGTACACTTAGATAGTCTTGAACTATATCGCAAGTACACATATGAAGAACGTCATAGTTATCGACTAGATGCTATTGCAGAATATGAACTAGGTGAACGTAAGACACAATACGAAGGTACCCTGGATCAGTTATATAACAATGACTTTAAAACATTCATTGAATATAACAGACAAGATACGTCACTATTAGACAGACTAGATAAGAAACTAAAGTTTTTAGACCTTGCTAATACACTGGCACATGAATGTACTGTGCTACTACAAACTACAATGGGTGCTGTAGCTGTAACAGAGCAGGCTATTATTAATGAAGCCCATCGTAGAGGATTTGTTGTTCCTAATAGAACTAAAATGGACGAGCGCGAGGATAGCCAAGCCGCTGGTGCGTATGTTGCTTATCCTAAAGAAGGCATACACGACTGGATCGGTTCACTAGACATTAACAGTCTATATCCCAGTGCCATTCGTGCGCTTAACATGGGACCAGAAACTATTGTTGGACAGTTACGCCAGACAATGACAGACGAATATGTCGAAGCACAAATGGCTAAAGATAAAAGTTTTGCGGCGGCATGGGAAGGTATGTTTGGTAGTTTAGAATATACAGCCGTAATGGAGCAAGCGATTGGCACTGACATTACGATCGACTGGGAGAACGGAGATACTGATATATTAAGTGCTGCCGAGACGTATAGATTAATTTTTGAAAGTAATCAACCTTGGGTACTAAGTGCTAACGGTACAATCTTTACTTACGAAACAGAAGGTATTATCCCCGGATTGCTCAAGCGGTGGTATGCTGAACGTAAAGAGATGCAGGCTAAACTCAAAGATGCTATCAAAGCAGGTAACAAAGTTGAAGAAGAATACTGGGACAAGCGGCAACTCGTTAAGAAGATTAACTTGAACAGTTTGTATGGCGCTATTCTTAATGCCGGCTGTAGATTCTTTGACAAGCGTATTGGACAAAGTACCACACTAACTGGTCGACAGATTGTCAAGCACATGGCTGGTAAGGTCAATGAGATTGTTGCTGGTGAGTATGACTATCGCGGTAAAGCTATTATATATGGTGATACTGACTCATGCTATTTTTCAGCATACAAAACACTTGAAAAAGAAATCAATGCTGGGCATATCCCGTGGACTAAAGAAACAGTAGTACAACTATACGATCAAATTGGTGAGGAGGTTAATCAAACATTCCCACAGTTTATGTTAGATGCGTTTCATTGCCCAAAGGCACGTGGCGAAGTTATCAAAGCAGGTCGAGAACTAGTTGCATCAAAGAGTCTATTCATTACTAAAAAGCGTTATGCTGTGCTGTACTATGACAAGGAAGGCAAACGGGCAGACGTAGATGGTAAGCCAGGTAAGATCAAGGCCATGGGCTTAGACTTGAAGCGTAGTGATACTCCAGAATTCATTCAAAACTTCTTAAGTGATGTACTTGAAATGGTCCTAATGGGTAAAGAAGAACAAGAAGTGCTAGATCACATTACTGAATTCCGTGGACGTTTTAAAGCTCGACCAGGTTGGGAGAAAGGCAGTCCTAAACGTGCTAACAAGATTACCGAATACCAAGGTAAAGAAAAGAAAGCAGGTAAAACAAACATGCCAGGACATGTACGTGCTAGTATTAACTGGAATACTCTAAAGCGTATGTACGATGACAAATATAGTATGGGTATTACAGACGGTGCCAAAGTCATTGTATGCAAACTTAAACCCGGTCCGCTTGGATTTACTAGTGTTGCCTATCCGGTAGACGAACTTAGACTACCTCAATGGTTTAAAGACTTGCCATTTGATCATGCTGAAATGGAACAGACTATTATCGATAACAAATTAGACAACTTGATCGGAGTTCTAAAGTGGGATATCAGTAGTACTGAAGAAAAGAATACCTTTAACAGTTTATTTGAATTTTAATATGAAGATAATTATAGCAGGTTATGGCTTCGTTGGCAAGGCTATATTAAATGCGATTGGCAAGGATCACGAATTAATTGTCATAGATCCGAAATATACAACATTAGAAATACGTCATCATCTAGATATGGATGGAATTATTATATGTGTTGATACGCCGACTGGTGAGAATGGTATTATTGCTGAAAACGTAGCAAGTGTATTAGATCAAGTTCCAGTATCTATGCCAGTGTTAATCAAAAGTACAGTTACTCCAACTGTAGTAGATGCATTTAGAGAAATATATCCAGACCACAGTATTTGTTACAGTCCGGAATTTTTGCGGGCGGCAACTGCTAACGAAGACTTTGCCAATCAAACATACATGATTATAGGTGGGGAAGATCCTAACAATATTTGGGATGATATATTTAGAAAATCTCTCAAAAACCTAAATACAATCGTACATTGCACACCAATAGAAGCATGTATGATAAAATATGCAACCAATTGCTTCTTAAGTGTAAAGGTTGCGTTCTTTAATCAATTATACGACATGTGCCAAAGTAACGGTGCTGACTATAATGGTGTGGCTAATATCTTAAAAATGGATAACCGTATTGGTAATAGTCATATGCAAGTACCGGGCCCAGATGGCTTGCGTGGATTTGGTGGGGCATGCTTTCCAAAGGATACAAAAGCATTTATTAATTATGCCAAAAACCTAAATACTCCTATAACAGTATTAGAAGAAACGGCGAAATACAATGACAAAGTTAGAAATAAACATTGACATTACAAGAAAATCTAAGTATAATCATAACATATGGAGAATCATAAATGAAAGACTTTTTACAAGACCTAGTTGCACATACACATAGCTTGGGCTTCTTGCCTTTAGTTAAGGTTACTGCAAGCAATAAAGATACAGTTATCGAATCGATGGCTGAAGATCGTAGCGTTATCCTTAATGCTAAGACACATACACCAGTAAGTAACTTTGAAGGTACGTTTGGTATGCCTAACTTAAACAAGTTAGACTTACACTTGAAGTGTCCAGAGTACAAAGAAGGTGCAAGCATTGGTGTAGTTACACAACAACGCAACGGTGAAGAAATTCCGACAGGATTGCATTTTCAAAATTCAATTGGTGACTTTGAAAACGACTATCGTTTTATGAATCAAGACATTATTAATGAAAAATTGAAGTCTGTAAAATACAAAGGTACAAGTTGGGAAGTTGAATTCCAACCTACTGTGGCGGCTATCCAGCGTTTGAAGTTTCAGGCGGCGGCACATACAGAAGAAACTGTTTTCCAAGTCAAGACAGACAGTGGCAATCTAGTGTTTAGCTTTGGTGATGCAAGTACACACGCAGGATCATTTGTGTTCCAACCAAGTGTTACGGGTAAATTGAAACAGGTATGGTCATGGCCGGTGCAACAAGTACAAAGTATTTTAGGGTTAAGTGGTGATATTACTATGCGTATTGCAGATGCAGGTGCATTACAAATTACTGTAGATAGTGGCACTGCTGAATATAATTATATTCTTCCAGCACAATCTAAATAATGAACACTGTACAAATATTATCTGCTTGTTTAGCGTTCTTAGTATTATGTAGTGCTGTGTATCGCCACATAGGTTTTAATAAAATGAAAGAATGCTATAGCATGTGGTTTACAAAGGAATATTGGACCGACTACAATCGTGTAGAGTTTGCCAGTTGGGCGGCGAAAGCTGTTATCATTATTCCCGGCTTGATATTTGGAATACAAATTTGGTGGCTATATTTCTTTACACTAGCAACAAGCCTGTCTCTTATATGGGCTAGTGAGAAGAAACTATTACCGACACTTGTAGGATTTAACACTATATGGGCATGGATTAGCTGTATGGTATTGGCGCAACATTTGGTATAATAATGAATAAGAATTTAACAGCGCATCAAAGCGACTACGCATACTTTCTGCCAGCAACATCGGGTTTCTATAGTACATTTATAGGAAAACAACGTTACGGTAATTATGTAGATCCTGCACGTATTCCTACTAGTTTTAAAAACGGTATAGAAGGTCTTAACTACTTAGATCCGGATAAAGGTATGTTTTATTATGATCATTGTTTGTATTCAGCAGGACATGCTAACTTAGATCTTAATAAAGTAGATGAAAGCGAAGACATGTTTCGCAATCGTGATCGCAATACCAGTTGGGTACTAGGTGACTCTGGTGGATTCCAAATTGGTAAAGGTGTTTGGCCTGCTGATTGGAAAGATCCTAATTGTCCCAAGGCTATGAAAAAGCGCCAACAAGTTCTAACTTGGATGGATACGCTTATGGATTATGGCATGGGTCTCGATATCCCTGCTTGGGTCGCTCGTAGTCCGTCAGGTGTTGCGGCAACTGGCATTAGTAGCTACATGGAAGCAGTACAAGGCACTTATATTAATAACGATTATTTTGTTAATAATAGGAATGGTAATTGTAAATTCTTAAATGTACTGCAAGGTGAAAATCATGCAGATGCAGAAGATTGGTATCAACGTATGAAAAAGTATTGCGATCCAAAGCAGTATGGTGATCGTGCATTTAATGGTTGGGGTATGGGCGGACAAAACATGTGCGACATACATTTAGTACTAAAAAGATTAGTGGCATTGCGATTTGATGGGCTCCTTGAAAAGGGTCAGCAAGATTGGATGCACTTCCTAGGCACCTCTAAGTTAGAGTGGGCAACTTTATTAACTGATATTCAACGAGCAGTGAGAAAATACCATAATGAAAACTTTACCATCTCTTTTGACTGCGCCAGTCCGTTCCTTGCAACCGCAAATGGACAAATTTATATTAACACAGAAACCGAAGACAGAACAAAATGGGTCTATCGTATGCAGGCTTCTGCAGACGACAAGAAGTATTCCCAAGATACACGTCTCTTCAAAGATGCCGTAATACAAGATAAAATTTTTAGCAAATTTGAATCTAGCCCAGTTATAGATCAGGTTACTATGAAAGAAATTTGTATATATGGTGCTGGGACTGTTATGCCCGGTATTACAAATCCAGATCCTTATAATCCTGCACACTGGTCTGTGATGCCTGATGTTAATAAATTAGGAAAAGTTAGTAATAGAACAAGCTGGGATTCATTTAGCTATGCTATTATGATGGGACATAATGTTTGGATGCACGTTAACGCTGTACAAGAAGCCAATCGTCAATATGATGCAGGTAAGATTCCTGCTATGTTAGTACAAGAAAAATTCGATACATTATATTTTAAAGATGTTGTTGAAGCCATTTTTGCTACTAGTGATAGAGGCATTGCTGAAGCAGTAGTTGAAGAATATAGTCGTTTTTGGATGAGTATTATCGGTACACGTGGTGCTACTGGTAAGAAAACTGTTAATGCCAGTACGTATTTCAC
>Ga0209084_1003880_pt1 | contig 10757 bp, 11 predicted proteins | sample C_130820_MF_Meta_FD_187309 | JGI IMG/M metagenome (GOLD analysis project Ga0209084, IMG submission 187309) | Freshwater microbial communities from Lake Croche, Canada to study carbon cycling - C_130820_MF_MetaG (SPAdes) (version 2) | ecosystem: Environmental > Aquatic > Freshwater > Lake... | reverse complement strand
TTGATACTGCAACAACCCCATGAAAATTGATTTAAACAAATACCAAGAGTTTGTAGAAGCGGTTACTAGTCAAGCAAGTAATGACTTAACTACATTCCATGATACGATAGACCGATTAGATGCTAACTATGAACTAGACTTAGCAGACAATCAGATGAAGCATGGTCCTGATGTTAATATTCCATTATTAATTACAGCATGTTTTGGATTAGCAGCAGAAAGTGGTGAATTTATTGAAGTGCCCAAGAAGATCATTTTTCAGGGTAAAGCATTGACTGACGAGAATGTATTTCATATGAAACGTGAACTCGGTGACATTATGTGGTACTGGGTAAATGCATGTCGTGCGTTGAATCTTGAACCCAACGAAGTGATTGCTGAGAATATACGCAAGTTAGAGTCACGCTATCCCGGTGGAAAGTTTGACGCATTTTACAGCGAAAATCGTAAAGACGGCGACTTGTAATACACGAACCATAGTGTTACCTGATAAATAGTATTATTAGGTAACACTTATGTCAACATATCCAACCGCTTCTGTTCTTTCAACCCCGACCGGGTTAACTTTATCAGAGTTAAAAGAGGCACTATTCAGTAATCTTAGATATCGTCTTGGTGACGGGATGATTGATATTGAATTGGATCCTCAACATTACGAAGCAGCGTATAATTACGCTATCAAGGTCTATCGTCAACGGGCACAAGCCGCTACGGAAGAATCTTATATTCTAATGACCATTGAAAAGAATGTAGATACATATACTCTTCCTGCCGAGTTTATCAATGTAAGAAGTATTTTCCGTAGAACAATTGGTTTAGAAACTGGACCATCAAGCAGCAGCTTTGACCCATTCTCAAGTGCGATTCTAAATACCTATTTGCTTAACTATAACTATGCAGGTGGTATGGCAACATATGACTTTTATGCAGGTTATGTTGAGTTAGCAGCAAGAATGTTCGGCGGTTATGTAACATACACATTCAACCCAGTGTCCAAGATATTGCGTATTGTTCGTGATCCAAAAGGATCTGGGGAGCGTGTATTGATATGGGCTGACGTACAAAAGACAGAAGAAATATTACTACAAGATCCGGGCGCTGGAGTATGGATTGGTGACTTTATTTTAGCTAATCTTAAAGTTATGATTGGTGAAGCCCGTGAGAAGTTTGGGACTATCGCTGGTCCAGGTGGCGGTACAACATTGAATGGCACTGCTATGAAAGCAGAAGGCAAAGCTGGAATGGAATTGTTGATTGAAGAATTGAAGAAATATGTAGACTACAGTCAACCATTGACATGGGTACAGGGATAACCTAAACAGTTTATTTTGTGTTGCTCCTGTAGTATAATAAGTACTTCAGGAGCATTTTCATATATGATTATCGGAATCACCGGACTAATCGGGTCAGGCAAAGACACAATTGCTGACTATCTCACAACACATCACGGATTTAAACGAATCAGTTTCGCATCTAGCCTTAAAGATGCGATAGCAGTAATCTTTGGCTGGAACCGTGAATATCTAGAAGGCACGACAAAAGCCAGCAGAGTTTGGCGTGAACAGAAAGATGAATGGTGGAGCAATCGTTTGGGTATGGACATTACCCCACGATGGATACTACAATATTGGGGAACTGATGTATGTCGTAATTATTTTCATAATGATATCTGGGTAGCAAGTTTAGAGAACAAACTAATAAACACAAAAGAAGATGTTGTAATCACCGATTGTAGATTTTCAAATGAAGTAATCGCTATTAGAAATGCGGGTGGGATTGTACTCAGGGTAAAACGAGGTCCAGATCCAATATGGTATGATACTGCTGTAGCATATAATAGAGGATTGGGTGATAAAGCAGCACTTGAATATTTAAATATTCATGCCAGTGAATACAGTAGTGTAGGGTTAGACTATGACCATATAGTAGATAACAACGGAACCATTGACGAACTACACAATACTATGTACGGGATAATTAATAGTCAATCTGTAGATCACCTCGACGCCAAGTAACTTCTTTCTTTTTAACAACTTCTACGCAGTTTAAGCAGATACTGCGTAAATTAGTTTGTTCAATATGCTCTAAATTCCCGTCAACATGAAATACAGTTATCTGTGTTGGGAATAGACTCTTAAAGCCGCATAAATCACATGCAGTTTTTTTCTTGTATCCGCTGTTAGTCCAGTTAGCCTTCCTGGGCTTTAGTTTATTCTTTTTTCTTCCGCATTCATCACATGTGCTTCTATAATGTGTAATACCGTCACGTTTGTAATTTATGGCGGTGTAATTCTTATTACACTGTTTGCATATAGGTCTTTGTAGAAGCATATTATATTTAGTTGCCTTCGAAGGTACGGTAATACCGACTTTTTTGAATTTTTTACTAAATAATAGTATGCAAATAGGTTGTAAACCTCAAAATTTTACTAAAGGAAAAATAAAATGGCATTAACATCACCGGGCGTAGAAGTAACGATCATTGACCAGAGTCAATATTTACCAGCCCCAGGCGGCACTGTTCCGCTTATAATTTTCGCAACAGCACAGAATAAAGCTAATCCATCTGGTACGGGCGTTGCCGCTGGTACTACTGCGGCTAACGCAAATAAATTATATCAAATGACAAGTCAGAAAGATTTGGTAGATTTTTATGGTGTGCCTTTCTTCTATAACACAACTGCTGGTACCCCAATTCAAGGGTATGAATTAAATGAATATGGACTATTAGCAGCTTATTCATTATTGGGTGCTACTAATCGTTGCTATACCTTACGTGCTGACATTGATTTGTCAAGTTTAGTTGGTTCTGTTGGTCGTCCGTCAAGTGCTCCGACTAACGGTGACTATTGGTTAGATACTACTACTTCTACTTGGGGTATATTTGAATGGAACGCAACTACTGCTAGATTCACTAATAAAACTCCTATAGTTATAACTGATTCTGCTTATTTACTTAACGGAGCACCACTTAATAGTATAGGTAATATTGGTGACTATGCAATAAATGCTACAATTGAATACCCAAGTTTATACAACCAGTATTATTATAAAACTCCTTCTAATGTTTGGAGAACGCTGGCCGGTGCTGGTTGGGCAAGAGCATGGCCTACTGTACAGGGAACTAATTCTAGTCCTTCATTGACAGCCGCAGATACATTCAGCATTTCAATAGCAGGTGCTACTACACAAATTACTGTTCCGGCTGGCCCTAATAATACTGTAACAGGTGTTGCAGCAGCAATTAATGCAAAAGGATTTGGGTATCTAACAGCAGGTGTAACATCAGGTAAATTATGCATATATTCTTCACAGCCTAATCTAATAACGCCGAGTGCTGATGCATTAATAACAATCATTGATGACGGCGGAGCAGGAAATGATGTACTAAGTGAATTGGGAATAACAGCCGGTGATTATTATCAACCGGCAGTTTCAATTGGCAGTTCTTCAGAAATGCCATTATGGAGTGCTGGTCAAGATATGCCGCACCCAACTGGCTCAGTTTGGGTTAAGGTGGGTAGTTCTGGTCTAGGTGCTAATCCAGTTGTGTCTCAATATAGTATAGCTACTGGTTCATGGAGAGCCAAAAATGTTACATTGGCACCTAATGATTGGAGTGTAAATTCCATGATAGATTCTACCGGTGGGCAAGCAATACCGGCAGGAACAATATATGGGGCCTATACATATAATTCAAATCCGGTAGCAATTATGTATCCTACGTATTTGTATGAAAGAGCGGTTACAGGTCCTACTGTAGCGACAGGAACAGAAACTGATTTTACTATTAGTTTGTACAATAGTTTATCATCAGCAATTCTGTATGTTCAAACAAGTATCCCAAATAGTGATTCACTATCAAGTACATATGAAGTCACTATCCCTGACGGTTGCACCCCAACACAGTTTGTAACTGCATGGTCAGCAGCAAATATTGAGTATACAGTTGCATCAGTAACTGCGACCGGATCTGTGTTGTTGTCTCACACAGAGGGTGGTGAAATAGTTATGTCTGATAACATTCAAACTGCAGGAGCCAATCAAGGTTTTTCTGCTGGAATATTAACAGGTGCAGGATTTGTTGCAAATGAAACTGCATATTGCAAATGGGCACAAGACGGAGCCGAAAGCTATTTTAATGTAACACAATCTGCTACTTCAGGAACTGGTATTAATGCTGTTATAAATGTAAATGTTTTAAATGGAATTTATATATTAGACGGTGTTGGTACTCCAGGAACAGGATATGCAGTAGGAAATACTATAACAATTCCTGGCGCTTCTTTGGGAGGTACTACTCCGGCAAACAATTTAATAGTGCGTGTAGCTTCTATTAACGGAAGCGGTGGTGTAACAAGCATTGCTTACGTATCTGGGGCTACAAATCCATTGTATTGGGTGGGTGTACAGATTAGTAATTGGGTGGGATTAACATTCACTGCTAACGAAGGCGCTCCAGTAGGAGCACCAGCTAATGGTCAAAATTGGTTCTGGAGTGTTGTTGATCAAGTTGATATCATGGTTCAATCTGGTGGTCAATGGAACGGATATGCCAATATTGGTTATGATAGTTCTGGCTTCCCATCACCGTCAGCAACCCCTGGTTTAACTGATCCAAACGGACCAATTGTTGCTGCTACTGAGCCAACAACTCAAAGTGATGGTACAACAGCATTGGCATACGGTGATTTATGGATTGATACTACTGATTTAGAAATGTATCCAGTTATTAGTCGTTGGCAAAGTGTATCTGGAGTAGATCAATGGGTATTAATAGATAATGCTGACCAAACAGATAGTAAGGGTGTATTGTTTGCTGATGCACGTTGGGCAACCAATGGTGATACAAATATTGTTAATGATCCTATTCCAACTATTGTTAGTTTGTTAGCTAGTGATTACTTAGATTTAGACGCACCTAGTCCATCATTATATCCAACAGGTATGTTGTTGTTCAACACACGCCGTTCAGGTTACAATGTTAAATCATATCAATCTAACTATTTTACAAGTACTAAATATCCTGATCAGACAATACCATTAGAACAAGCCACATGGTTAAGCGAAAGTGGTTTAAAATCTAACGGTAGTCCATATATGGGCCGTCAGGCACAACGTATTATGGTTGTAAAATCACTACGTTCAGCAGTTGATACTAACTATGACATTCGTGATGAAGATAACTTCTTCAACTTAATGGCTACACCTAACTATCCAGAATTACAACCTAACATGGTCGTATTGAATGCAGATCGCGGTGAAACAGGTTATATCATCGGTGATACACCAATGAGATTGCCATCTGATGCTACAGCAATTCAAGCATGGGCAAATAATACCGCAGGCGCAACTGCAACCGGCGAAGAAGGTTTAGTAACACGTAATACATACTTAGGCTTGTTCTATCCAAGTGGTATTACAAGCGACCTAAGTGGTAACTTAGTTGCTGTTCCCCCAAGTCATATGATGTTGCGTACATTTATCAGAAATGATCAAATTGCTTATCCTTGGTTAGCAGCAGCCGGTACACGTAGAGGTAATATTGACAATGCTACAAACATTGGTTATATTGACAACGCAACGGGTGAGTTTGTAACTACTAAAACACGTATTGGTATTCGTGATGTGTTGTATATCAACTTTATTAACCCATTAGTATTCTTTACTGGTATTGGATTACTAAATTACGGTAATAAGACAAGTTTTGACAGTTCTAGCGCATTAGATAGAACTAACGTTGCACGACTTGTTGCTTATATACGTAGACAGTTGACATTGGCAGCAAGACCATTCGTCTTTGAACCAAACGATGCGTTGACACGTAATCAAATCGCAGGCGTTATTCAAACATTGATGGTAGATTTGGTTGCTAAACGCGGTATCTATGACTACTTGGTAATTTGTGACGAAAGTAACAATACCCCAGCTAGAATAGATAGAAATGAACTTTGGGTTGATGTTGCGATTGAGCCAGTTAAGGCAGCTGAATTCATCTACGTTCCGGTTCGTGTTCTAAATACAGGTGAGATAGCAGCATTATAATAAGCTAGGATAACCCCGAAAGGGGTTATCTGTTTATTTAAGATAAATAAGATTAACAGGAGATATATAAAATGGCAACAGCCTCACAATCATTGTTCAACATGACAGTAGCATCTGATAATGCCGGTGGCAATCAGGGCTTACTAATGCCAAAACTACAATTCAGATTCAGAGTAAACTTTTTGAATTTTGGAACAGACACAAGCACAGTAGAATTAACAAAACAAGTTATTGATTGCGCTAGACCGCAAGTACAGTTCCAAGAAATTACTATACCAATATACAACTCAACAATGTATTTGGCTGGCAAAGCAACATGGCAAACACTGGCAATCAATATTCGTGACGATGCATCAAACAGTGTATCTAAGTTAGTTGGTCAACAACTACAGAAGCAAATGGACTTTGTTGAGCAAGCAAGTGCTGCATCTGGTCAAGACTATAAGTTTCAAACTAATATTGAAATTTTAGACGGTGGTAACGGTACAAATGCTCCTATAGTTTTAGAGACATGGGAACTATATGGATGTTTCTTACAATCAGCTAACTACAATACATTGAATTATGCAACTAACGAAGCAGTAACGATTGCATTAACATTACGTTATGATAACGCAATTCAATCTCCAATTGGTTCTGGAGTTGGTGCTACTATCGGTAGAACAGCTGGTTCAATTGCTACTGGTATCGGTGGTTCTTTATAATAAGAACTACACTTAACAAAATCTAAGCTATGGCTGGATTTTTTCAAGACTTACTACAGGGCGCTGCCGGAACATTTTTCGGCAGCGATTTCCTACGTGATTACACCCATGCTAGTAAGACATTTAGACCCAATGCATATCAAAATGCACCTAAGTTTAAGTTTTTATTTCATGTATATTTTGATATAAATCCAGAGGCATATCCAGGAGCAAGTTCTTTTAATTATGGCTTAATGGTAAAAACCGTAAAACTACCTAGTTATACATTTAATACTGTTGAATTAAATCAATATAATCGTAAACGTCTTGTACAAACAAAAATCAAATATGATAATGTAGATATTACTTTCCACGATGACAATGGCAATGCTATTAGATCAATGTGGAAAGCATATTACAATTATTATTATGCAGATGGTAGAAAACCTAAAGTAGAATTTGCAGGAGCAAGAGGTGGAAACCCAGCAGCACAAGCAAACGCTGGCGGCGGCGTATCTACTGCTAGTGATGCTACTTATAACTCACGTACACAATATCAGCCTTCAATAACTGGCAATGATGATTGGGGATATGTAGGAGAAACAGCTAATCCAACTGGGCAAAAAATACCTTTCTTTAAAAATATAACTATATTTGGATTTAATCAACATAATTTTGCTGCTTATACTTTGGTAAATCCATTGATAACTAGATTTAGTCATGATACGTATGATTATAATCAAGGCACCGGAACTATGGAAATGCAAATGACATTAGATTATGAAACCGTAGTTTATAATGAAGGCGCGGTTGATGGCAAATCTCCTGATAACATTGTCACTGGATTTGGATCAGATGCCAATTATGACAGAACATTAAGTCCTATAGCTAGACCAGGATCAAATAAAAATATATTAGGTCAAGGTGGATTAGTCGATGGCGTGGGGGGAGCAATTAGTGCATTGTCTAATGGAAATATATTAGGTGCTGTTCAGGCAGCCGGAACTACATATAACACATTTAAAAATGTTAATCTATCTAAACTAGCAACTACTGAAGTCACAAATGCTGCAATAAATTATGTAGGGCAAACACCAAACAGAAATATAATTACTTCAATTCCCGTGTTTGGCGGCTCAGGTGGTTCAGGATATAGCGCACAAGGATCAACTGTACCTAATGCAGGTACAGCATCTCCTGCTTCTGTTGGTACTAATCCTTATCCCGGACAACAACTTCCAAACGGACCGTCTGGTCCCCGCGGAAGATAAAGAAAGTTAAATAATGCCACAAATTTTAGATAACCGCACATCTTTAGATCAAACCGTTAGAATTTTTGATTCTTTTTATTCATTCAACACTATAATTAATGGTGCTGAGTATGACATAGTTCGTTCATATTTTGTATCTATTTGTGATACTGTCAATATTGCAGATAACTTCACTGCTGTTTTTTTTAGAATAGCACAAGAAACAGGAATACCTGCATTAGATTTGTTGGATCAACTTAAAGGTAAGAAAAAAATGGAAATGAATCAAACTCTTGCTTATTATCTTAACAGTTTTAAAAGTAAAACAACATTGTATGGTATATCTATTATACCAAGACCAAATCTTCCTGTAGCACGTAACATTGTGCAATAAGTATGGCTAACTATGCACAAGGTATATATACTCCCAAAAACCCACACAAATATGTAGGGAAACATAACCCTAAATATAGATCAGGATGGGAGTTAACATTCATGACCTTCTGTGATACGCATAAAAATGTAACACATTGGGCTAGTGAATCAATGTCTATCCCATATCGTAGCCCATTAGATGGCAAAGTTCATAAATACATACCAGACTTTTTTGTTGTTTATCAAAACAAGTTTGGGAAAGCAATTGCTGAGGTTGTAGAGATTAAACCAAAAAAACAAAGTCTTATTGAAAGCCGTGCAGCAAGTGCAAGAGATAGGGCGGTTGTTGCTGTAAATCATGCTAAGTGGGCAGCGGCCACTGCATATTGTAAAATGCAAGGGTTTTCTTTTAGAGTCATAACTGAGGATGACCTTTTTAGAAACGGGTCACGAAAGTAACTAAATACTTTTATGACAAAAAAGCTAGAAGAACTCTTTGAACTTCCCCAAAATGAAATAGAAAGTTTGGCAAAACCAACGCCAGAAAATGCTCAGGAAATTACTACTGAAGCATTAGACAGTCTATCAAAAATAGAACAAGCATTGCCCCAAGTACGTGGATTAGAAGCCGCAGATGATGAGATGGATAGTCTTGCTACACTAGCACAAGATAGCTATAAAGACTTGATGGATTTGGGGATGCAAGTTGATAGTAGATATGCCAGTGAGATATTCAATGTTGCTGGAACTATGCTTGGCCATGCTATTACTGCAAAGACTGCTAAACTAAATAAGAAGTTAAAGATGATTGATTTACAATTGAAGAAAGCGCAATTGGATCAAAAAGCAGCTTCAAAAGAAGAACAGATAGAAGCGACTCCGTTGGGTGAGGGCAGATCACTTGACCGAAACGAATTGCTTAAGATGTTGGCAGCGAAATCCGACTAAAAAGATAAATAATATATACAGGAATAAAAAATGCGAAGCCTCAAACAACATATTATGGAAAGTATACATACTTACAAGTATACTATCAAAATTGCCGGCACCATTGACAAAGACTTTTTAGATATGTTTAAATACAATCTAACCAAGTTTGACCCAGTGGAAATCAGTGAGCCAAAAAGTACACCGATACAAAAAACACCATACGGATTTCCTAATTTAGAGAACGAAAGCGTAACATTGATTAAAGTTGAGTTTAGATACCCAGCTACAGAGCCAATGGTACAACAACTTGCTCAACTATTAGGTTATAATGTTAACATGGTCAGAATGATAGCAACTCATTTTGATGATAGCATTGATAGTGAAATGGCTGGCTATGAAAATGAAATGAAAGATAGCCCATTGCTTGATAAAGAAAAAATGGGTGAGCAACCCGGCGCCAAAGAAGCAAGTAAAGCATATGGTGATTCATATTTACAGTCAATCAAAGACCAAGCTAAAGAGTCTAAGATTGATATTCCATATGCAGGAACAAGAACAAAAGATGCGTTTGATCCGTTCAAGCCATATTTAGATGATAAGAAGTTGGGTGATAAGAGCCCAATGAGTACTATAAAGATGCCACCTAAGCCAAAGACTGGCGCAGCATATAACCGTTAAGGAAAAGAAAATGGATATTAGAGATATATTAAAATCATTCGACCAATTATCAGAAGCAACAACCACTACTGATAAAGGTACAGTTCATAAATCAGAGCCAGGTGGATATGGAAACAAACACGGATCAGAAGATGTTACCGATCAGTATGGTAAGCCAGTTGGTCGTATGAGTCTAGGAAAACTTGGTGCTCAAAATGAGCCAAAGCGTGGCAAAGGTCGTCCACCAAATCCTGACAAAGCAAAAGAGTATGATAGCACAGCATTAAACAAAGCAATGGGAATAGGTAAAGCACCTAAACCAAGTGGCAAGCCTAGCGTTAAGCATAGTTTAAAAGAATACTTTGACCAAATGGATGAAGCGTTAAGTGAAGCAGGTTTAGCAGTACAACCAATGCCAGCTACACCACAACAGAAGCAGCAACAACAGATGGCAGCAAAACCATCGTTTATGATTAAAGATCCTGCTAATCCTAACATGCCAGCAATCACTACACAAGATCCAGCAGTAGTACAAGCAGCAAAGAATGGTACAATGTCAATGCAGAAGCCTGGCGCAGCTCCTACAGCACCTGGTGCTACACCAGCTACAGGCGCAGGTTCACAAGTTAAGACAATGGAAGAAGATGGTGAGAATTGGATCAAAGGTGCTATTAAGCATCCAGGTGCTTTCACTAAGAAAGCATCATCACATGGTATGACACCAAAAGAATTTGCTAATAAAGTATTAGCACACAAGAAAGATTATCCTGCCAAGACAGAAAAGCAAGCACAACTTGCTAAGACATTAGGTAAGATG
>Ga0209084_1003878_pt1 | contig 10759 bp, 18 predicted proteins | sample C_130820_MF_Meta_FD_187309 | JGI IMG/M metagenome (GOLD analysis project Ga0209084, IMG submission 187309) | Freshwater microbial communities from Lake Croche, Canada to study carbon cycling - C_130820_MF_MetaG (SPAdes) (version 2) | ecosystem: Environmental > Aquatic > Freshwater > Lake... | reverse complement strand
CCCACCAACAATCAGGGCCACGAGCACGAGAGTAAAACCAAGCTTCACTTGGCGTCCACGTGTCATAACTCATCCTTGCTAATTCGGGTATCCCTATTCTTGACCATACTTGAGCGCGAATCCACCCATCAGATGCGTTTTATCCGATTGGGGCAGTTACGCTGTGACAATGAAGGTTTTGATCACAGGTGGTGCCGGATTCATTGGCGCAAATCTGGCTGAGAAGTTTCTGCAACTTGGTGATGATGTCCGTGACCGTGCAGTCCTGCTCGATAGCCTTGAGCCTGATCTTCTTGTGGATATCTTCCTGCAAGTTGATCGTTAGCCTGCGATATCCCGCAGGGGCGTGAAACACCTTGGCTGCTGCCTTAGGCTTGCTGCCCTCAGCAAAGGCCAGCGCCTGCGATCCCTTTTCGGCAATACTAAGTTCTGGTTTTCCCAATGTCGGTTTTGCTAGTGTGCTCATGCTGTGGCTCCAAGTAAATCTACAACCTCTTTGGTCAAGGCCTTGACCTCGTCTCTGGCGCTGGTGTCGGCCAGTTCTGTCACCGTTAAACCGTCGCCGAGGGCCTGCATATAGGCCACCCGCATCCCTGTGGACGCTGCAAGCGCCCCCAATCCCAACTCCTCGGATGCCAAGCCTGACAACTCTTGGGCCAGCCTTGTGTGCGCCCGGTACCGTGTCCAGAGCATCTTGGCCTCGACCTGCTTGACCTCGTTGGCTTGCCTGATCAGGTCAAGGATGTCGCTGGTTGCCCAGATTTCTGCATTTGAAGCCCCCACGGGGATCAGGCACAGGTCGGCCAAGATCAGGATCGCCTTGGTCATCTCGGCAATCCTTGGTGCGCCGTCCAGAACGATGTAATCAGCGCCTTCGTGCTCCTTAACCTTGGCAATCAGGTCTACATGGTCGAGGGCTACGTCGATTTTGAGGTTCCCTTGACGGCCCTTTTGCTGGCGGACGGAAAACCATGAGGCACTTGTCCCCTGAGGCATATCGCAATCGATCAGGACGGTTTTGCCCTGTTTGGACAGTTCCCCAGCCAAGTTAGTGGAGACGGTGGAACGCCCTGCCCCGCCTTTAACCTGTACTAGTCCAATGATTTTGGTCGTCATAGACCTTGTTTTTTCTTTAATTTAACAAACAGTTCTTGCCCTGCATCTGAAGTGCTATTCAGAGGATTATTTTTGCAATAGTTGGTGACCCAAAGAACTAGCGATTCACCCGATTGATCTTTAAGTACGTCCTTTTGGATAATCATTGCTATCCCAGAAATAAACCCAACCAGCCAAGCGTCTTGAGTAATGCCATCCCAATCCTTAGGCTTTGTTTCACTATGCTCTTTTACCCAGTCTCCGCACGATCTAGAACCCATCACCGTAACTGCTCCAGCATCAATCCAAATACCGAGTGTTAGGAGTGCGATAAAAATATGGTTTTTCACTCTACTCATTTGCATTTCATTTTTCCCTTTAAAAATGGCTGTCGGTAGCAAGAGCAAGCCGTTTGGGCGGCAAGTCGCAGACTTGTCCCCATTAGGCGACGCTCCTACTACAGGTGTATTAGATATAGGCAAATACAGGTTCTTATTAGTGAGGTGACCTTTAATGCGCACCTGAGTGACCGTTAATGCGTGGACAACCCATTTCAGGGTGACCGTTAATGCGTGGATAACTTGCCCAATCCACAGGTTTTTGTGGATAACTTTATTCACCTGAGAAGCCCTCCAGAATCCAAGCAACCCCAGCCGTTATGACTACGAGCAACACGGCAGCCACCGCAAACGGTATTGCGTCTTGGGCTGGTGGGGAAAACGCTGCCAAAGCGATTAGCCACGCCACACCCAGCACCCTACCCAGCCATTTGATGGTCTGGGCAAGCCTGTAAACGCCTCTGGAGATATTCACGAGGCATCCTTTCTGGGAATGTGGGTCAGGGACGGCTTGATCAGCAGCCCTGCTGGGGATGCCTCAAACTGCACCGCCCCGTAGACCGCTGCAACCTTCTTCAACTCGGCCAGAAACGAGACCTTGAAGTCTGTCAGCCTTGCGTAGTTGCTGCCGAACTGCATGGCAAGGGATGCCCACGGGATGGCCGTTGGCCTCTTGAGGTACGAGACCCTGTAGGTCAGCCACGTATATATATCCAGCGCCATGGGCGACTTCTTCAGCGCCTTGATGGCCCTCATGTCGATCGGCACAGGCCTGTCCACGATCTCCTTGTAGAAGGTCTCGGTCAGGTTTATCGAGGACTTCCAGAGCGATGACTGGGCGGGGTCTTTGGGATGCCACCAAAAGACTGCCCTGTCAGCCACCGCCTGATTGATGATCTGGGTTCCATTGCCCTGCTCGTAGATCGCCGTGATGGACGAGGCAAACAGCCGACGGGTCTGCTCCTTGAGCCGCGTGATTGATCCCCACCTCCCCCCAGTTGGGACTAGGTCAAGTTCGCGCATGAAGCCGCTCAGGCTGTCGCCCAGTTCCAGTTCCCTGCTCTGGGTCTTGACCGCCTCGGTGGTCACCCAAGCCAGCAGCAGCCTAGGCACAGAGCCGTAGGGCAAGCCTATGCTGCTTGGCGCGAGGATGGTCAGGCTGTAGTTGCCGTTCTTTCTTGTGAATTCGTTCCCCGCGACCTTGCTGTGGGGGAGCGTGGCCTGCACCATGGCTCGTGCCATAAAGCCCAACTCGTCGGCATCGAGCGCCACCTCATCCTCGATGGCAAGCGCCTTGTTAATCAGGATGGTTAGACTGTTTGGGTTTAGGTTTGATGCCATCTTGCGCTATCGGCTATGTGGGCTTGGCTGAATTCTCGCATATACGCATATGTATGCAATACTGTGATTACATACACCAATGCGCCCAAAAATAAGTTGCCGTCTTGGTGCAACCTCAGCGTACTATGGACTTGGTCTATTAATTTTCGGGTTTTACAGGAGCCACCCATGAAAAGAATTTCCACTTTAACTCTGGGTGTTGCGGCGTTTCTGCTGTCATCTAGTGCCGCTGTCTTTGCACAAAGCACCACCTGCCAGACTTACGGTAACCAAACTAATTGCAACAGCAGCAATGGCACGTCAAGCAACTCGAACACTTACGGCAACCAAACCAATACGACCTACAGTAACGGCTTAACAAGTAATACCCAGACTTACGGTAACCAGACCACTACGACGTACAGCAACGGTAAAACAAGAACTTGCCAGACCTACGGCAACCAAACCACCTGCAATTGATTTTTAAGCGGGGCAGGGCGCTACTGTCTCTGCATCAGCATAAATCTGCATTTACATACGTATGTGAGTATGCAATTGCATAGTCACATAAAAGTTTGTAACTAACCGCTGGGCAAGCGTTATCTCCTCTGCAACCTCCCTTGCTAGTTGCCGTAGGTGGGGCCTGTGGCCGCCCTTGAAGGCATTTCTGGAGACCGCTGCCTTGCCCTCAGGCGTTCTTGCCCCCGTGGACTTAGCCCAAGGCTGCCACTTTCTGATTAACGCCGACTTAGAGGTGCTGCGCTTCAGTGTCCATCCGTTGACTGGCATACCTCCAAATCATTATTTGCCTACTGATTTGGGGTAATACCAATGTAATAATTCAAAAACTAAAAATGGGGGATGAAATGGCTACATACGCAGTCTATGAACATAAGATATTAGGGAAGAGGGCCGCTAAAAATGGATTCTCAGCAGCAGGGTTGTTTTTCCCACTGATTTGGTCGCTGTACAACAAACTTTGGTGGCTGGCAGCGGTCTTATTCCCTTGGGCAATGATTGCTGGGGCAATGGATGCCGCGCTATCAAGCGCAGGGAGTAGCGCAGGAGGCGCTCTTCTGGCTCAGATGCTGTTCTTTCACATTCCGGCTGGGTTGATTTTCGGCTTCGCAGGAAATGGAATACTCCGGAATAAGTTGGTGAATCAAGGTTTCAGCCAGATAGGCGCTTTTGAGGCTATGTCACCAGAAGATGCCATCGGAAAGGCCGCTCAAAATGAGGCTCCTAAGGCTGCAACAACTCCAGTTTCACAGTCGAATGGGCTGGCAGAGCAAATTTCTCGCTTGAATGATTTGAAGCAGCAAGGTGCGCTGTCTGATGTTGAGTATCAAGCAGCAAAAGCCAAGTTACTGAGTTAACAGGTAGCCAGCAGCTCCCGCGACTCCCTGATCTCAGCATTCACCATCCGCACCAGTTCCCGCATCTGGTTGCGGTGTCCACCTTTCCATGCGTTAAGGCTAACCGCAGCCTTCCCCTCAGCGGACTGGGGGCCTGTGGACTTAGCCCAAGGCTGCCACCGCTTGATGGCTTGGGCTTGTCTGGCGCGGCGCTCTGGAGTCCAAGTCATTATTTCTACTGCGAGGTAACCTTCAGTCCCGCGTTTGACACATCAACGCAAGTTGTTTGACCGTATGAACTGTTTTTTAACTCACATACGGTGACCATTAAAAGCCCATTTTTCGTAAATTGAAATCCCTGCTGCTGGGCATGGGCCTCTTTCGTGGTCAGTTGTATTGCGATAACGCTCAGGCTTAGAGCGATGATCGTCAGTACTACCTTGGTGTAACGGTCGTTGGTCATGGGTGTCTCCTTGGTTAAACGGCCACTGTATCCAATAGTTTGTTTGGCGCAAGTAGGGCGTTTTCACCCGATGACTGCATAAGTATGCACGTATTAGATGATGGTTGTGCATACGTATTGTTAACCTGATTGTGGCCGACTTGCCCGATATTGGTCTGGCTGATGAAGGGCTTGGGGTTCTTGAGCGCCGCCAGCGCCTCTACCGTGCACCTTGATTGGGCCTGCGCCTTGAAGGCCAGCCGCATGAACACCTCGTAGTTTTTGAGGTGATCCGACCCCGCAGCCTTCAAAGCGAGTCGGTTAAAGATGGTGTCCAAGGCGATGGCTTGGCTGGTCAGCATCTGCTCCAGCCGCTCTAGTTTGCCGTCCGAGACCTCGTTGCCTGCCTTTTGCAGTTCAAGGATGTAGTCCGAGACCTCGACCGATTGCTCCACGTTGGCAAACTTTTTGACCGTGAAGGCAGAGCCTGTACCTCTCGTGGTCAGGGCGGCCATCAGGTGGCTTTGGCTCATGTCGGACGACAGCGCGTTTATTAGGCCTGCCGACAAATGCTTTTCGCCCAACTTGATGGCATCAGGGTTATTGGCTGGCTTTTTCACCATGGGAGTCCTTTAACGTTAGCAGGCAGGTAACCCGTAGCCAAGAAGCGCGTCCTGTTCCGTGGGGCCTGTAGGCCAGCGCCTTGCTGACCCATTCCCGCCAAGGCTCGGCATTTCTTTCCGCGAGATATTCCAGTTGCTCCCAAAAAGCCGTCTCCAGCCTTATGGTGGTTCTCTTTGGCGTGTGTATGTGCCGTAGTTGGGTTTGCATTTTGCTAAACAGGTTTTTGATAAACAGGGCATCTGTAAAGATGCCTATTAGGTCTTTGAGCACTTGAGTTCTTGAAAACTTGAATACTTGAAGTACTCAATATTGCCTGCAAGCCAATGTTTTCAATGGTTCTGGATGTAATAGCCATATTCCAAAAGGCTTGGCGGCCTATCGAAGCCTTGCCAGTGCGGCATTTGTTTCGGTGGTTCGCCTGCGCTCAATAGCGCGACCTTGGACAGTGGAGTCATTGCTCGGCCACCACCTGACCCGAAGTTGGCCAACCAAAAACACATTTTTTGCGCTCTTTTTTGCGACTATGTAGCGGTACTTTCCCGTATTAGCAAAAATAGGTTCAGTTTCGTCTCCATTGAAGTCCGTCGCAGTGTCTCTAGCGCCTGTGCGCCATGCCGCCTTATGGGTTTCATTCTGAAGGTGGGGGTCGTAGGTTCTTGCCCAAGCGTCATTTATGTAGTGGGTGGCAATTGGCTCCGCCTTCTTGCGTTGTTTTTCGTCTAATGGGTTCCCGCGCCAAAGTACCAAAACCCGATAAGTGACGCGCAACCTCCTCAACTCCCTGAGCGCCTGCCAAAACCGCTTATTTATGGACTGCTTGTGGGCATCATCCAGCGCTGGTTCGCCAAACACATCAAAAACGAAATTGTTTGTAGTGGTTACCACGTCGGTTTCCTGCACCGCAACCAAGACCCCGTTGCTATCGGGCACGTCCACCATTTGGGCAAAGTCTGATTCCCCCTCGTCCGCAGGCTCAAACTTTTGACTCCAGATACCGGGGTCGACACCCGCACAGTCAGCAAAGTCTTGCTCCCTCATCAGGGCTGCAAAAAGAATAATGCAGTCCATTACAGCGACGGCCCTTGAAACGTCCTCAAAGTTATCAACCTGACTGATGATCTTCTTCAGTGGCGAGTCATTCCCTTTGGCAGATTCAAAAAATTGGTTCGCCACGGCAACATCGAGGGACTGCTCATCATGGAGGACATATCGGACTGCTGTGGCGCGGCTAGGGGTTTTGCTGAGAAACGCAGGGTCACTTGGTGTCGGCTCCCTGAGAAATCCTTGGTCTACGAGCCACTTGAGCGCCTTCTGCGCAGACCTGTAACTGATGCCTGACCTCTGGGCCACGCTATTTGCGCCGTGTGTACAGAGCCTGTTTCCTTGCCGACTGTTCACCCCGCTGCACAGCACAATGTAGGCCGCCATGTCTTGGTATCCACCACCGTTAGCAGAAATGGCTCTTAAGACATCCAATGACATTTGCGTAAACCCGTCTTTTTTGCTTTGCTTTTTATCTTCCATTTATCCCCCTTTGGTACTTTTGACCTTTTGGTTAACGTCTCTTCATCAGTCGTTGAACACCCGTTCAACATTGGAGTAGGCCGACCCAGCCTTGGACTTGGACTGGAGAACCAAGATATTGCAGTCCCTGTCGATCAACTGCTCAAGGTCAAAGCCAGCATTTATCTCGGTGGCCGTTAATTCCCTGCCCAGAACCCCCTCGATGACCTGAGCCAGTTTGGATTGCTTGGTTAACTGTGGCGCGGTTGACCGCATGATCGTGGCCCCATCAAATTGACCGCCCTGCACCGTGAACTCAAAGCCGATCCTCGCCCCATAGGTATTTGAGAACTGCCGTACGCAAGAGAGCACGGCCTTGTACGTCCGTGGGCGCAGCCTTTTCCTGCCGATGACTCACCATAAACGTCATAAAACCCCCGTTTTTCTTTTAACAATAGACCTATAGTTAAAAAATTACAGCCTTCAAGAGACCCAAATCCACTTCAACGGCCCTTAGGTACAGTAGAAGCAACCCAACCAATCGGAGACTCCTATGTGGAAGGCGCTATTCCTGCTCTTGGCCTGTGCATCTGTGTATGCAACCGATACCACCTCCAAGACCAAGATCGTGATGTATGACGGCTGCATGGAGACCTGCATCCCCAACCAACTTAAGATGCCAGCCAACAAGGCGGTAGCCGATGTCCCGTTCCTGATAACCGCGTATTGCTCATGCTTCTGCGCCAGAACAGCCATGCGCGTATCGGCTGAGGCTGCCGCAAAGGGTGACCGCGTGGCACTAGAGGGAAAAGGCATAAACGCCGTCCCCGAAATGGCTGAAATTGCAGCAAAGAGCGCACCCATCTGTAGCAAGTCCTTGTATGAAAATTAATGCCGATTAATGCCGCCAACCTGTCCCCAAAAAGTGGAGTCGCCCATCCACCGACATAATCCCGCCGCCGTCTGGGGATGCATCTTGTTTACGAGTGCAATCTGCTCGGCTGGTTGATCTCTCAGGCGCAGCAAGGCTCCTACAGCGTCGTTGATGGCGCAAGCATCCACCGCCTCGGGCTTGATTGCAAGGGCCTGAGTGCGGATTGAGGCACTAAACAGGTTGTCTAGTTCACGGTGCAGCAACAAGGACACTCCTTTGGAGCAGCAAATGGATGGTTGCTGGCTGCCACTGCTTATTGGTCTTGGTGGGGATTCCCCGCGAATTTAGGCCGTCAGCGATGGATTGCAGGGTCTGGCCCTTGGCTCTGGCCTGCTGTATTTCCATGACAACCTGCACCTCTTGCTTGACCTGCTCCAGCCTGTCGTTCACCCGTATGAAGCCGTATGGGGTCTTGTTTGTGTATACCTGCCCGTTGGTTTTCTTGTTCCGTAAGACTGTGGCTGTACGCTCACCGACCAGATTTCTCTCAAATTGAGCCAAAACCGCCAGCATTTCAAAGATCATCTTCCCTGACGCTGTTGTGGTGTTGATTGGCTCACCGTTAAGGCTGACCATGTCCGCCTTCTTTTTGTTAACGATCTCGCCTATTTCAATCATGTCCTTGGTGCTCCGCGCTACGCGGGACATGGAATAGAACACGAAGGCGTTGCCCTTTTTGATGCTGGCCAAAGCATTCAGTAGCCCTTGGCGTGTATCCATGCGCTTGCCAGAGATGCCCTCGTCCTTGAAGACATGAGCCAACTCATAGCCATTGGCTGCGCACCATTGCTCAATTCGTGCCTGCTGCGCCTCGAGGCTCACGCCCTCTTGGGCCTGCTGGGCGCTCGACACCCTGATGTAGCCGATCGCCTGCTTAGTCGCTGTTTTCATGGAAGTGATCTCCTTTAAACTTGGTATTATGTTATCACATAAATAAATGATTGCATACGTATGTATAACAAGCCGATATTAGTGTTTGCCCTTAAAGACCGGCTTGGTATCTGCGGTTACTGTGGTTCTGCAACTTTTGGGAAATTTATGAGAACACTACTTTTGGCTCGGCTGCTTCTAGCCTTAGTTACAGGATTTTTAACTGCGTGTAGTTCTGGGCCGCAAGTTCCACAGCAAAGTTATGCGGAACGTCTGGCGGCTCGGTGTGATGGTTATGGGTTCCAGCGCGGGACGACTGCGTTTGCACAATGTATGCAGCAAGCAGATTCGCAAACGCAAGCGGAGAACGCAAGCAGTAATCAACAGGTACAACAGCACTTCAAGAATGCACAGTGCTGGCTTGATAACAATGTAAAAGACAAGTCAAAGTGCTATTGATCTGACCTCAATTGGTTTGAGGGCGCGGTTAAACCGCGCTACGCAATCTTCATTGAGGTTACATCACTTCTTACACAGTGCAATGAGTAGCGCCTTAGGGCCGTTCGGCTCAATATCCCACCAAGGGCCGTAGCCTTGTCCTTCTGGCGCTGAAGTCAATACTTGCCCTCCAGCCATCGACTCCGAATGTGAACTTAAGGAGACGACGCGAAACCGATTTTGAGAACAATCGTACTCCATGGTTGCGCGAGTAGACATATCGCCGCTCTTGCGACGTTGTTTATAGTCCTTCAACTCCAATATCTCACGCTTACTATCATTTTTCTTGAACGTAGTAGGGTCAATGTAGTAAGTAAGGTCTTCAGTTTCACTTAATTTAACCCAATCAGCCCAAGCGGAGCCAGTCACAAGAAGAATCAAGGCTAGTAGGAGTGTTTGTATGCGCAGCATGATCTGACTTTCGTTATTTGGCGCAGACTATGTTTAGAACAATTTCGGCACTGCTGCTAGGCGGAATGTCAGTCGAGTTGTTCAAAGGGCCGCTGTCCAGAGTTTTCCCCATCCCCATCTGATCAGCATACACACTAAAAAATAAACCTTTAACGCGCTTGTCCTTGCAATCGAATTCCAGCCTAGTCGATCCAGACAAGTAGCCCGTTTTATGGCGTTGCTTTAAGTCTTGTAACTGCAACACTTGACGCAAGTTGCCATCTTTTTGGACTGTGGCAGGGTCGATGTAATAGGTGATTCCGAGTCCGGGATGTTCAGCCACCTTTAACCACTCAGCCCAAACAGGCCCTGTGACAAGCAGGGCAAGTGCTATTAATATTGCTTTCATGGTGTTCATCCATTCCGGATTATTTAGGGAAGCGTCTTGGCTACACGGAAACCGACGGTAGAAAGGACATCCGTGAGAGTCGTTTTCTCGCGCTTGGCTGGACGGGTATACCATGCAATTTCTTTCCAACCGCCTCCGCGTATCACTCCCGAAGTAATGTCACTGCAATCTGTTACCCAAGCACTGCCATCCTTGGGCGCTTGAGCGTAACTATCGTGCCAACAGTCCTGCACCCATTCCCATACATTACCGTGTGTGTCATATAAGCCAAATGCATTCGGTAATTTTTTTCCTACTTCTCGGAATTCAGGTTCATCGCCTGAGTAGAACCACGCATATTTACTCAACTTTGAACTATCGTTCCCATGACTCCAGTGGGTGGTGGTTCCTGCTCTTGCCGAATATTCCCATTCCGCTTCTGTTGGTAGGCGATACTTTTGTCCAGTCTTTTTATTAAGTTCGTCAATGAATTTCTGAGCATCATTCCATGAGACCCTATAGGCAGGCAAATTACGTCCTTTGACAAAACTAGGGTTCACTCCCATTACTAAGTAATACTGCTCCTGCGTAATTTCATATTTGCCCATGGCAAAGGATTGAATCTGAACGCGATGCTGAGGTTTTTCTTCTTTTCCCAAACTTATATTGCTAAATGGGTCGTCTTCTGGAGATCCCATTAGATAATTTCCAGCAGGTATCACGACCATCTCAGGACAATCTGGGCAGTCTTTAGGGAGAGACGAAGTAACCGCAGTAGCCTTTGGTTTTGAAGGAACTTCGGCCTTGGACTTTGAATCAGGGATTAGATTCGTGTGGCCATTGGTGAGTTTGGTGCAAGATTTCGCCTGAGCACGAGTTACGGCGTTGGTGTAAATGTCTTCGCCATAGCCATCTTTACATTTATATAAAGCATCTACTTCCGCCTGAGCGACAGGGCCTATGCACGGCAAAATGCCAATCAGCAAAGCGAGGAAAGAGGAA
>Ga0209084_1003876_pt1 | contig 10761 bp, 4 predicted proteins | sample C_130820_MF_Meta_FD_187309 | JGI IMG/M metagenome (GOLD analysis project Ga0209084, IMG submission 187309) | Freshwater microbial communities from Lake Croche, Canada to study carbon cycling - C_130820_MF_MetaG (SPAdes) (version 2) | ecosystem: Environmental > Aquatic > Freshwater > Lake | place... | reverse complement strand
GACCGACTCTGGAAGTAAGGCTTCTGTATGTGCGTCAACCGCTTACTACTCTTACTGGACAGATGGTACTGTAGGGTCTAGCGGAACATTGTACATGAACTCTTCTGGAACAATTGTCGCGTCTGCTGGATACTATAAGAACCAAGCTGCTCCTTCGAATGCTTACTACTGGAATGGAACGGCCTGGACACTAACAGAAGCCTGCTAATGTCGTAACTTTGCGTAATGGCTAATTATACTCTTACATACTCACCACTTCTTGACGGATGGACATCGTTTCACTCATATTTTCCTGAGTGGATGGAACACATGAATAGCTTCATGTATACGTTCAAGAACGGAGAGATGTGGAAGCACAACAGCAACGCAACTCGCAATAGCTGGTACGGTACCACTTACCCATCCTCTGTTAGCGTTATCTTTAACGACTCTCCAAACGAGCCTAAGATGTTCAAGACTTTGTCTTATGACTCAGACCACAAGTGGAATGCTACGGTAATCACAGACCTTAGTGCTGGTTCTATGGACAAGAGTTACTTTGAAGAGAAGGAAGGTTTCTACTTTACCTATGTCAGAAGAAACGCAGACACGATTGACTACAAGGCTATGTCTACACAGGGGGTTGGAAATACAATACTTGCAACAATAGCCCCTGGGACTGGTTATTTAAGCGTGTACTTTAGCTTTGAGATACCAAACTCTATAAGCGTGTTCGACGTTCCAATTCCTCCAATTCTTCCCAGTGGAGGTGACGTGATGTACGCAATAGACGCAATAACAAGTGTCAATAAATTAATAGGGAATGTTGATCAAATAATCAATGACCCAATCAATGGGAACAGAATAGTCGTTAAAACTCCTTCTAATACGGTAAACATCAATGACTTTATTTATGTTATCAAGAATGCCGTGGCTGAGTCTTACGGAGCTAGAGGATACTACATGCAAGCCACTCTGACAAATACTGATACAGAGGCGGTTGAATTATTTGCAATTTCTTCACAGATATTTAAAAGTTACCCATAACTTCGCTATCTTTGCGTAGCAATGGGTTTTCAGGCAAGGTTTCTTACAGAAGACGATTATGACAACATCTTATGTGGATGGTGGTCTGATTGGAGATGGACGCCGCCTTCCAAAGACTTCTTGCCAGACAATGGCAATGGTGGGGTTATCGTATCAAAAGACGGTACCGACATCTGTGCTGGGTACCTTTACTTTACCAATTCTAAAGCAGTGTGGGTAGAGTTTGTGGTGTCTAATATCAATTACAAGGACAAGGATAGGAAGCAAGCTATTATGTTCTTGGTTGACACATTGACTGAATATGCGAAACTAAACGGAGCGAAGTACGCTTATGTTTCTTTGAAGAGTCAGCCACTGATCAATAAGTTTATTGAGTGTGGCTTTCAACAGGGCAGCGTTGGTTGTACGGAGCTCATAAAAACATTATAAAATGCCAGTAGCAACATCAGCAATCATAGCAGCAGCAAGCGCAGCAGCAAGCGCTGGACAGGCGATTGACGCCAACCAAAGAAGAAAGAAAGACGAGGCAGCAGCTAAAGACGCTGCATCACGCCTTCGTGGTTTAACAGAGACCGACTATTCAGCTGGTCTTCAAGTCCCAACGATGGGGTATAACTTGGCTCAACAAGGGATTCAACAACAAGAAGCATCTGGACTACAATCTCTAAGAGAGGCTGGGGCCGCCGGTGTTATTGGTGGTGTCCCATCTTTAGTTCAAGCAGGAAACCAGGCCAACCAAGAGCTGTCATCAGATCTTCAGCAGGCCCAGTATAATAGAGATTTATACCGTTCTCAGAATAGACAGGGCATTGAGAATAGAAAGATAGAAAGAAACTACGATATTGGTATGGGTCAATTGCAAGCAGCACAATATGGGGCACTTCAAAATAGGCAGATAGCTAGCGAGGCGGCATTTGGTGCTGTTGATAAAGGTATAACTGCCGCAAATAAAATGTTTGAAGCCAAGCCATTTTATGCTGAGGAGGCGGCATTAAGTACCGCTCCTACTCCAACCATACAGCAAGCTACATCTGCACTTCAAACTCCCAGTTCTGACATGTTAAAGGCAAGAGGAGTACCAATGCAACAACAACCACCGTTGGTTGGCCCCGTTAATTATCTAGGTCAGGTTCCAATTGGAACAAATAGTTACCAACAAGGATCTTATGGGCCTGGCTATAATCCATATGGATACTTTCCTGGTTTAACAACACCATTTAAAAGATAATGGTAGAATATTTAGGTTATCAAGGAAGGGCCGACAGAGTCGATTGGTCGAAGCTGGGTGATAAAGCTATTACCGACTACGAGGCTATTAAAAAAGACCGTGAGGCACAGCGTGCTGCTCTTGAGAAGTCGGCTGACGACCTAGTGTCTGCATCAAAAGAATACAAGCCAGGACAGTCAGGAAGCTTTAACAACCTGATCTTGAGCGGTGCAGACCGGGTAAGGACCAATACGCTAGACCTAAAGAAGGAGTTGATGGCCGGAAGACTTACCCCTACCGAGTACAAGGCTCGTGTTGGAAAGATGTCAGAGGATTGGAAGTACCTAGGAGACTATGCTAAGTCCTACAATGACATCGTAAACAAGCAAGTAGAATACTTAAACGACCCAAAGGCATCTGCACTTGGCGAATACTTTTTACAGAAACAAGCTAACCTTGCTGACGTAGCAAACAAGCAATTAGTTGTAGATCCCAATACCAATGGTATTGTAATGACTGACCCTGATACTGGAATGGTTGTTGACTTTAAGTCTCTTCTTATTCCCGAGAACCAAACACCAGAGAGGGTGGACTTGTTAGGTCAGGTTGCTGGTTTTACAAAAAACCTAGGCGCTGTTACTGGATACGATAAAGGTTTCTGGACCAAGTCGGCACAGTTGAACCCTGCATACACAAAGGCGAAGCAAAACTTTGCAGCTTCATTGTTAAAGAACCCAAGGTCAGCCGCAAGTATATTGTCTGACTATGTTGGAGATTACGAGTTCTACGAGACCGAGCAGCAGAAGAAGAATATCCCTGCAGGAAAGGGCATTCAGTTGGTCATGGGGCCAAATGGCATTGCCACCCCTAAGCTTACTCCAGAGCAGCTAAAGGCCGCTCAAGATGTAATTGAAAGGCAGGTAGACGCAGAGGTAGACAAGCTAAGAGAGAAGCCAGAGGCAGTTAAGTATGAGGCGCCTACACAGACTCAAGTCAATGAAGGTAAAGAGCAAGAGTCTATAGGATTGAGAAGAAAAAATATCCTGGATAGCTACAATGATAAAAGCGGAGACTCTGCTACTAGTTTTGTAAAAGGGCTTTCTATACCAAATACAAAACAAAGAGTAGAGAGAATAGCGTTCACAGATGATGGCCATATGCAGATATACACGTATACGCCCATTATTAGAAAAGTCAGCAAAAAGGATAAAAGTGGAAAAGTAACGTATGAGGAAGTTGCAGAGAATGTGCCAAACCCTAAAGTTATTTCAGTGCTAGGAAAACAGGCTTTTAGAACACTTAATGAAATAATGAATACAGATAAATCAAATATAAAATTTGACCGTGTTTTCACCGCTTCTGAACTTGGACCACAAACTCCGGCTAAACCAACAAAGAAAAAACCATTACCATAATAAGCAACATGCCAAATAGAATAGACGCTCTTTACTCAGAAGTATCCAAGACATACGAAGTAGGCTCGATTGACGACTTTAAGAAATATTTGGCCGATCCTAAAAAAAGGCAGTTATTTTTTAAGGAAGTAATTGCACCTGAGTATGATGTAAAGTCTATCGACGACTTTGACGAGGCATACGGATTTAAAAAAAAAAGTACGGAGTCTCCTGGTCAAGGGGCTCAAAAAGATATTTTCTCGGTTTCTGGAGAGACGCCGAAAGCTGGGCCTTCGGAGCCTTCTGCAAGAAAACGCTATGATGTAACTGGCCAGAAGGTGGAGCCTGCTCAACCTGCAAAGCCAGTCGCTCAGCTTACTCAAAAAGATCTAGACATGATGATGCCCTTTATGGGCAATCCAGCACAGACAAATGTGCTTGGTGATGTACCGGCCGAACAGCCGAACCCATTTGCAGAAGATGTTAAAAAGGCTGCGAGTATATTAACAAAGAAAAGTCCAGAGGGCGATGCATTTACTGCTGGCATTATTAAAGAAAAGCCAAAAACAAAGGCTTACGCTAAAGAGGTATTGGCGACTGTAGAAGGTCCAGAAACACCTAGCTATATAGAGAAAGTTGTAAACTCATCTACTGCTGCCGGTGTACTTGCAAACAAAATTGCAGCCTCTGAGACAATGTCTAATTTAGACGACACAGACTTTGAGGAGATAGCAGGATTGAACAAGCAACTTCAAGACAATGCGATAGAAGAAGAAGAAGGCGTTGTTGGATTTTTAAAGTACCTTCCAACTGTTGTAATGCAGTCGGCTGGATCCATGATTGTTGCTGCACCGTCTGGCTTAGCTGCCGGAGCAGTTGGAGCCGGAGTTGGGTCAGTAGTGCCAGGGCTAGGAACAGCAGCGGGAGCCGCAGCAGGATTTGCCTCTGGAACATCATTGGCTCTTGAATATTCAAGCTCTTTAATGGGGTCTCTTAGAGATGCCGGTGTTGATATTACTGATGCAGATCAATTAAAGGCTGCGTTTAATAGTCCAGAGAAAATGAGCGAGGCTAAGTCTTACGCTTTAAAGCGTGGTATTCCTGTTGCAATATTTGACGCTATCAGTGGTGGTATTGCAGGCAAGTTTTTCAAGCCAGTTGCAGGTGCTACAGCGAAGCAAGTAATGAAGGCCGGTGCAAAAGAAGTTGCAGTACAGGCAGCTTTAGGAGGCGCAGGCGAGGCTAGTGCACAAGCGATTGCAGATGGCAAGCTAGATGCTCGTCAGATAGCGTATGAGATGGTTGCAGAGCCGGTTACGTCTTTGCCGTCAGCTGCTATTAATTATTTAGCAAGCAAAGCTAAGACAGCTGTAGAAAAGAAGTACGTAGACAGATTGGCTACTGACGCTGACTTAAAAGTCAAAAGCGATATAGCTATGGTGGTTAACCCGGAAATAGCAGCTTCTACAAAGAAAATAAACGAGTACAGAAAGTTAAAGGAGGAGGCTGTAAGCCAAACTGCCAAGGACGAGTACGACAGAATAATTGCACAAGAAAGAGAGAAGAAGTATACAGCATACGATAAGTTTTTCCCAGGTTTTGACAGCATGTCAGAGGAGAAGAAGCAAGAGGCGTATACACTTCTTGAAGATATTAATAAAACAATGGCCGAGTACAATGCTGCCGAAAGTCCAGCAGAGAAGAAAATCCTCGGTCAAGTATTATCTAACAAAGTAAAACAACTAAAAGAAGATGCCGTTCAAGAGCAAAGCACAAGTGAAGTACCTGTTCAGTCAGGAGCCCAAGGTGGCCAAGAAGTGGTTGAAGGAAAACCCCAGCCAGAACCTAAAGTCGTTGCCGAAGAAGGTGCAGCCAAAGAAGAAGTAGCACAGCAATACATTGCCGATCTACAAGAGACCAAGCAATCTGATCCAGAACAGTACTGGTCTGTTGACTCTGTAACAGAAGAAGCAGCTAAAGAAGGTACTGTAATTACTGATGAAGATGGTGGCGTTGTGGTTTCTAAGGATGGTGATATTAAAGGTCTATTTAAGAAGGCAGCGTCAAAGGCTAAGGGAGTTGCTCAGAAGCTACTTCAAAAAGCTGTTGAGGCTGGTGGTATCAAGTTAGACAACTTCGATAATTATCTTACTCCAGTTTACGAGAAGGCTGGTTTTAGGGTCGTGTCTAGAGTTCCATTCAACGAGCAGTACGCTCCAGAGGGATGGAACAAAGAGAAGCACGGAACACCAGATGTCGTAGCAATGGTGTACGATCCACAGAACAAGCTTGATATTCAAGAACAAAAGTTCGAAGACTACGATGAGGCTATGTCATATCGTGATCAACTCGTGGAGCAAGCCAAGACTGAATATCCAATGCAAAGCAACTTTGACGAGGCTGTTAACAAGTCTGCTCAGGCGCTTAACGTGGTGGCACCGGATTTGAAGGTAATCGTTGGAGAGAATATTGATGATGTACAGAACCGTATCGTAGAGGCTATCGCACCATTGATTGGTGAGAGACAGGCCGTAAAGACAGCTGAAAAATTTGCTACTGGGACCAAGGGTCAGACGATCTTTGTTGACGGCAAGCCATTCGCTGTGGTATTCGACAAGACTACCGCGGATAGCCGTACCGCAGGACATGAGGCATGGGAAGTAATGTTGAACGATGCGTTCGGTAATGACCAAGCTAAGTTCAAGGAGTTTACAGCGGGCATTGACTCTCAGCTAAGGGCTCAAGGTTTTACTGATATCGCTGATGCCTTGGACGCATTCGCTAGCCAGAAAGGCTACGAAGCCGTAAAATACTCGGAGTACATGGCTGAACTTGGAGGTATGTTAGTAGAAGCTGGGTTTGGAAAGGGACCACTAACGGCTCAACAAAGGACATTACTACAGAAGATCGGCGACATCATCAACAAGTTTGCTGAGCTATTCACAGGCAAGAAGCAGTTCTTAGATCAGGCGACCCCAGAGGACATCCTTGGATTCATGGTTACCATTTCTGAAAAGGTTACTAAAGGAGAGGACGTGTCAAGCTTCTTTAGAAAAGGAGAAAAGGCCAAGACCACCGAAGGTGTAACATCTAGAAAGCAGGCAAACGAAGCGTTTGATGGTGCAATGAAAGATATGGGTATTGATGTTGGTATTGTAAATAAAAAAACAGGAAAAACAAAGGTAACCAACTACGATATTGCCACCGCCCTAAACAAATACTATGAAAAAATTCATAAGAAGTTTGCTATTACAGACTTCTCTGATAACGTAGTAAATGTAGTTTCTGACTATGCAAAAAATGAAATACTATTTGCATTATCGAGATTTGGTAATAGTTCTGGTAAAGGGTGGTACACAGAAGACTACGCAAAAGCTTTAAATACATTGTCTAAACTAGACAAAGACATTGCTAAAAAACCAGAAATAAAAGAAGTCGCTACAGCAATTATCGCTGTAGCCTCAAACTCTACAGATGTATATACCAATCTTACACGTGTACTTTATGGTATAGATAAATTTAAGTCTACACGAAAAGTGCCTACAGATGTAGGAACAGGTAAAGGCGCCAGTGCCATTGCGTCTGGTGTTGATAGATACAATAACATTCTTGACAAGTTTGACAACGATCCTGTCAAGGTTGCAAAGTTCTTACAGCAAATTGATAGCATTTCAAATCTTAAGAAAAAACTTGTAGACACGTTTGGAGTTAAAAGTTATGCACAGGCAATGGCTGACAATTTGGCTACAGACGCAGAGTGGAACGACTCAGAAGTGTTGCCAATGTCTATATTGATTTTTGGACCAAAGATTGGAGCGTTTTACTCTAATCTATCCGGACTTGACGGAACTCCTACAATTGATAGATGGTGTATTAGGACTGTGTATAGGTATCGTGGAGACATGAGGTCTAAGGTTTCTGAAAAAGAAATGCAAGACTTTAAAGAGGCCAACGATATTAATGGTGTTTCTTATTCTGATGCATTAGTATTAGCTCAGGAACATTCAAAATTATTTAACGCAATTCTTACAGGGCGTGGCCAGTACAAAGGCATGCCTAAGGAGGAAAGGAATACTACGTTAAAGCCATACAGAAAGGGCGACCAAATCTGGAAGAAGGCACAAGGCGTTGTTAACGACATTTCTGAAGGTATTGAGTCTGGAGTATCAAATAAAAAGCAATACGCTAAAGATTTTAGGAGTTTCACTAAAAAAGCTTTTGAGTCTGCAAGAGATAAGGTTATGAAAGAGACTGGCGAAAAATTGTCTGTGTCTGACGTTCAAGCTATCTTGTGGATATACGAAAAGAATTTGTTTGGACACTTAGGTGTAAAGCAAAGAGAGGACTCTACATATTCTGCAGCATCGAAGACTTTGTCTGACAAGGTTGCATCTGGAGCAATATCCTTGGATAAGCTGAAGAGCGGAGATCTATCGATACTAGAACAGGCTGACATTGAAACAGACGGCGCAATGGGTGATATCTACGGATCAAGCGTAGGTGAATTCAAAGAAGGGATTGATGATGCCAAGAAAAGAAACACTACAGTAGAGTCACGCTCACAGAAGGCTGTGCCACCAGTGGTAGACGAGGTTCTTACCGATGACGGTAAGGGCAACTACCTGTTCGTACACTACTCTGATGATACTAGAGACGTGATCAAGCCAATGTCAGGATCTAAGAGCAACTTCACAAGCCGTGAAGAGGTATCTGCGATATCTGCCGTAGGTGGTGTTGCAATGTACTACACAAAGGCCGGCCAGAAAGAGAGCGGTGTTGGGAATGTCCCACACACAGTTCTAGTTCCAAAGGACAAGGTATACTTCTACGGAAGCACAGAAAAGGGAACTGTATCTCACGATCCAGAAGGATTCGAGGAAGAGGCAAGACGCAGGTTCCAAGAATACAAGAACCGTGGAAACGAGGACAGACCAACAAAGTATGCGTTTGACGCAAACAACTCTGCAGCTTGGGTGACCAAGGTTGCCGCAGAGAACGGGTACGACATGCTTGTTACCAACTGGGGAGGACCAAAGAGCTACCGTGCACAGACAACCAAGACATTAAAAGCCGAGGACGAGTACACTGGTTTCAAGAAGCCAGAGCCCGTAGTATTTGAAGTTGGCGATGAAGTGTTCTTGAATGGAAGATATTCTACTATTGTAGCCGTTGATGGAAATGTTCTTTCTTATGAATTCCAAAACGACTACGGAACATTCAATACCGGAAAGTTCCCATTGTCACAATATACAAGTGACAGGATCACAATGATCGAGAAGGCTAAGCCGTCTGTTACAACTCGCTCTCAAAAGGTAGAGGTAAAGACCATCCCTGGATACGACAGAATGATGAACGAGGTAGAGGGTATCATGGACAAGAGCATGAATAGAGGTGGATCTTACAACCAAGCGAGCTCTAACGCAATTAATTACATACAAAAATCAGCGGTATACGAGAAGGCTGACGATATTCAGCGTGAGCAGATCATCCGTGACTTTAAGAAGATCAGAGGCGAGAAGTTTAAGACTGCTCCATCCGTAGCCAAGATCATGGGCCAGATAAAGGACGTGAAGCAGGTTACAGTAAAAGAGAGCACAGCACTCAAGGATCAGATCAAGTTGGAGGCCAAGGCAGCCAAGGACTCTGCAGCCTTTGTAAAGCAGCTCCGCATGGACATCTCTGGTAGGTTGAAGTCTATGGTTGGACGTGGCATGATGTCTGCTAGACAGGCAACCGCTATTATCTCTCGTTACGACAAGATGAACATCTTGAACCCTGTAATGCGTGACCGTTTTGTCGACTACATGTCTAGGGTATTCCAAAGCGCTGAGTACATGGACAAGATCAAGGAAGCCTCAAAACTTAGGGCGTCTATCAAGAAGGCCATGAAGTCACCAGCAAACCAAGCAGAGATTGCAAAGCTTGCCAAGGACTTTGGAGACATCGACCCGTCTCGTGTAGAAAACATTGACGACTATATCAACAACGCAACACAGATGCTAAACGCAGTGGCCAGAAAGACTGGAGACCCATTGATGCGTAGCCTTGTTAACGCTGCTGACATGGCATCTTATATTGAGACAGAGATCAAGTTACAGACAGAGCATATCAAGAACGAGCTACTCGATAAGTATAAAGAATTAGTAGACGCTGGTGTATTGTCAAGCGACATGACCATTAACGAGATAAAGAATGTTGTTGCCGCTATCGAAAAGAATGACAACGAGTCTGTTGCCAAGGAAGAGAAGGCAAAGGCAGCTGTCAAGGAAATGATGGCCGAGGTATCTCCATTGATCGTGCAGATCGTTAAGACCGGAGAAGATCCGTTTACAGGCGAGCCTATATCACTTACGCAGGACGAGAAGAAGTCATTGATCGCATTGACTAATATTGACACTGAGAGTCTTTCATTGTCAGAGGCATTGCAGGTACTTGAGTATGCCAATAACTTTGTTGCCAATGGCATCACCTCTGGTATCGATGGAATGGTAAGTCTTTACCAAGGAGGATTGAATGCCGGAGAACTAGTTGATGATGGCATCAAGTCTATACCATTGAGCAAGTACTTCTCTGGGCTAGTTGGAAGAATATGGGGCGAAGGATTCGCAACTCTTCCAATGCTTAACAAGTTGCTATGGGGTAATACTAGACTTGCTATAATGGTCTCTGAGAAGGCCGGAATCAATGGAGTGTCAAATGGTAAGGCCAAGGCCTTGAAGATGGTTGATAACGCTGTTAAGCAGTACGTAAAGCTATTCTCGAAGACCAAGGACTTCTTGGCAAGTGAGAATGTTGTCGAGCGTGGCATATTTGCATTCATGTCTAGAAACGTGATCGGAGATGAATTCCAGGCGCAAGACGAATTTAATAGGCGCAAAACACTCATTGAGGAGACAATCCAGGCGCTAAAAGACGTAGACAACAACACTGAATCAGAGATCAAGAAGGGCGAGGTCATTCAAAAGGTGTACGACAAGGTCTTGAAGGATGCTAAGAATATTAATGACGTCAAGAAAAATGTAAGTCAGATCAACCAAGATGCCGTAAACTGGTGGATAAACAAGTGGTCTGAGAATTTTGACAGGATCGATGAGGTTTCTAGAAACGTGTACAATACACAATTATCTAGAGACA
>Ga0209084_1003873_pt1 | contig 10769 bp, 10 predicted proteins | sample C_130820_MF_Meta_FD_187309 | JGI IMG/M metagenome (GOLD analysis project Ga0209084, IMG submission 187309) | Freshwater microbial communities from Lake Croche, Canada to study carbon cycling - C_130820_MF_MetaG (SPAdes) (version 2) | ecosystem: Environmental > Aquatic > Freshwater > Lake... | reverse complement strand
TTGGCTAGGTGCTGATCTGCTTAGGCCAGTGCCTCTTCTGGGGCGGTTGGCGCGCCTTGGCTGCAGGCTTGCGCGGCAATGTCCAGCGCGCGCAGGCGCAGGGCCGGGTCAAACACATCGCACACCAGCATGATCTCGTTGGCGCCGGTGTGGCGGGCCAGGGTCTGCAGTCCCTCGCGCACCGTGTCAGGCCCACCTACGACGGCGGCGCCTAAAAAGTCGGCAATACCAGCGCGCTCGGACGGCGTGCATTGCGCCATAAACCCGGCCTGCGGCGGCTGCATGCGCCGGCGCTCGCCGCGCAGCATGCCCAGCACTCGCTGGTAAATGCTGCTGGCCAAGAACTGGGCCTCGTCGTCGCTGGGCGCGGCGATCAGCGGCACCCCGATGGCCACATAGGGCGCGGCCAGGTGCGCCGAGGGCTGGAACAAGCGCCGGTACAGATCGAGCGCTTGCATCAAGAGGCGCGGCGCAAAGTGCGATGCAAAGGCATAGGGCAGGCCGCGCTGGGCGGCAAGCTGCGCCGAGTACAGGCTCGAGCCCAGCAGCCAAATAGGCACTTGCGTGCCCGCCCCCGGCATGGCGATCAGGCGCTGGCCTGGTTGGGCGGGGCCAAGCAAGCGCTGTAGCTCGGCGACATCGCGCGGGAAGTCTTCTTCGGTCTCCACCCGGTCACGGCGCAGGGCGCGCATGGTCAGCGGGTCGGTGCCGGGGGCGCGGCCCAGGCCCAGGTCGATGCGGCCGGGGTAGAGCTCGGCCAGCGTGCCAAAGGCCTCTGCTACCACCAGCGGCGCGTGGTTGGGCAGCATGATGCCGCCCGAGCCCACCCGGATGCGTTCGGTAGCCCCGGCCAGATGCCCCACCAGCACGGCGGTGGCCGAACTGGCGATGCCCTGCATATTGTGGTGCTCGGCCACCCAGTAGCGCACAAAGCCCAGGCGCTCGGCGTGCTGCACCGTCTGGCGCGCCACCTCCAGGGCCTGGGCGACGGTATGCCCCTCGCGCACGGACACCAGGTCAAGCATGGACAGAGAAAACGGTGGGGTGCTGGGCATGGTGCGCAATCGAAAACTGCATTATGCGCAGCGCCGCTGGCCTTCACAGCGCGGGGGCACAATGGGCTTTTGGCGAATTGCCGCTTTGGAGGCCCCATGAACACTAGCCCCTCACCTGCGCCGGCCTTGCCGGTTGAATCGGCACCATCGTCTGGATCGGCCGCAGACCAGACCCAACTGGCCTTGCTGCGCGCCCACCGCCGTGCCCACCGGCGCGCGCGCCCGGCGCTGCCGACTTTGCCGGCACCTACCCCCTCGGACCTGCCGCCGCTGACCCGCGGCCAGCGCCTGGCCGACGGCGTGGCGGCCACCATTGGCTCGTGGCGCTTTATCCTCATCCAAAGTTCGGCGATTGTTTTGTGGATCAGTGGCAACGTCTGGTTTGGCGCCAGTTCCTGGGACCCTTACCCATTTATCTTGCTCAATTTGCTGCTGTCGTTCCAGGCCGCTTACACCGCCCCGGCCATCATGATGAGCCAAAACCGCCAGTCCGAGCTGGACCGCCGCCACGCCCAAAACGACTACGAAATCAACGTCAAAGCCGAGCTGGAAATCGAGTTGCTGCACGAAAAGATCGACATCCTCAAGGAGCGCGAGTTGCTGGCGCTGACCGAGGCGGTGCGCCAACTCTCCCAGCAGCTCGACGCGCTGTCGCACAAGCTGCGCTAGGGCCTCTAAGATCGGGCCCATGCACACAAGCGCACTTGTACTTTTCTCTGGTGGACAAGACTCCACCACCTGTCTGGCCTGGGCGCTGTCGCGCTACGAGCGCGTGGAGACGGTCGCGTTTGACTACGGTCAGCGCCACCGCATCGAGCTCGATGCGCGGCTGAACGTGGTGCGCGCCATCCGCGAGGGCTTCCCACAATGGGCCGCCAAGCTGGGCGAGGACCATTTACTGGACGCCTCGGTGCTGGGCGCGGTCAGCGAAACTGCCCTGACCCGCGAAACCGCCATCGCCATGCAGGCCAACGGCCTGCCCAACACCTTCGTGCCCGGGCGCAACCTGCTGTTCATGACGCTGGCGGCCGCGCTGGCGTATCGGCGTGGCGTGCAGGTGCTGGTCACTGGCGTGTGCGAGACCGATTATTCGGGCTACCCGGACTGCCGCGACGACACCATGAAAGCCATGCAAGTGGCCTTGTCGCTGGGCATGGATACGCGCTTTCTAATCGAAACTCCGCTCATGTGGATCGACAAAGCCGCCACCTGGACGCTGGCGCGCACCCTGGGCGGCGCACCGCTGGTGGACCTCATCGTGGAGCACAGCCACACCTGCTACCTGGGCGAGCGCAGCCAGCGCCACGCGTGGGGTTATGGCTGCGGCCAGTGCCCGGCTTGCCAGCTGCGGGCGCAGGGGTTTGCCCGCTTTACCGCCGCGCCCGTCTAAGCGCGCAGCAAGCCGTCCAGGCGCGGATCCCAGCGGTAGCCGGGGAAAAGGCGCTCGGTATCTTCCCGCGCCACGCCTTGGGTGCCAGCCAGAATGTGCGCAAAGACGGCCCGAAAGTCGTGGTGCACCGGCAGATCGCGCCCTTCGTTCAAATTGCCTGGGGCCAGACCACTCCATTGGCCGTGCCAGCGCCCGCCAGCCACGGCATTGCCCATCAGCCACATCACGTTGCCGTGCCCGTGGTCGGTGCCCCGGGTGCCGTTCTCGGCGCAGGTGCGGCCAAATTCGCTGGCCACGACCACCACGTCCTGCGGCTCCGAAAAATGGCGGCGCAGTTGCAGCAGGGCGCGACTCAGACTGCCCAGGTTGTTGGCCAAGGCGCCGGAGGTATTGCCCTGGTTGAGATGCGTGTCCCAGCCGCCGGCGGACAAAAATCCCAGGCGCAGCTGGCGGTTTTTGCCCATGAGCGTACCCAGGTTTTGCGCATCGAGCGCCAGGCCCTGGGCGGGCGGCGCGCCATTGTTGGCCGCTTGCTGGATGGCGCTGTCGCTGCCGGCGCTGCTTGCCATGGCCACGGGCGGTGCGGCCATGGCCGCTTCCGTTTGCGCCTGCGTCAGCATGGCCGCGGTTTGCATGCGGCTGTCGGCGCCGGCCTGCGCTGATTGGGCCAAACTGGGGTTGGCCGCGTACATCTTGAGGATGGCCTCACGGGTGCGGGTATCGGCCAAGGCGCCGGCGCGGGTGGCGGCCTGGCCGCTGGCGACCAGTTGCACCGCCTGCGGGCCGGCCAGAATTTGCGGGTTGGCCTCGCCCACGCCTAGGGCGCTGCGTTCTTTGCCGTAAAGCTTGGATAGGCTGTTCATCCAACCCGCGCCCGCTGCGCTGGAGCCGGGCAGGCCGGTTTCCCAGTGGTGCTGCGCATCAAAGTGCGAGCGTGTGCTGTCGGGCGAGCCAGCGCCCGGAATTGCCGCCAGCACGCCTTGCTGCCACAGTGGCAAAAGTCCCGCCATGGCCGGATGCAGGCCAAACAGATTGTCTAGCGCCAGCGCGCTGGACGCGCCGCCATCGGGCCTGGCGATGGCAATGCTGGGGCGCAGTTTGTAGTACTGCGCGTCCCCATGTGGCACCAGGGCCGAAATGCCGTCATAGGCGCCGCGCAAAAACACCAGCACCAAGCGCCCAGGCGCGCTGCCCGGCGCATCGGCCCAGGCCGGGCGCATGGCCCAGGCGTTGGCGCCCATAAACATCAGAGCGTGGCGGCGGTTCAGTGGCATGGCGGGTTTATTGAATGCGCTCATTTGTACATGAACTCCGGGCTGCCCAGCACAAAGCCCAGGCGCTGCGCTGCGCCTTGCTGCAGCACCGCGCTGCGGGTGGCTGGGCTCAGCAGCGGGTAGAGCGCGTCCCACTCGGGGGCATTTCGGGCGATGTTCAGGGCAAAGTCCAGCCGGCGGGTGAGCGCCTCGGGCGCCAGCCAGGTGGCGCTGTCAAATGGGTAGCCGTCGGGGGTTTGCCATTGGTGGATGGGCTGGCCGGCCACGGCGGCGTAGCCCCAAGCCTGCACCCACTTGCTGCGGTCCTCTCCAGCGCGCACCGTGTGCAAGGCGGTGCAGGCGAACTCGTAAGGCGTTTTGAACAAGCGGTTCTCGCTGGCCCAAAAGGCCGGGCTGTCCAGCAGCACCTGCATGACCTGGCGGATGTCGCCACCAGTGGCCAAAAAGCGCGCCTCCAGGGCGGCCAGCAAGTCGGGCGGCGGCGTGTCGGCCACAAAATACTGCGCTAAGCGCAAAGCAATACGCTTGGCCGTGGCCGGCTGGCGCGCCAAAAAGCGGATGGCTTGCTCGCCCTCGCTTTGGCCGGCCTGCAGCGGGCTGGCGGGGTATTTTTGGCCCAGCACGGTCTTGGTGCCGGCGTCATGCGCGCGGCTGACGAACTGAAAACCTTTGGCCGTTTGGCCCGAGATGGTCCAGCCGGTGAGCACCCGCGCCAGGGCGCGCACATCGTCCTGTGTGTAGCCGCCGTGCACGCCCAGGGTGTGCAGCTCGAGCAGTTCGCGGGCGTAGTTTTCATTGAGGCCGCGGTTGTCGCGCGCGCTTTGCGGGTCCACGCTTTGCCACTGGTCCAGGTAAAACAGCATGGCCGGGTGCTGGGCGCTGGCCAGCACCAGGTCTTCAAACTTGCCCAGCGCATGGGCGCGCGCCACATGCAGCGCGTAGTGGCCGCCAAAGGGGCGCACCGGGCCCTTGTTTTGGTAGATGTTGAAGTGGTTGAACCAAAACTCGGTCATGCGCGCCAGCAGCGGGTTTTCCAGGCTGTCGTTGCTGCAACTGGCCAGGCGCCAGGCGACCGCTTTGTTGACCATGGTGCGGTTGAAGTGCAAGGCCTCGGTGGGCTGCGAAAAATCAAAGCGCTTGTCGTTGGGCAGTGCCTCGTTGACCGGGCTGGCAGCGGTAACGGCGGCGCGGGCCTCGCGCTCTTTTTTGGCGCCTTCAAAGAGCTGGGGCAGCGTCAGATTGATCTCGGCCAAAGTGGCAGGCAGGGCCGGCGCTTGCTGGCTGGCGGCCCAGGCGGCCTCGAGCTGGGCGTGGGCCCATAGGCGCGCATCCGGCGCGCTTTGGACCGATTGCAAAAGCGCGGGGCTGGGGCCGTAGCCCAGGCGGTTGAGGGCACGCCAGCGTGCGGCCATGCTGCTGGTGTCAAAGCTGGCCGTTGCGGCTGTTTCGCCGGCCTGGCTGCGCGGTCCTGGGCCGGGCGCGTGGGCGCAGGCACCCAGCACCAGCAGTAATACGCCGATAGCGGCCAGGCGGCAGCGGCTGTGAAGGTGGCGGTTGTGCATCGATGGGCCCTAGTTGCGCACGCCGCTGGCGACATGGCCGGCGGGCACGTGCCGCGCCGCCGACTCGATGTGGCCGGTCTGGTCGTCAAAGAAAAAGTCCGGCTCGAACTCACGCAGAAAAGCGCCTTTGTCCAAGCCGCCCAAAAACATGGCCTCGTCGATCTCGATATTCCAGTCCATCAGCGTGCGGATGGCGCGCTCGTGGGCCGGGGCGCTGCGCGCCGTCACCAGCGCCGTGCGTATGCGCATGGCAGGGCGCGCCGCTTGCTGCAGTTGGTGCAAGGCCACCAAAAGCGGTTTGAAGGGGCCGTCGGGCAGCGGTTGGGCCGCTTTGTCCTGCTCGTGCTGTTGAAAAGCGTCCAGCCCCTGCGACTGGTAGACGCGCTCGGCCTCGTCGCTAAAGAGCACGGCGTCGCCGTCAAAAGCGATGCGCACCTCGTGCGGATGCGCCGCGCTGGCGTGCGCTGACTGCGGGTAGACCTGCGCGGCCGGCACACCGGCGCCCAGCGCGGCGCGCACGTCGCTCAGGTGGGTGCTTAGAAATAAATTGGCCTTCAGGGGCTGCAAATAGCGCCAGGGCGACTCGCCCCGCGTGAAGGTACAGCGGATGATGGGCAGCTGGTAATGCGCCGCCGACTTCATCACCCGCAGGCCGCTGACCGGGTCGTTGCGCGAAAGGATGACCACCTCGACGCGCTTGCTGGCATCGCTGCCCTCGTCGTTAAAAGCCAACAGTTTTTTGACCAATGAAAAAGCCACGCCCGGTGTGGCCGGCGTCTCCAGGCGCTGGCGCTGCAACTGCATATAAGCGCGGTCGTCGCCTTGCTCGAAAACTTCGTTTTCTTCCTCGAAATCAAAGAGCGCGCGCGAAGAAATCGCCACAACCAGTTTGCCGTCCAGGGTAGTGGCCATGGTGTGTTTCCTGCCTAGCTTTGCAAAAACATGCGGTAGACCGGGTTATTGGTCTCTTCCACATAGGGGTAGCCCAGCGTGCGTAAAAACGTGGCGAAGGCTTTGCCGTCCGCCTTGGGCACTTGCAGCCCCACCAAAATGCGGCCGTAGTCGGCGCCCTGGTTGCGGTAATGAAACAGGCTGATGTTCCAGCCCGGGCGCATCAGGCTCAAAAACTTCATCAGCGCACCGGGCCGCTCTGGGAACACAAAGCGCAGCACGCGCTCGTCCTGCGCCAGGGACGAGACGCCGCCCACCATGTGGCGGATGTGTTCCTGGGCCAATTCGTCGTGCGTCAGGTCGATGGCGCCAAAGCCGTTTTTGACAAAGTTGCGTGCAATGCGCCCGGACTCGCCCGGGCCTTTGGTGCTCAGGCCCACAAACACGTGCGCCTTGGCGGCATCGTTCATGCGGTAGTTGAACTCGGTGACGTTGCGCGGCCCGCCCGGCAGCGCGCCAATCAGCTCGCAAAAACGCTTGAAGCTGCCGCGCTCTTCGGGGATGGTGACGGCGAACAAGGCCTCGCGCTCCTCGCCCACTTCGGCGCGCTCGGCGACAAAGCGCAGGCGGTCAAAGTTCATATTGGCGCCGCACAAAATCGCGGCATAGGTCTGGCCCTTGGCTTTGTGCGCAGCGGCGTATTTTTTGATCGCCGCCACCGCCAGCGCGCCCGAGGGCTCGACGATGGAGCGCGTGTCCACAAAAATGTCTTTGATCGCCGCGCATACCGCATCCGTATCTACGGTGATGAACTCGTCCACCAGGCCACGCGCGATGCGGAAAGTCTCCTCGCCCACCAGCTTGACGGCCGTGCCGTCCGAAAACAGGCCCACGTCGGCCAGCGTCACCCGCTTGCCGCTGGCGACCGACTGCATCATCGCGTCCGAGTCGTTCATTTGTACGCCGATGACCTTCACCTCTGGGCGCACCGCCTTGATGTAATTGGCCACGCCGCTGACCAGCCCCCCCCCGCCGATGGCCACAAACACCGCATCGAGCGGGCCTTGGTGCTGGCGCAAAATTTCCATGGCCACCGTGCCCTGGCCGGCAATCACGTCCGGGTCGTCAAAAGGGTGGACAAAGGTCATGCCCTGCTTTTTCTCAAGGGTCAGCGCATGGTTGTAGGCGTCGGTGTAGCTGTCGCCGTACTGCACCACCTCGCCGCCAAAGCCGCGCACCGCGTCCACCTTGACCTGCGGCGTGGTGGTCGGCATCACGATGACGGCGCGCGCGCCCAGGCGGCTGGCGGCCAGCGCCACGCCCTGGGCGTGGTTGCCGGCCGAGGCGCAAATCACGCCTTTTTTCAGCTGCGCAGGGCTCAGATTCGCCATCTTGTTGTACGCGCCGCGCAGCTTAAAGCTGCGCACCACCTGCTGGTCCTCGCGCTTGAGCAGCACGGTGTTGTGAATGCGCTGGCTCAGGATCTGGGCCACTTGCAGCGCCGATTCGGTGGCGACGTCGTAGACGCGGGCGTTGAGGATTTTGGTCAGGTAGTCGGCGGGCGACAGAGCAAGGGCTTTTTTCATAGGGCTGGAGAGTGCAAGCCGCATGATAATCCCCGGCTTTGCCGCGCACGCCTGCGGCCCACCACTGCACAAGGAGAGACTTTATGGAATGCACAGTCAGCTGGACCGGCCAAAGCGGCACCCGCTCGGGCATGGGTTTTGTGGCCGAAACCGGCAGCGGCCATGTGCTGGTGATGGACGGCGCCCCGGACGCGGCCAAGCCCGACAACGGCGGCCAAAACCTGGCGCCCCGCCCCATGGAAACCGTGCTGGCCGGCACTGGCGGCTGCAGCGCCTACGACGTGGTGCTGATTTTGAAGCGCGGCCGCCACGCCGTGCTAGGCTGCAGCGTCAAGCTCAGCAGCGAGCGCGCCGACACCGACCCCAAGGTGTTTACCAAGATCCACATGCATTTCACGGTGACGGGCAGCAATATCCCGGCCAGCGCGGTGGAGCGCGCCATTGCCATGAGCCACGAAAAATACTGCTCGGCCAGCATCATGCTGGGCAAAACCGCCGAGATGACGACCAGTTTTGAAGTGCGCGAGCCGGGCGCCGCTTAAGCCCCAGGCCCGAATGCCTATGGCCTAAATGCGGTGCGCCACGGTCGTCATGACCTTGGCGGCCGCGCCCATCAGGGCGCCGACCACGGCCGGCAGCTGCGCCGCGCCGGAGGCTTGTGCTTGGCGGGCATGGGCGATTTCGTCGTCGCGCATCTGGCTGACGATGGCGCGCGAGGCCTGGTCCGCCGCGGGTAACTGCGCCAAATGGCTGTCCAAATGGGCGCCGACCCGGTTTTCCGTTTCCACCACAAAGCCTAGGCTGACCTGGTCACCGAGCTTGCCGGCCAGCAGGCCTAGCGCAAACGCGCCGCCGTACCACAGCGGGTTGAGCAAGGAGGGGCGGGCGCCCAACTCCTGCAGGCGCTGGGCGGTCCAGGCCAGGTGGTCGGTTTCCTCATGGCAGGCCTGCAGGTAGTGCGCCCGCAAAGCGGGGTTGGGCGTGGCCAGGGCCTGCGCGGTGTACAGCGCCTGGGCGCAGACCTCGCCGACATGGTTGACGCGCATCAGGCTGGCCGAAAGGCTTTTCTCGGCCTCGCTCAAGGCGCCTTGGGACTTGGGCTGTGGGCAGGACTTGCTTGCGTGGGGGGCGGCAAACAGCGTGCGCAAGGCGGTGTCCAGCGCGCTGATGACGTGGTCGGTGGTGCTCATCCGCTTAGCTTACATGAATCTGTCAAGGGTAAACCCTAGGTTTTGCCAAATGATTGCAAAAAGCGTTGCTGTAAGGCCACAAATGGAGAATTTATCGGGTGCGCCAGGGGTCTTTTGTTTGTCACAAGGCTGGCGCTCTGGTGCAATAGGTGCAGCTTACTGACTATCAGCGGGCAGTGGCGAGCCCAAGACGCTTGGGACCGCCCGGTTTTGTACAACTTTGGAGATTTTTGAAATGAAAAAAACACTCATCGCATTGGCAGCCGTGGCTGCGACTGGTGCGTCTTTTGCGCAAGTTACCATCAGCGGTCAGTTAGGTTTTAGTTGGCAACAAGAAGCAGCTAAGGGAACCGATGGCTCCCACAAGCAAGGCTTCAGCATGAACGACGGTGATGTTTACCTGACCGCCACCGAGAGTCTTGGCGCTGGCTGGTCGGCAACTGCGCGTGGCGGCTGGACCATGCGTGGACGTGGCACGGCAGTGGTTGATCGTGATGGAATGTTGATGCTGGGCACACCTAACGGCACCTTAACTGCCGGCTCCTTCCGTACTTGTGGACCTTTGGACGCTGTGAAGTCTGGCGCGGTCACAGGTACCGCTTACACGGCAAATGAGTCCAACCTCTACATTCCGATTGACAAATGTTCTTTAATCGATGCGGTTAGCTTCTCTCTGCCGAAGTTTGCCAACACGACAGTCAGTGTTGCGTATGGAGAATTGAGCGGTTCAGTGTCATTTGCACCGACGATTACCAGCACAGCAAGTGCTGTGGCAACGAGTACCCCAGTAGTCACCGCCGGATCCACCACAACCTTCGGTGTATTGCCCAATACCCAAATTTTGGACGCAAAGGGAAACGCGACAGGTATTACCTTTACCAACCTGGCTGCGGTCTACGCTGATGGCCCTGTGATGCTGCAGGCTGACATTACATGGTTTGGCGGTGCGAGCTCCAAGACTCAGATCAGCAACAGCACCGTTGCGGGAGCCTTTTTGCTCAACGATGCGGGCCTTGATGGCTGGCAGCGTACCCGTGTAACCGGTACCTACGATGCTGGCGTTGCCAAGGTAGGCTTGGGTTACCAGAACAGAACCTGGGGCATGGCAGACCAGTATATTGCGACAATCGCCGTACCGGTTGGTAACATGGTCTTCGGCCTGGACTACATGGCGCGTGATGCTCAAGGGCCGATGACGGCACCAGCTGGCAATTCGAACTTTGCTCTTTTGATGTCTAGCCTGAACGGCCAAAAGGCCGGTGATAAAGCATCGTCCATGGTTGGTGTGGGTGTGACCTATAACTTCAGCAAGACAACGACCGTGAACGCTAGCTACATCCAGTACACCGACGCGGGCGTTAACGTGACAAATGGAGTTACCTCCTACACGGGCGGTGCTGCGGGTAACGATGTGGAATACCGCATCCGTCTTATGAAGACTTTCTAATTGTCCTACTGGCACCCGCCAGCGCGATAGGAGAGATTCTCGAAGCCTCCCGGCATACGCCGGGGGGCTTTTTTGCGGCTGGCTCGGTCCGGGCGTTCGGCGAGCTCACCGAGGTAAGGTGAAGGCCTGCATTGATGGGCTAGGCGAGTCTTTTTGGGGTGTATTTTGTTGCTTTGAGGCAACAAACTGACGCCATTTAAGGCCCTCTGGGTTGAATTGCGTTGTCCATGATTCTTTTAAATGTTTAAATAAATCCGTTCAATTTGTGGAATTCATCAAATTGCGCGAGCCGAGCTAGGCTGACGGTCGTCGCCTAGCAACGGTTTAAATTTTTCAACTTTAGGAATCAAGAAATGAAAAAAACTCTTATCGCA
>Ga0209084_1003869_pt1 | contig 10776 bp, 11 predicted proteins | sample C_130820_MF_Meta_FD_187309 | JGI IMG/M metagenome (GOLD analysis project Ga0209084, IMG submission 187309) | Freshwater microbial communities from Lake Croche, Canada to study carbon cycling - C_130820_MF_MetaG (SPAdes) (version 2) | ecosystem: Environmental > Aquatic > Freshwater > Lake... | reverse complement strand
CATTACTAGACTAACATAATTTATCCTCGTGCTCGTAACTCTTCCAGGCAGGTCAAGAATTCAGAGGACTGTTCATAAGTCCATGTATCCATGTCATAGCGCTCCCACGTTGCTGTAAGAGGATTTACTAGAATACCCCAACGGGGTTTTATCGGAAATACACCATGACGGCCCATCGCAACATAGCATAGAAGTTGAAGCAAGTTAGTACAGCTTGCTGTGCCACGCAGACCTTCCTGATCTACTTCAGCGCTGCACTTGATCTCTATAACACACGACTTATCCGTTGTAATTAGATCAATTTCGCCAACAATTAGACTTTCAGTTTCTACTGAAACATCGGCAGTGAATTCTGTTTCAGATGATGCTGCTTTAATAATCGCTGCTGCAGGTGCAACAGATGCAGCAGCAAATTCATCAAAGCCCGATGGAAGTCCCATGTAGGAATTTACGGGGGCCTCTATAGCTCTGATTGCATTTAATTGACGGTGTGCATACAGATTTAGTGCATGAGAGAGGACGTACATATCACGCATATTATAATCAGATTTCTTGAAGATTGACATAATCTGTTTTTCTGCTGCCGAATACAGAACCGCCAATTCAGGAATCATATTATGTTTACTAGCACCGGCTGCTGCAATATGTCTTGTCGGCCTAACATAGGCCATTATATCCGTATTTGGCATCATTCCTGCACTTTCGAAGATATCTCTAATAACATGGCCAAGGATATCATGACTATGTTTAGCATTATCCTTATGAATCCACGTATTATTCATTGTTGCGAGAATCTCCAAGAGTCTATCTTGAACAGATGGAGTATCAGATAGTTCTTTCTTTATCATCCAATCAATAAAGGTTCCAAATTCCAGTTCACGATTCCTCTTCTTCATTTCTCTATACACTTCATCGTCCATACGGACTCCATGATGGAAGTATGAGCGAATGTGTTCACTGCAGGCGACCATTCGTTTAAAGAGGTCCGGATTCGTACTTGAGCTAAGTTTCTTTACCAGATTAGTCACAGTGGATTGGCCTCGAGATGGGGAAGGACAGGAGGGAGGTACCGGTTCACCCCACATGGTTATCTCCATTATATCTGAAATATCGGTGAACAGACGATGGCGAGGGCCCTTGCCGAAGATATACAGCTCCTCTCTTGGTCTAGTCATGCCCACATAGAGAAGATTGGTACGTTCAGTATAGAATCCCTCATCGTCAACTTCTCCTTCACGTAGCCGATAGAGGTCATCATTCACATTAATGAGAGCGACGATATCCCATTCCAGGCCCTTGGACGCATGGAAGGTCGATAGCTGAACCGGTGCCTCTCGTTTCCGTGGATCATAGGAGAATTCCACAATCGCGCTAGTAGCATCTTCTTTTGCAATACGATGAAAGTCGATCTTTCCGCCAAATCGACTAGTAAGAAGTGCCAAGACAATCTCATAGGACTGACATTTGATAACTGGAAAGAGTAGGGCAACTGACTTACCAGATTGCTTTGCAGTATAAATCACTGGTGCAAGGACATCTACGATAAAGGACTCATATTGGCCCGTGCCGACGGTGGTATTCGCTTCATAATAACGGGGCTTTGGCCCGATTTCAGCAGAACCATAGATCATGGGCTGAACATGCCCATTACGAATATCCTCCGTAAATACTGTATTGACAGCTTTAAGAATAGATTGAGTGCTCCGAAAGTTAGTACGAAGATAAAAGGTCTCAATATCAGGCACGATATCCTTAAGAAGACGTCTAAGAAATTCATTGGACGTTCCGCGGAACCGGTAAATATTCTGGGCCATATCACCGATAGCAATAATCTGTAGAGTTGGATTAATCTGGCGGAAAAGTGTAATAAACTCAAATTGATGAGGATCAAGATCCTGGAACTCATCGACAACTAGAAGACGGAACTTGCGCAGATGGGCAACGAAAGACTCTTTACGATCACGCATCTGTTGGAGCACAAATTCTACATTACGTTCCATACAGCCATCATACAGATTGATGGGATCTGGCAAGGAAATACCAGATGCCGCTATGAACTTAAACATGATTTTATGGAACGTTCCGCAGTGAATGTTAGACCTAGGAATAAGTTTGGAGACCTTTGTAAGAATATCGTGGGCCGCAAGGCGTGTAAATGTGATGAAGACTATCTCTGTATCCTTAGCAATATGAGCATCAATGGTGGCCTTTACGAACAGAGTGAGCGTAGTTGTTTTACCGGAGCCAGCTCCAGCTATGATTCTAAAACTCTGACCTACAGCCGACACGATAATCTGCTGTTCATCTGTCAGAATCATGTACTAGCCTTACCGAAGTACGGCATAGTATCACCTTTTAACAGTTCAAAAGTTGAGCGCAATGTACGGGTCCACTATAATAGTAATGAACCGGAACATTGGTGATCTATTTATGTATCTTCAGGCAAAGTCGGTATGGCATGCGGATAGAGCGAGGCGTCTCTTTGATTCTGGTTGTCCTAAGCTGCGGGTTAAGGAACTGTGTCTTATCGAGAAGGAAGAGGATCGAGAGACTCTAATTACAGAGGAAGAGAAGAAGCTCTTCTTAGAGCCGTTAGCTACTCATGGATTCTACTAGGAGCTTCATGACTCCACTACCTAGTATAGCTACTACTGTGGCTCCGAGAATTTGAGATTCAACTGTCATTTCATTATGAGCACCACCTTTTTGTTTTGGACCAGAATGAGGTACGGGGCTAGGATGAGGTACGGGGCTAGAGGGGCTAGGATGAGGTACGGGGCCAGAATGAGGTAAGGATCCAAGATGAGGTACAGGTAAGGGTCCAAGATGAGGTACAGGTAAGGGTCCAAGATGAGGCAAGGGTAAGGGTCCAAGATGAGATACAGAGCCAGAATGAGGCACGGATATAGGTTGAGGTACCGTTGCCGTAACAGCAGAAGCAACTGCAGCGGCCCGCCCCATGGGAGTCAAAGACCACATCCAACTAAACAGGGATCTAATCATAGCATATATCGTGAGCGGAAGAGCCAGAAGAGGGAAGGGTTTCTTCTCACCTGGGCCAGTCGTCCCCTTCTTTTCAGAACTATGCTCGATTAACAGATTCTCATCTAACATCTTTTTGTCGACACTCTTGATCTTCAGATCCTCCTTATGTTTATCAGATAAGATCCCTGTAAAATCATAGTCCGAAAAATAATTCAGAGCATCTGTAACAGATCTAACACTATCTCCTTCTGTGTATCCTACCATATTCAGAATCCAGAGAAGCATGATTCCAATAGATCCCAGGCCAAAACATATACTAAAGAAACCTGCCCAATACGAATGGTAACGTAATGCCAAATATACACATAGAATTGTCATACACTGAATAAATAGAATACGGAGACCGGCAGTCATCTGGCCCACGGCCATATGGGAAAAGCCGAGAAAGCCAAAGGCCTGGCCCAGGGTTATAATTAAACTCGGCATACGCTGAGAGTATTCTGTCTTATCCGTAAACATACCTTGACCAATTCCAGTAACAAAATCACCAGGCATGGTCATTCCGTATGCCTTCACGCGGTCGCTTTCAAAATAGAGTTGGAAGAGATCCCATGCCCACCAGATACCTAGGCCACCACCAGTCAAGAGTTTGAAGGTTCCCGTGAATGGGCTGCGAACATAAAAATGGTCAAGGCAGAAAAAGGCCATAAGATAGAGCTTCCAATCAAGTGCGATATCGGGTCGCGGCACATCGGGGCCTGGTGAGTTTGGCGGTACACGAGATTTCAGTTCCTCTGCACTCCCATAATGGGGCTGCAGAGGAAACCGACCACGGGCTTCTGTAAAAAATGGATCTGACATCCCTCTGATGCTTACTGCGGAATTGTCTTCCAAGGGCTAAACTACGTATAGAACATGACGCCGCCCAGGCCCCCCACGATACGCAGTATATTGTAATTCGTCGCATACACAACGACATGTCGGGGTACCTGAGACGGTGATACTAACGGTGTAGCGACACCATTGACTTTAATTCCAGTATTATTAAAGGTCATTGTGAGACGGATATCGTCAATACGACTGCAATTAATAGACCCAGATGGCTGTTCTGCCTCAGGGCGCAGACAGAAGGAATACAGATAGATATAACTGTTAAGCCCCGCAGGTATTGCTGTATGATATTGATAAGGCTGAGTCAGTCGGAAGTACTGCGCATAGCGTGTCTCAAACCGATCATACCCATCCAGCTGTATGAGTGCAGTATTCAGTAAATCGGAATGTATACCGGTTTCGGCCTCAAGAAGATTGGTATAATTGAACCACTCATTATTCTGCTGCATACGATCCTGTTGCAGAACCCAAAAGAACTCCTTCACACAGTGATTGAATGTTAGATTCACAGTGGATTGTAGGGCCCCCGCCGTAATCGATTGAACCGGTGTATACTGGACTTGCTCAATGAGATACTCGTGTTCCATTGCAGCAAACTTAGTACGCTCCTCCTTATCCAGATAGACATAGTCACAAAAGAGCTGGAACCGAACCGGAGAGATGGATTCCGTAGGAGGGCAATAGGTACCAGATGCAATTGTCGTCTGCCACCAGAGCTTGGAAAAGGGAGCGAGATGAATAATTATACGGACCGGATGTGCCTGGAGAGCAATGAGAGGAAGAGCTAGACCAATCGAATTACAGAACCAGAATCTGAGAGGAATCGTTAGTTTTAGGGGGCCCAGTGCAGCAGTTGGGGGGGTCGGTCCATAACTCTGCCAATGACCAATCATAGTACGGAAACCATCGAGCTTACTCGCCGGTGTAGTAAGTTCTGTCCAAATCTGCATCCACTCTCCGGTTTGCTTGTCGATTTCCTTGTCGCCTATCTCGATACTAACATCTTGAATCATTGCGTGTCCAATATCGTTGCACCACCAACGGGTTGTCGTTCCCAGAAGTGGCATTGCAGGGAGATCCACCTCAATAAACATGGACGAGAGGAGGTCGGCCTTCTTGGGAAGAATTGCGCTAATCCGCTTACCAAAATCGGCGGCCCCATCAAATTCTACAGGAATAGATTCAATAGCAAAGGGCGTATAACGCCGATATACATGTTTAAAAAATGTCAGCTGGGGATTATCCGTCAGATATTTATCCTGACGGCCCCGTGCCACGAGCTGTAAGAGCGTTGATGTTGGCATCCCTTACTACATAGGGCAGAATTTCGTCTTAGACTCAGAACGATAATATACTATAAGAGTAAGGCATGACCAGTAAAAATGAGGTCTTTGATACAATTACAGTACGTGGGATTGTCTTTGAAAATCCGCCCATTAATCCCTTTGATCCTAGTACAGCGGGCACATATCCGTCGCGAAACTCTATTATGACGGTTACCGATAATCTAGGAACTGCCCAGTTTTCCCGTAATGTAACATGTGATACCGTATCTGTACAGAATCTAAATGCCACCTTGGGCGCCTTCACTTCCTTAACAACGACAAATAGTACCTTTGGTAGTCTAACAGTGTCGACTCCCTTCACTGTACAAGGGAATCTCGAGGTCACGGGTAACGGAATCACTACGGGTATTGTCCATGCACCGGCCCTACAAATTGGTACGGGGGTCCTCGATGTTTCTGCAAATGGTAATCCACGTTGGACCAATGGCTCTGCCATAGATCTAGCCGGCTGGGTCCCCAAACTCGCTCAAAATACATCGATAGCGCTCCTAAATCCGGCAACAGCGACGCCGAATCAGATTGCAACTACACTGAATCAGCTTCTTGGCGCATTAAAAGCGAACGGAGTTTTTATATCGTGAATATAGGGATGAGTGAAGTATATGATCGACTTAAAACATCGACACTTCATATTGATGATAAATCTACACAAGGAGCTATTCTCCAAATATCCAATTATATTGGTTTTGCTACCTTTTCTCAGAGCATTACATGTACCAGTGTGTCAACGCGGCCCCTGCGATCAACGAATAGTGCCATAACAGAAGTTATATGTGGCCGAGGGACTTTAACCGATCCTTCTGGTTCCCTTCTCATCACCAGTACAGAGACGATTCCAACCGTAAGTATAACCGACATTTCAGGGACTCTAGCTACACTCTTTGTTAATTTCTCACAAGCAAGAAATGTGGGGAACTATCTGTATTCGAACAGTAACATGTTAGAATATCAGAGAACTGAAGGCTTATCCACTCCTGGCCCCACGGCAGCCACAGATAGAAGGATAAATCTGACTGCGTGGCCCCAGATTCTTAGACAGGGGGTCCCTCTATCCCTCCCCTCCTCTTCGACAGTCGATCTGGCTAATACGGTAAATGCTCTGATCACTCTTTTTTCTAAACTCGGTGTTATAATAGCTGTACCAAGTATAGTGTTAGACTTATCAGGAGTTATTATAGATGCCAGTGGCGTCACACTATCCTGGTCAGGATCTCTTCCCTCTTACACAGTCTATCTGGATAAGATCCCAGTGCTCACAGGTGTTGTCGGAAATTCCTGTCGTCTCACACTTCCGCCTAACATCTTTGCCTATGATGTCTCTGTATCAGGGTCCGCTTCTCTTCCTATATCTGTATGCAACATAAACAGTAATCCGAAAGACCAGGGCAACTATTTTCCAACCTTTGGTCTTTCACCAACGACAGCGGCGTATTATCGTGCGACTAAATCTGGGTCTGTAAACTATATTATGACAATTAACAAGACATATCCTGTCACGTTAAATACATATTTTATCATACGAGGATCTAATGCATCGCCTACTACACCGATTTCCCTGATCACCTATTTTAATGGTTCATATCTGGGCTCTGCGGTACAGATTGTAGATCCTGGCCCTCATATTCTTCAGTATAATTCTGGTTCTGGTACATGGAATATACTTCTGTGATGATAGCCGGGGCCTGGGTGATCCCAAAAGATAGAGCACTATGTTGTTCGGCATTCCAGGTCCATGACGTACCTGTTGTACGTACTGCATACCCCCAATGAGCAGGAAGACCGAGGGCCCATCCAGGCTGAATCCGTACTTCGATGTACTGGACACGGCCAATATATGGAGCTGTATCGACGGTTAGATTCCAAGGATCTGATACTACATCTGGTAAATACTGTCGGTAGCGTGAATGGACTAGCCAGATGAGGAGTGGCTCACCAGAGGAACAACCGATCCACTCCCGCTCTGCTGTAATCCAGGAAAGACCGACACTCTCGTTCTTAAGACAGTCGACGGATGCGTTATAAAGCCCGGGAAGCCACCAGAACCGACGGGCCTGATCAATGTCTGACAGGCCCTTGGTCAGCTCTAGTTCTGTTGCAAGTTCCTCATTATTCTGGATAGGATCGGTCGTCTTGAGCCAGGTTGAGACGGGTCCCTCATTGACCGTCCATGCAGCCTTCGCTGCAATTTCGGGTCGCCATGGGAGGGCGCCAACCTCAAACATTATAGGAGTCTTATCTCCGATAACGGAAGCCACCTCATTTGTTGGTACCTGACTAACAGTATATTCCTGTATTCCATGGTTATATTCAAACCAGTGAACTGCGATAACCACCACTAATAAAATTAGTAGCTCCATTACTAAGGGCCTTGTTTGCTCCCGTTTTAGATTAACGCGACTAACACTTCTTATATGTATCAAGTGTTTTGAATAGATGTTCTATATCATCTAATGTTGGTTTATCAGGACAGAGTTCCTGAGACTTTACATGCAATGTATTATGTATTTCCGAATAATCATTGTATACGGGCCTCCTTTTAGGAGCTATTCCCGTCAAAAAAAAGATAATTGCCTCCGGAAATTTCCAAAACTGTATATAATCCAGAACATAATTTGTTAAAGCAGTTACAGAACAATAGCGGGTATCACTTATTTCGTGATGAACCTTATGATGATCATGAGAAGAAAGAATACCAGTCTTCTGTAGTAGTTTAATTGGATAAGATAATTCACAATCTCGCATATGACTTATGCGATGAATGACTGCTGCGGTACTAGAAAAAAATCCAAATACGATAAAAAAATATGGATAATTATACACTATCTTTGGATAATGATAAAAGAATATAGCTATGATGAGCAGGGTCGTCGGTAGAGTTAGTGTTAAATGTTCAACATAGTGATAGGCCAAAACTCCTCTTGGATAATAGTGATGTAATTCATTGTCTTTAATAATACTACTCACAAAAGGAATATTACTGCAATAATCATCAAGATAATTATCTTCAATCCAATGAAAAAACCCAGATAGTATATCTGCTGCTATAAGTCCAATACATATCTGTATAATGATTGACATCAAATATAGAACCTGATAGTTCATCCTAAAAAGAGGATAGATTTAAACACAGTCTGCCGAAATCTATGATAGATGTCAGCAGGTTGTCTGTTTACCGATGGGGTCCATGTCTTGGCCGGTCTGCAAAAGGGCGGACTAAATGGATTCGGTGGAAAGGCTGAGGAGGGCGAACCTGTCTATGTTACAGCCTGGCGAGAGACCCTGGAAGAGCTCTTTGGATTCTGTACTGATACTCTACTCTATGAGGTTATCACCTTCATCAGGTATTCAGCTATTCTAGTAGATCCTTCCTATACCTGTTATGTATACACCTTCGCCGATCTAGAGAAGGTAATTTCGATCATACGAAAGTATCATATAGTATCTCCCTTCTATCGGCGCTTCCCCCGTAATATTACCGAGCTTCTCTTTTTACGGCATGCTCCATACAGCGAGGTCCGGACCCTCGCCCTGCTTCCACTGCATTCTGATATCCACGTGGCACCGGAATTTCAATCAGACATCAATGCCTTAAAGAACCAGATGTAGTGTGGACTCCTTCTGAATATTATAGTCGGCTAGAGTGCGACCGTCCTCTAGCTGCTTGCCGGCAAAGATCAGACGCTGCTGATCCGGCGGAATACCCTCCTTATCCTGAATCTTGGCCTTGACACCCTCAATCGTATCCGAGGACTCCACATCGAGAGTGATCGTCTTGCCCGTCAGAGTCTTAATAAAAATCTGCATCGTATACTCTGCAGTAAGACCACCGCTTTAGATCTTTACTTACTAAATAGAGGTCCAACACGTCCATTTACGAAGCGCATCCAATTCAGGCCGATTGCAAAGACGTGGACCACCCATCCCTGTGGTGATCCTGGCCCACAGGCCTGAGGTGTATAGAATGCAGGCACAGTCGGCGGCTGAATCGTCAAATCTAGACGAATGGTCGCCTTTGATGCATTCACTGTACCACCAGGCTGGAGATCCTCTGGATTGCCAGATCCAAAGGCATACCCATACACAAACCCATTTGCTACACGGGCTCCACCCCGATGGGACAGCCCATAATTGATTCTATATTGATCCTCGGCCTCATTGGACCAGATTGCATTATCCACCATGATCATCGCATTCGTCATTAGCGGCTGCTGGAACGCGATAGTCGATGCCCCTGCCGAAATATTGGAGTGAGAAAGCTCATCCTCTAGTAGGGCTCCGTAATTCGTCCATTCATTGTAATCCCAGACCAGCTTCCGTCGAATAAACCAGCAGATTTCACGAATCGGCCCACTGAATTCAGTACAACGGAGCTGCATAACAAACGGATTAGTACCTGATGCAACTGAATCCGGAACATCAAAGGTCGTATGGGTCACCGGCTCATAGAGCATCTCGAAGGGGTCACGGATATACCGCGATCGAAGCGGATCCTCAATATGAGCTATGCCTGCAAAGACAGTTGCATCCTCGAATCGTGGTATAGTCGTTCCAATCAGAACATTATGGGGAATAGGAGGATTCGATGTTAGATCTGCAAAGGCAATAGTCTGACCCAGAGGAGAATCCGTAGGAGAGGAGCGAGGAGTGGCCCGCATCCGAATCACTTCCGTGAAGGGGCGGAAGGTGATATTTACACGGATTTCCTGAGATCCGCATGCGATTACAGGAAACGGCGATCCAGGGCGCTTTAAGAAGGCCAGAGGTAACCAACAGTAGACGTATCCGTCCTCTGTTGGCTGCAGTGTTGTCCAAGGGGCATTTTTAGTATTGCGAATCTGTTTCTCACTGAGGTGACCGTAGATATCGAGGTCCCATATACCAGCCCGTCCTCCATCCATCCATTGTCTCGACCAGACATCAAGAAATTCACCAGGAATGGTCTCAATGGTCGTATCGCCAACTAGAAACTCCACCTGTTTGATCGCAATAGAACCGAGAGAAGATGCCCACATCCATGCCTGCTCAGGATTATAATAGCTCCATGTCCCGCCATATACCTTGGAATAGACATCACCGGGCAACCATGTTAGAGGCTTGAAGCGCACACAGAGCCATTGTAGCATATCTGCCTTGATATTGAATCGACTCAGAAGAACCGTGATACGCTTGCCCCAGGCAGCATTGCCCTGATACGAGAGCTCAGTCGTTTCTGATACAGTATTATGATACCGCGGCCAGGGTCGACGAAAAACGGTCTCACTGGCCATTGACGGAGAAAACTCATCATCGAGGGCACCGCGATCTACAAGATCCACTAGGCGTTTAATCATTACTCTTCTATCTTAGTATAAAAGAGTTTTAGGCCTTCGGTAAATTCAAGAAGACTCCGCTGATCAAAATGAGAAGGGCCCCACATAGAGAAAGTAGACCCGGTTTCTCACCCAGGAACATAAGACCAAAGATGTAAGAAGCTATGAGACCGCTGTAACTCAGAATGGCATAGGTCACAGTGGACAGACGAGGAATGGCAAAAAAACGGAGATAGTAACCGGCA
>Ga0209084_1003862_pt1 | contig 10791 bp, 9 predicted proteins | sample C_130820_MF_Meta_FD_187309 | JGI IMG/M metagenome (GOLD analysis project Ga0209084, IMG submission 187309) | Freshwater microbial communities from Lake Croche, Canada to study carbon cycling - C_130820_MF_MetaG (SPAdes) (version 2) | ecosystem: Environmental > Aquatic > Freshwater > Lake | place... | reverse complement strand
GCACATAGCGGGCGGTAAACGCGGCGTCGGTGGCGCCCCACTCGCTCCAGGTGGCGCCGTCAAGGCTGGTGCGTAGCTGCTGGGTGTAGCTGCCGGACACGACCAGCGTGGCGTCAAAAGTGGCGGTAATGACGATGCCTAGGTCGCGCTCTGGCGCGGTGTAGCTGATGGGGCTTGCGGGGTTGATGTTCCACCGCGTCCACTGCGCCCAGGTGGCGGGCAGGGTGGCCCAGGTGGTGGTGTCTGTGGCCTCCAGCGCGGTGCCCACCACGGTGCAGCCGGTGCGGGTGCCGGGCCAGCCTTCGGCGGACTCGTCGTACCAGTCAAACACATTGGCCAAACGACGGTCTGGCAGGGTGAGGGTGCGCACGATGGCTGCGCTCTCATTGCCTGTGGTGTCGAGGCTTTTGCAGGCAAAGGTGTAGGTGCCCGCCTGCGGGGCGTTGATCTCTACCGGGCTGTTGGTGTAGTAGCTGGTGCCGTCTTGCAGGGGCGTCATGCTGGTCCAGTTTGGGCTGGACACGGTGCCCGCGATGTAGCGGATTTCGGCGCCCATCCAGTCCGGCGGGGTGGCTGTGGTGCCGTAGGCAAAGTTGTATTGCCGGGTACCGTCCGGCTGGGCTTTGATTAAAAAAGTGTCAAAGGCTGGGGGCGGCTCGGTTTTGCCCACTACGGTGTGGGCGGCGAGTTGGCCCCAGTCGCCCTTGTAAATGGAGGTGCACAGGCGCGCGCGCAGCAGGTAGAGGTTGCCGTCGGTCACCGGGCCGATGAGGGCGTCCGCACTGTCGCCGGGGATGGTGAGCGAGGTCCACTCTGCTGCGGTGCCCAGGCGGTATTGCAGCTCTATGCTGCCGCCTTGCAGCACTGCAATGTCTGTCACCGTGGGCCAAGTGACGTGCATGTAGCTTTGGATGGTGCCGTCGCCAGACACCTGCAGCCAGTCTGTGCCGCTGCTGATAGTCAGCAGCCCAATGGTGGCCACCTCCCACGGCTTGGGCAGGTGGCTGTTGGTGGCGTAGCCTTGGGCCACAAAGTTGGCGCCCAAGGTGGTGATTTGGGCCGAGGTTTCTTTGAGCGTAAGCTCTACCGTGCCCTGGGCGTATTTGCGGCCAAGGACGTTGAACACGCCGTCTATGCCCAGCTCGGTGAGTATGAGGCGCACATTGTCGACCAGCAGCTCAAGCGGGAAGGCGCGCATTTTGAACGGCGCTTTGATGGTGAGGGGGTCGCGCCCGTCGCGCAAGATGATGCCCGCTATGTGCTGCGCCTGCGGAGCGTATTGCACGGCGGACATCTCTACCGAGGTGCTGAGCACCGCGCCGTCGCGGGCGACCAGCTCGGTGCTGGTAACGTCGCTGAGGTCGCCTTTTTTGTAGTCGTTGGCGCTGTCGTAGATGATGGGTTTGATGGTGTTGAGCATGTCCGCCGTGGGGCGGTGCACGGACACCTCTATGGGGCTTTGGCTCTCTGTGCTGCCGCTGCGCTGGATGACGGCAAGGTCTGCATCGGTGAGCGTCATGACCGGGGCGCTGTAGACGCCAGCGCGCAGGTAAAACTCGCCCCCTGCAAAGGCCCAGGCGCCGCCCATGGCTTGGGCCAGGTCGTTCAAAATGTTGCTGGGCGCGCCGCCGTCAAAGCGCCACACACCACCGGCGGTAAACAGAGGCCGCGCGGGCTGGGGCACGCCGTCTACGGTGTAAACCGTGGTGGTGTCGCAGGCGTTGGCAGCGGCAATAACGCGGGCGTCTTCGTCTTCTGTGATGGTGGCGCCGCCCAGGCGGGGGTGGCTGTAGACGTGGCGCATCATTAAAGCCGGGTTTTCGCTCCAGGCGTGGGCGTTGGTGGCGGGGATGTAGAGGCTGTCTAGGAATGGCGCAATAGGTAATGTGATTTTGCGGTTTACATTTTTTGTAATACGCAGATCACATATATCTCCTTCAAAATATTGCCCATTGATTGATTTACCAAAAACCAAAGACTGTGAATTGCTTGGCATTTGGGCGCCCATATCAATGGCAGCACTTGATTCGGATGTGCTACCAATGTATAAAGTTTGTTGATTGCCAACTTTTTTAAATGCAATATATGTCCACGTATTTAATTCTATTGTGCTAGATGATGTACATAAATTAACACCTGCACCAGTAGAAAAATAAGCAGCTACTTTTTTATTTGGTCTATATAAAACAGAAATATATGCAGGTACGTTTGAATTAATTGAACGTGAAACAATATATACATCATCATTAGATAACGCACTTACGCGCAGCCAAAATTCAATGCTCCAATCGTTTACATCAGAATCAAATTCAGCAGCCGCAGAGTATTCAATAAACGAACTTGATGCCGCGCCTGAAAAATGCAGATACGGGTTATTAAATGGCCCGCCCTGGGCTACAAACGTGACGCCGCTGGTGGCTGCAATTGCATGGCTGAAAGATGATTTGTCAATAAGCCCGCTTGCCCAGCTAGATTGCGTGGGCTGTAGCAGCAAGCCCACATCATCAAAATATTCATCGCCCGGCACTGCGGGCGTGGTGCCCCTGGGGTCATCCAACAAAGCCCCCCGCACCAGCGCGCTGATGCTGGGCACGCTGCTTGGGAAGGCGTTGGTGTCGTAGTTGAGCCGGGCCACCATGTAGGCCACGCCCTCGACCACAAAAGTGGACAGCCACGCCGCTGGAAAAGCAGCATGCAGCCAGGGGTCTACCACCTGCCCAGCGGCGCCCAGGTGCACCGCAAAGCGCAGGCTGCCGGTGGTGTAGTTGGTGTAGTTGTAGCTGACCGTGGCGCCAGGCGTGGTGGTGGCCACATAGGGGGTGGCGGTGCTGCCGTTGCCGGTGACGGTGACTGCCACCGACTGGGTGACCGCGCGGTCGCCCCGGCGGTCGCTGGTGTAGCCGGTGACGATGCTGGCATACGCAGTGCCCACCACGTAGCCGCTGGGCAGGGTTAGCAGGCCTGCACTGTCTGCCTGGGCGCTGCCGGTGGCGTTGCTGGGCAGGCTGTAGGGGGCGGTGGTGACAAAGCCTTCACTGTTGAGGGTGACGGGCTCGTCGTTCACAAAAATTTGCTCTACAGCATCAATCTCGTGCCCGGCCAGGGTTTGGGCGATGTAGAGGGTGCTGCTGTCGGTGCCCGTGGTGGCGTAGTAAAAATTGGATCCGCCCGTGCGGGCGCGGCCAAGCACCAGGTCGCGCGGCACGATGGCGCCGTTGACGGTGATGGTGCGGTCGCGCGCGGCGTTGGCGGCGGCCTCTTTGGCCTGGGCTTGCATGCGCCGCTGCTCGCTTGCGCTGTAGGCCATGGTAGAGGCCAGTACCACATAGGCCCCATAAGCGGTTACAAAGCTGCTAATCGCAGCGGCGGTGTTCCAGCTAATTACCTCGGCTGCCGCCAGATCAAACATGTATGCGCCTACTGCTTCTGCCATTTAGCCAACCCTCCAGCAGCAAATAGCGTCGCGCAGCGACACGGGCACCAGGCCCAGGCTGCTGGGCACCCAGGCATTGGCGCCGTTGCACACGGCCAGGGCTTTTTGCGGGGTGCCGCTGGGGTCTGGCATGGTGACCATGACCACGTCGCCCACGCTGGCAAACTGGGCGCCACGGTGCGGACCCAGGGCGGCGGTGGCAATGCGCTTGACGCCGCCCATGCGCGCCAGCGTGGCAGCGGCCTGGGCCTGGGTGCGGTGCAGGCGCAGGTCTGGGTGGGCTACGTCCACGCCGGTGATGGCAAGCACGCAATCAGCCGCGAAGGTGCAGCAGTCTTGCGTGCCCCACGCAAAAGGCGTGGCAAAGCGTTCGGTGATGAAAGCCTGATAACGGAGCTGCCAGTCGCGCAAGCGCACGGGGCTGGTGGCGGTGGTGGTGGTGTCTGGCATGGCGGGCGCGGTGCGGTGTGTTATTGGTTATTGCGGAACCAGTTGCGGTTGGGCCACACGATGGGCTTGCCAATTTGGTCGGCCAAGAAGCTGAAAGACCCGTCTAATGCGTTGACGAGGCGTTGATCTGCATCGCTGTAAAGCCAGGGAATACTGCGCATGAGGCGTATGGCCGTGCTTTCTGCGGTGACGGACACGGTGCGGGTAGTGCCGTCTAGGCTGAGGGACATGGTGTCTAGCGCGCCAGCCCACAAAAGCGGCGCGTCGGCAAGCACCAGTGATCCGTCTTCGGCCACGGCAAACACGGCAATACGCAAAGTGCAGGGCGTGCCCTTGACGGTGCCCGCGCCGTCCATCGCCAAACTGAGCGTGGCCGGGCTGGTGGCGGACATAGACAGGCTAAGCCCCACCACTTGGCCGGGCTGGTCCGCGACCGGGCTGATGGTGCCCAGGCCTGCGGCGCCCTGGTAGGTTTTGCCACCAAATGGGATGTGCCAGTTGCTGCTGTTCAGATACACCGGGCTGCCCGGAAACTCTAAAGCAAGCAATTCGGCGATGGCGACTTGGCCGCTGGCGGCGGCGGCTAGGAAGGCGGGGGAGTAGATTTTCATGGGGGGATGTACTCCCCGAACTCAAGCGTGGTGCCTTCGGCGGTGCCGCGCACATAGGACACGTCGCCCGCAGACAGCAGCCGAAACAGGGCTGTGGGCTGGCTGGTGGTGACTGCGGCGCCACTGGCCAGTGCCACGCGCAGGCGGTTGCCCATGGGCACGGTGATGACGCCGCCCACGGATGCGCAGTCTGCGGCGGCAATGAGCAGCAGCACGCCGCCGGCCGGGGTGGCGACGTTGAACATATCGCCCGCAAGCAATGTGCCGGTGGCGGTGATGGCCACGCTGGCCGCGCCCTGGGCGGCGGCTGCGGCCAGGGTTTTGGCCCCGGCAATGGTGCCGCGCGGCTGCGGGCGGGCAACGTGGTACAGGGCCACGATGTTGGTCTGGCCGCGCATGCTGGCAATAAAAGCCTCGGCCTGCGCGGCACGGGCGTGGGTGTTGACGGCCAGGTCTAGGCTGACCGTCCAGCGCTCGGACAGCATATCAACGGCTTGCTCGCTGAGCGACAGGCTGCTGGCGTGCACGCGCTGATTGGTGTTGAGCTTAAAGCTGCACCGCGACACATCGAAGGGGCTGGGCAGGGTGATGATGGCCATGGGTGTGCTGTCTTAAGCGTAGCGCTGCTGGCGGGCCAGGCCAGCCGTGAGCTGGCGGTTATTGGCAGAAAGCATGCGCTCCACTTTGGCCATGCTGGCCACGTCGCCGATGGTGTTGTACTGATAAATGACAGTGGACGGGCCATTGGCTGCGCCGCTGGCCTGCACGCCCAGCTTGCCGCCGGGGCCGCGGGTGAGGGGCATAACGGCCTCTGGCCCGGCCTCGCCCATTACCCCCAAGCCGAAGCCACCACCTTTGGCAAAGGCAAAGGCGGTAGGGCTGTTGACCACTTTGCCGCTGAAGGTGCCGCCGTTGGCAAAGGCCTGCACGCCGCTGCTGGTGAAGGCGTTGCCGTTGGCGCTGAAAACGGCTGTGGCAAGGCTGCCCAGGCCACCGCTTATGTTTGCCACCACGCTGGCGGCGGCTTTGCGTAGGGCAATGTCGATCAACAGGTCGCGGATGTTGGCCAGCTCGATCTTGCCGGTTTTGGCGCTGGTGACAATGCTGTCTTCTAGCGTTTTGAAGACGCTGGCCATGGCGTCTTTGGCGGCTAGGCCGTAGTTTTTGATGTTGTCGGTGTATTCTTTGACGGCGTCGTTTACGCCACGGATGGGGTTGGTTTTTTGGTCGGCGGCGTCGGCAAAAATTTGGTCGTTGGCGGCTTTGCGCCGGGCGGCCAGGGCGTCTATGGCGGCAAAGTCTGCGGGGCTTTTGGCGTTGGCAGCGGCGGCGGCCACGGCGGCGAGTTGCTCGCGCTCAGAGCGCAGGCGGGCCACTTGGTCTGCGGTTTTGCCCAGCATTTGGGCCTCAAACTCTTGGGCGTTGGTGGACTGCAGCAGGGTTTGCAGGCTGCCCGCATAAGCGTCGTTGGCGGCGTCAAAGGTGGTGGCTAGATCGGCGTAGTTTTTGATTTGCGCGGTGCGCAGGTCGGCTTCTTTTTTGAGCAGGTCTATTTCGTTGGCCTGCACCACAATGGCCAGGCGCTCGGTGGCGTTGTACTGGCCTTTGGCCGCGTCCATTTTGAGGGTGACCTTCTCCACCTCGGTGCCAGTGCCTATGAGCTGCTGGTACTGGGTGGTAAGTTCGGCCAAGAGCGTGGCGCCGGGGCGCACGGGGTCTTTGTACTTTTCGCGGATCTGGGCAATACGCTTCTCAATTTCTTCCTGTTTTATGCCTGCAGCTAAACCCTCTTGCTGAGCAGCTGCTATTTCTTTTTTACGTTTTGCTTCATTGTTTGCAAACTGTTCGCCGCTTTGTACCCACTTGATGGTGGCTTCTGAGAGTTTGGCTTTGGTCTGGTCGATCTCGACCGACTTTTGCGAGAGCTTGATGGTCTCGACCAAACTGGCTTTGAGCGTTTCTTGCACTTCAAGTTGCGCAAGCCAAGAGCCTTTTTGCCCACCTTTTTGCGCCAGTTGGGCCTGGATACGGGCAATGGTTTTTTCCACGCTTTGCAGCTGCATTTCTGGCGTTTCGGTGGCGCCCACGTTGAGCATGGCTTGCCATGCGTCTTTACCGGCTTTGGCAACTGCATTCCACCCGCTTTCCAAGTAGCCCAGGTTTTTGGTGACCTCTGCGGTGCGCTCGTTGATGGCATCCGCCCAAGCGTTTTGCGCCAGGGCCGCTGCCTTGGCGGTTTGGCCATTGTCCTGAAAGGCTTTGATCTGCTCAAAAATACTTGCCGTGAGGTAGTGGGCCTGCTCGTTTAAGCGAATGCTGGCGGCCACCGGGTCTTTGCCCAGGTCGGCAAACTGTTTGACGGTGTCGGCCACGGCGGTACCGGCCACTTGCTGCAAGCGCGCGGCGCTGTCGGCCAGTTTTTGAATTTGGCCACCGTCAATAGAGCCGGTGCCCACCAGGGCGGCAATGGCGTCGGCAGCGGTGCCCTGCCCTGCCCCGCTGGTTTTGCCCACGGTTTGGGCCATGGCCTGGAGCTGGCCAGCGGTTTTGCCTGCGGCGTTGCCGGTGTAGATGAGGCTGTTGGCCAGCATGTCGGCTTGCTTGCTGCCGGTGTAGTAGGCATAGCCCAGCGCAGCGGCGGCGGCAGCGGCCAGGGTGAAGGGATTGACCAGGCCCAACGCATAGCCACCCACGGCGCGCACAGCGGGGCCTATGCCGCCAAACATATCCTTGAGCTGGCCACCTTGCTGCAAGAACACCATCATGGGGCTTTGGCCAGCGGCTAGGCTGGTGAAGATGTCGGTAAACTGCATAGGCACACCGCGCAGCGCCCACTCTAGTTCTTTGGCCGACTTGGCGCCTACTTCACCAAATGTTTTTATTTGTGCTTTGCCATTGGCAATTTCAGCAGAAACTTGCGCCATTTGGTCGCGTAGCGATACCAATGCGGCTTGCGATGCGTCTTTGCCACTTGGGCCATAAAGGCCTTTTTGCATGGACTGTGCAAGCGCGTCGTACTGCACACGCAAAGCGCGTAAGCGGGCGCCTAAGGGGTCCATGCCGTCAATGATTTTTTGCACGCTGGCGGTGGCCGCTGGCCCCATGCCCGCCATGGTGGACTCGGTGCTTTTGATCTCGGTGCGGATGCGCTCCATGGTGGCGGCGGTTTGCTCTGCGCCACCGCTGCCAAAGATGCCTTTTTGATTGGAGTCTTCCAGGGACTGGAGTTCAGCTTTCAAGTTGCGCAGCTTGGCGCCCAGCGGGTCAAAACCGTCGATGATTTTTTGCACGCTGGCAGTGGCCGCTGGCCCCATGCCCGCCATGGTGGACTCGGTGCTTTTGATCTCGGTGCGGATGCGCTCCATGGTGGCGGCGGTTTGCTCTGCGCCACCGCTGCCAAAGATACCTTTTTGATTGGAGTCTTCCAGGGACTGGAGTTCAGCTTTCAAGTTGCGCAGCTTGGCGCCCAGCGGGTCAAAACCGTCGATGATTTTTTGCACGCTGGCAGTGGCCGCAGGCCCCATGCCCGCCATGGTGGACTCAGTGCTTTTGATCTCGGCGCGGATGCGCTCCATGGTGGCGGCGGTTTGCTCTGCGCCACCGCTGCCAAAGATGCCTTTTTCGGTAGAGTCTTCGAGCGCTGCGTATTCCTCTTTCAAGGTGCGCAGCTTGGTGCCCAAGGGGTCGTAGCTATTTGTAAGTGCCTGAATGGCTGCGGTGGCGCGGCCTATGCCGTCTGGGAGCGTTTTGATGGCGTCGTTGTAGACGCGCACGGCTGCAGAGCCACTGCGGCCAAACTCTGCAATGGATTTTTGCGCGCGACCGAGGGCCGCGTCAAGGTCGACTGTGTCGCCAGTGATCGGGACCCGGATTGCGTATTCGTTGGCCATGGCTTATTGCAGTTGGTCGTTAAGGTGTGTGGCGACTTGGTGGCCGATGTAGATGAGGTCGTCTACAAAGGCCAGGCGGTCGGCGCGGGGGATATGCATGGCGCGAGTAATGGACTCGATGGCCTCAAGCCGGTAGCCCAGGCAGTAGCCGGACGGGGCCAAGACGTATTGCCCGCGCAGGCGCAAGGCGGCTTGGACGGGTAACCAGTTGTCGGGCCATAGGGTGATTACCTCGGGTTGGAGTGGTTGATCAGGCTGCAAACCAGCGGCAGCGAGGGACTGGTTGACGTGGCGGGTGTCGTCCACGCCCAGCACCAAGGCCCGCGCTGCCTGCGCTAGTTTTTTTGGCGGCCTTGGAATAGCTCTTGCACATAGGCGTCGGTGATGTTGCCCAGGGCCAGCGGATAGTTGTCCACCAGGGCAATCAAAAATTCGGCGTCGGTTTGGCCCTCGGGTTTTTCGGATTCGTCCACGCTGGCGATGAGGTCTGCGAATACCTCGTCCAACGGCTTGCCTTTGCAAGCCTCAAAAAAAGCCTGAACAGTGCTGCAAGGGCGAGGCTTGAAGTACAAGCTCAGCGGCTTTTGTTCGCCACTGAGATCAACGATGGTGACGGTGGCTTTAAAAGGTTTGGGATCAATTTGAAACATGTGCACAGCCCCTTACAGCAAAATGATTTTGAGTTCGTCATTGCCGCTGACGGGCAACAGGCGCAGGTCGTAGGACACGGTGCGCCGGCCGTTGAGGCTGCTCTTTTTGGGGTTGATCATTTGCACCGAAGGCGCGTAGAGGATGACCTTGTTGCCCGCCACGGTGCCGATGGTCATGGCCAGCGACTGGGTGGTGTTGGACACCACGTTGGCCATGAAGCTGACCTCTTGCGCGGCGGTGAGGTCAAACTCTGCGGAGCCCACAATGTCGCGGTCGGTAATGTCCATGCTTTCGGTGGAAAGCAAGGGGGTGAACTGGTTTTTGTTGCCCAGGTCAAGCGTGAGGCCGGTGCTGGGGTACACGGTGCCGCCGGTGAGCACGCCGGTGGCGTAGGTGGCGCCAAGGGTGATGTCAACTACGTTGGCCTTGGTGAGTGCGGGGGGCACTTTCCAAGCGGTAAAGGTGCCCGAGGGGTTGGCCGTGGCGGTGATGGTGTTGTAGACGCCCATGAAGTCGAACTGGCCCTCCAGGGTGCCACCGACTTTGGCGCTAATTTTGACGGTGCCAATGGTGCCGGTGAGCACGTGGCGCACACCGTCGTCGTGCCAGTATTTGGTGATGGTTTTTTGGCCGGACGAAATGGGGCTGTATTCCACGCGCGAAGGAGTGGTGAGCAGCGCCTCGGCAAAGCCACAGGCTTGCAGCAAAGGCGACCAGGCGGGCGCAGTGCCTGCGGTGCCGCTGCCTGCAAGCTCTGCGGTGAGGCTGCAAGTGGCGTAGGCGGTGCCTACCAGTTGCTCAGACGCGCCAAAGTAGCCGCGCACCAGGTCGCGGTCGATGTTGCTGGCCACGTAGGACGGGGCGGTGTATTGCTTGACCAAAATGGCGTTGGCCGCGCCGGTGGGCGTGGCGTCGGTGCCGGAGGTGGTCTCTACTTTGGCGAGGACAAGGGTGTTGCGTTCGTAGCGTGGCATGGTGGTGTTAGTCCAGGGTTGGGTTTTGGCTGCGGTGCAGCACATCAAGGGTGAGGGTGGCGCAGGTGGTTTGCTCGCCGTCGGCGTCAAAGTCGTAGCTGATGGCCTGGGGCAGCACATCGGTGGCCAGGCCGCCTAAGGTGGTGTCGGCTAGCACGCGGGCATAGGTGGCTGAGAGCAGTGCGTCCACCGCAACATCGGGGTCGGTGCCGGTGCGGCTGCGCACGTAGCATTCGATGGCAATTTGCGTGGTGATGTCCATGGGGCCACCCGCAATAACGCTGGGCGTGATGGTGGTGGTTTGCACGCGCACCACGACGGCGCTGGCCGTGTCTGCCGACAAGGGCCGCACCCGCGCACGAAAAATAGCCTGCGCAACCGGCGTGCCAGCTTGCAACAGGGCCACCAGGGCGCCTACGATTTGGGCGGTGCGGGTGGTCATGGGGCGCGCTCAAGAAACAACACAGACAGGCCCTGCCCGTCTGGCTGGTGGTGGGCGGCGGTGTAGCTGACACCAAGGCGGGTGACGGGCACACCCTCATAGGCGGTGGGCACCAGGCTGGTGGCCAGCAGCAGCGCGGGGCTGCTGGTGTCCATGCCTAGGCTGCCTGCGCTGGCGCGGGTGTAGTCGTCTTCCCACACGGCTTGCACCACCACACCACCGAGGGTGATGGGCGCACTGGCAGATGCTCCAAAAGCAGCCAGGCAGGCTGCGGTGGTGCGGGCCTGTAGTGCAGTCCAGTCCATGGGGTGGCGTGGTGGGGTAAGGGGCGCAGCACGCG
>Ga0209084_1003861_pt1 | contig 10794 bp, 14 predicted proteins | sample C_130820_MF_Meta_FD_187309 | JGI IMG/M metagenome (GOLD analysis project Ga0209084, IMG submission 187309) | Freshwater microbial communities from Lake Croche, Canada to study carbon cycling - C_130820_MF_MetaG (SPAdes) (version 2) | ecosystem: Environmental > Aquatic > Freshwater > Lake... | reverse complement strand
TGTTGTTAAACGGCCAATACCTGCAACCATCTTTGGAAATTGGCGAGATGCGTTCATAACTGATTGATGCACCGGATCACTTGAAATAGTTACTGCGCGAATTGCGCGAGCTAATCCAGCTAAAGAGATGAGGAATAACGGTGCACCGCACCCATCGGTTGAGGTCAGAGTAATTTTCTCACCAGCAAGTGATTCAAGTTCGCCCTTGATAGCTTGCTGCAAAGGATGCTCAGCATCTAAGTAATTTTCGATTGGCCAACTATTGGTCACACAGGTAAGCAACATCGCTGCATGCTTTCCGCTGCAGTTCATCGCAATACGTGTTGCTGGTGCATCGCCCCATGCACGACGTTCTGCTTCACCTAATGGTTTATCGAGCATGCATTGCAACGCGTTCTCATCAAGTTTTGCCAGTGCCAAGATTTCACGAACCGCAGCGATATGTTCAGCAGATCCTGAATGACTTGAACAACCAAGTGCTAGCAATCGTGGTTCTAGCTTTAAACCTGCGCGTACCATCGCTGCACCTTGAATTGATTTGACGGTCGAGCGAGGGAAGATCAGATGTTCTGAATCACCGAGAGCGAAATTAACTGAGCCATCAGCATTGAGTGCTAATAAATATCCGCGGTGAACGGATTCAACAACGCCGTCTCGAACATATTCAGCAAGCACTGCATCAAGCATTATTCGGCCTGACGCTCGAGCGTTGACCAGATATGTGCTTGTAACTCTTGTCCTTCAGCTGCCATGTCATAGGCAAAGAAAAGTTCGCCCGCAACAAGTCCGTAAAGTCGCACGCCTGCTGTAACAATCTTTGCAGTTGGCGATGAATAACCTTGATCCATCACAAGTTGAATCTTTGGACCATCGAATTGTCCGACCCAACCTTCAGAGATTCCAGTGTTATGCGAGATAACAACTTCTAGAACGTTATTTTCTTTTACTCTCCAGAACCCTGTCTCAGATGCCGCAGGTCGAATAATTTCTCCGTCAGCATCGATGATCCATGAACGTGAGTAATAGTTAAGAAATGGTCGCCCATCATGATTAAAGACGACTTCGTGGGCGTATTCAAAAGTTTCAATCGTTGGATACTCACCACGACCTTTGCCGCGCCATGTTCCAACCATCCAGGCAAGTGGATTGAGGTCAGGGTGTAGACCTTCGGGGATTGTGAAGGCCATTAGAGCCTGCCTCTCTTATAGGTACGTGAATCTCTTGCTTGCGAATCTCTGCGTCCTTTGACGCCATAAATAATGAGTCCCACACCAACAACTAATGAGATAAGCCCAAGTAGGACTGTTGTTAAGAACTCCACGGGGTAAGAGTAACTCTTAAAACTTCTTCACAGCCCACATGATCGCAATGCAAGCGATGCAAACTACAAATATTTGGCTGAGAAACTTCATTTATGCCTCGACGATGATTTGTTGAGAAGCGGCAACGCCCTCGACAGTCAGATGTGCATCTACTGGAGTCGTTCTTTTTATAACAGCTAGCGCAATAGGTCCAAGTTCGTGATGACGAGCAACAGTGCCAAGAAATCCAACCTGTACCTCGCCATTCATCACAGGTGTGCCTGTCGGTGGCATCACAACTGCATGACCATCAAGGTGCAGCATCACAAGCCGACGTGGAGGTTTTCCTAAGTTATAAATCTTTGCAACTGTTTCTTGTCCGCGATAGCAACCTTTATTCATATGCACTGAGCTATGTAAAACACCAAGTTCATTAGGAATTGATTTAAAGTCGGTATCGAATCCATGGCGAGGGCGTCCTGCTGCAACGCGTTCTGCATCAAGTGCCCATGTTCCAACTTCCATTGCAGTTGATGAAAAAGTTGATTTCATCTCTACAAGTTCGGCGCGTGGAACAAGAGCAAATGGTCCACCGATTTCAGTTGGAGCACCCGGTGCGCGAAGCACGGCAAATTCAGAAGATGCATCGCGAACTTCAACTTTTAACATAAATCGCATCTTGTTCAGATATGTAATAAGTGGCTCTGCAAATGGAGGATCAAGTACTAGATAAGTAGCAGCACCATCATCGACTAAATTAAATTGATACTCCACATGTCCTTGCGGATCAAGAATCATCGCCGATGTCCAGAGACCTGCACCAAAATCAGTTAAATGTTGTGTAGTTAAATCATGTAACCACTTCAGGCGGTCATCGCCAGAAATTGCAATGATTGATAGATGTGAGAGATCAGCCCATGCTTTTCCTTCAAGAAGTGCGCGCTGTTCTTTATTGGGTTCACCGAAATGCCAGATAGCGCCCTTATCGGGGCCTTCTTCAACATAGACAGCGGTCATAGAAGTAAGTCTACGAGCGCTTAGGAATAACTGCTATTTAACGCAGGCAGCACATGTGCCATAGACGGCAAAGTGCGTGACATCGGTCTTAAAGCCGTAATCATCAGAAAGGTTTTGAACAAAGTTTGCTGCAACATCGATGGGAGCATCGCCAACAGATCCGCATGTGCCACAGACAAGGTGCAAGTGTGTGAGCTCTTCGGCTGCGTGGTACGTAGCACCACCATGGCCAAGGTGTGTATGTTGAACAAGGCCAACGTTTTCTAACGTTTCAAGATTGCGATAAACGGTAGATAAGTTAATTCCGGGATGAGTCAGACGAACTTTATCGGCAACTTCTTCAGGAGTTGCGTGGCCAAGTGAGCGAACAGCAGAGAGAACCAGTTCGCGCTGCGGTGTAAGGCGCAAACCTTTTTCGTGTAGTTCGTGTTTTTCAGCCATGTGCGTAAGTCTACTTTCTTAAATTCAAATTAGATATGGATAACGAGATCAGTTGGTGTGCCTTGTGCGGCGACAACCTTCTGCTCTACGCGAGCACCTGGTGCCTGAACTACAAGAGTCCAAGTGCCAGGTGCTGCAAAGAAGCGAAATTGGCCTTCAAGGTTTGTCGGAACCTCGGCGGTGAATTCACCGGTGGAATCAAGCAAACGAACATGACCATTTGTAACAGCAACACCGTTCGGCACTGAATCATTAATGCCATCTTTAAGGATGACGCCTTGAATTACAGTCTGTGTCGCAAGATCAATGCCATCTAGAGATGGCCCACCAGGAGTTGCACCGCATGTACGCATAATTGATATTTGATTTCCTTTCAAGAATTCAAATTGGTTAGGCTAGAGCGCCAACTGCTACTGGAACGCCGACGAGTGAACCGTATTCGGTCCATGATCCGTCGTAATTCTTTACATTGTTCACGCCAAGAAGCTCGTGGAGAACGAACCATGAGAATGCAGAGCGCTCACCGATGCGGCAATACGCGATTGTATCTTTTGCAAGATCAACACCTGCACCTTGGTAGATCTCTTTGAGTTCAGCATCTGATTTAAATGTTCCATCTTCATTTGCAGCCTTTGACCAAGGAATATTCTTCGCTGTTGGAATATGTCCCTTGATTTGTCCACCTTCTTGTGGAAGGTGCGCAGGTGCTGCAAGTTCGCCAGAAAATTCTGCAGGTGAGCGAACATCGACGATGTTCTTCGTTCCGATAGCTGCAATAACTTCGTCACGGAAAGCGCGGATTGAGTTATCGCGCTCCTTGGCAACATAGCGAGTAGCAGTACGTGTTGGAACTTCAGTTACGAATGGACGAGCATCGAGTTCCCAGCGCTTGCGGCCACCATCGAGAAGGCGGACATCTGCATGTCCGTAAACCTTGAAGTACCAGAATGCGTAGGTAGCAAACCAGTTGTTATTGCCTCCGTAGAGGATGACTGTTGTGTCATTTGAGATGCCATTCTTTGAAAGAAGTGCTTCAAACTTCTCCTTTGAAACGAGGTCGCGGATCAAGCCATCTTGTAGATCTTCGCGCCAGTGGAATGTGATTGCATTTTCGATATGGCCCTGTGCATACAAAGTTGTATCTTCATCAACTTCGATGATTGCAACTTTTGGATCATTAAGATTCTGCGCTACCCAATCTGCAGTAACGAGTGATGTTTCACGTGACATTTATTTTCTCCTTATTTCGAGGTAAAGCGGACGATTAATAGATACATCTCGCAGCCGAGGCAGTAGTTAAATGCGGCATTGAGAAAGGCTGCGGCCAGAGCAAGCGAAGTTGCGCCAGCAAAAATTAAACTGCGGTCGACAACAACACCGAAAATTCCCACGAGTGCAAATGCAAGCCCAACAGATTGTGCGAATTTTGGTGGTCGCACATCTTCTGTTGGTGCAATTTTGTTTAGACGAGGTTTAATCAAGTTCTTAAAGAGCAATCCATATGGCGTGAACTGTGGGCCGCGAGTTGCACCAATCAAAAATACGAGCCCTTGCGCAACCAGTACCCACACATTGTGAGTCACGAGCGCTGTTGCAAGCACAATTGTTGTGATGGTTGCAGAAAAACGTGGACCACGTGCATCGATATAGATCTTCTGCACTTCTTTGTTTTCTAGAACTTCTGACATTTTTATTCCTAATCTTTGGTCGGGTAATTAATTCGGTATAGAGAATTAGTTACAGCGACACAAAGAACCAGCTAGGCGACCGTAATCAAGTACACGGCGCTTAGTAAATAAGCTGGTAGTTGTTGTGAACATGAGTAGAAGAATAGAGAAGCAAAGCAAAGAAGACTAATTGCGAGTTATTCGCATAAATTAATGAATTGCAGCGAGCGCAGCCAAGACTTGCTCTCGCTTCGGAGTGCCAGCAGCGCGGCCAACTTCAATACCTTGAGCATTAATAAAGAGAGTCGTTGGGGTCGAGCGAATATCTAATTGGCGCACTAGCTCGAGGTGGGATTCAGCGTCGATATGAATGTGCTTCACATCATTCATCGGAATAACCATCTGCGACAACAATGAATGCGTTGCTCGGCAAGGGGCACAGAATGCTGATGAGAATTGCACCATCGTGGCTCGTGATCCGAGTGCTTCACCTAGCGTCGCCGCTGTAAGCCGATGGCCAGGAACTGCCTTATTCGAGCGAATCGCACCTTGTCTGCGCTTCCACCAGAATCCATATGCCGATGCAAGCACCAGCACAATCGCGAGTGGAAGATAAGTTTTCACCAGAGTATTCTCACACAATGGCCAAGGTGTTGCTACTGACAAATTCGCAAGGAGCAAGCGCAGAAGTTCTGCCTGCTCTTGGTTTGTTGCAACATACTTGCAAAGTAATGCCACTAGAAGCATCAGTTCTTGTTGATACACCTGTGATGGATGTTGTTTTTATTGATGCTCGTCGTGATTTTCCGGCAGCTAAATCTTTGACACGACTTCTCTCAACAACTGGTGTTGGTGCACCGATTATTGCAATCACCACTGAAGGTGGCCTCTCAGCATTTACTGCAGATTGGGGATTCGATGATGTCATCCTTGATACGGCAGGACCTGCAGAAGTTGATGCACGAATTCGTATCGCTGTTGGCGCACACGCAGCGCACTTAGAAGCATCTGATCCAACTTCTTCTGAAATTCGCCAAGGTGATGTTGTTATCGATGAACACACTTACACCGCAAAGATAAAAGGCACATCTCTTGATTTAACATTTAAAGAGTTTGAACTTCTGAAATACCTTGCACAACATCCTGGCCGCGTATTTACCCGCGCACAGTTGCTGCAAGAGATCTGGGGCTATGACTACTTCGGTGGTACTCGCACAGTTGATGTTCATATACGTCGCCTTCGCTCAAAGCTCGGTCCAGAATTTGAATCCATCATTGGCACAGTGCGCAACGTGGGTTACCGCTTCACCGTTCAAAACGGTGGCAAGGAAACATCAATTTCAGAACTCGTTTAACGATGCGCCACATCCTCAAGCTTCATCGCTCGTTGCAAGAACCGATTGCGCATATTCCTCATAGCTATCAATTCATTACCTTTGATTCCGAAATTCATAGCGAAGCCTGGCTTGATCTCAATAACCTCATCTTCAGTAAACACCCAGACCAAGGTAATTGGGCCATGGCAGATTTAGAAAACAGAATGCAAGAACCTTGGTTTGATCCAAAAGGTTTCTTCCTATGCGTTCACAACGGCAAGATTGTTGGCTTCTGCTGGACCAAGATTCATCATGAGTTTGTGCAGCAAGATCCCATCGGTGAGCTGTATGTAATCGGTGTCGACCCCAATGAGTCATCACAAGGAATTGGCAAAGCAGTCTGCACAGAAGGTTTGATCTACCTCAAAGAAAAAGGAATCAAGCAGGCGATGTTGTATGTCGATGACGATAACGAAGCAGGTAAAGGGTTATATAAAACTTTAGGCTTTAACTAATTCCGCGCACATCACTCTAAAAGCTGCTGTGTGTCCATCAACATCAGCCTCTGTTGTATCAGGACACATCAACGCCATATTGTGAAATGGCGTAATCAAGTAGCCATCGTTGAGTAAACGAAGGTGAATATATTGCTCGAGTTCGAAATCTCCAGAGTCCGCTGCTTCTTTACCAGTGCGTGGCGCCTTGCCTTTAAAGATGTACTCACCACGTGCACCTAAACGATTACAGTGCCAATCGAGATCAAATTCTTTAATCGCTGCATCGATGCCATCACACCAACGATTGCCCAGCGCAATCATGCGATCAAAGTTTGCTGGCGTTAATACATCGGTCAGCGTTGCCTTCATCGCAGCCAGTGAAAGTGCATTTCCTGCCAAAGTGCCACCGATGCCACCTAAATCAATAATCTCGAGCTCAACCATTTTCTTAATCGCATCTGCAATCGCCTGTGTCATGCCAAAAGTTCCAGTCGGAATTCCGGCAGCAAGAGCTTTACCGATTGTCAGAAAATCAGGAGTTAAACCGAGTGACTTTGTCATTCCACCGGGACCCACAGAGATTGTGTGAGTCTCATCAATAATCAAATAGGTGCCGTACTTCTTCGCAAGTTCTTGAACGCCTTGCAGATACCCATCGTGTGGCAGAACAATTCCAATATTTGTCATAGCAGGTTCCATCAAAATTACCGCAACATCACCATGTGCGAGTGCTTTCTCCATCGCAGCTAAATCATTAAATTCAACGACGCGAGTTGTGACATCAAGATCAACAGGCGCGCCAATATTTCCTTCGCGCTTAACGGTAAATCCTGCATCATCTAACGTTGCAAATGTTTCATCTACTGATCCGTGATAACAACGATCAATAACAATAATCTTGCTGCGCCCAGTGATCATTCGTGAATAACGAATAACGTGACGGTTTGCATCAGTTGCCGACACTGTAAATTGCCACAGGGGTAGCCCAAAGCGTTCTTTTAAAAGCTGCGAAACTATTGCAGCATCTTGTGTTGGCAACATCGCTGTAATGCCTTTACCTACTTGTTCGCGAATTGCAGCGACAGTTGCGTCTGGTGAGTGGCCAGTCATTGAGCCCGTATCACCTAAACAGAAATCAACGTAGGTATGTCCGTCAAGATCGGTAAAGCGCGCACCTTTTGCTTCCTTTACAAATACCGGATGCGAACCCGGCCACTTAGCCATCCATGACATCGGAACACCCTCATGCATTACTTTTTTGGAATCTTCAAAGGCGGCAGCAGATTTCTTATGCAGATGTAGAAATCGTTGCTCTTCAATCGCGCGAAGGTTCTTTAAGTGCTGGCGATTAATCTGAGTGCTCATGGAATTGATTCTATTTAGCCTTCAGAGAATACGAAGAGAGCTTCTATGTAGTTCTCACCACTTATTCCAAGATTTGCAGCATCTGGCGGCGCAGTCTGCGGTTCGATACAGACCCCATCTGGATCTTCATCATAAACAACCCACCACGGCGCATCTGATTCAATATCAATACGCGCAACGTCTTCCCAGACAACTGCAGGAGTTCCTTGAATTTCAGTAAATGCATCGTCCCAAGGCGCAGGAGTTGGTGAAATAAATTCTCCGGTTGGTAGCCCATCTGAACCGCGCTTAAGCATCTTTGCTGCACCGAATTGAATTTCCGCACTGCCTCCGCGCTCTAAATCGCGTGCAAACCATGGATGCATTCCCATCCAGAACGGTAGATCGCAACCATTGTCATCGTATTCAAGTGACCAACGAATTGCATCATCGAGTACTTCGATTGTCTGTTCTACTGTTGCGCCGTTATATGGCTTTGGAAGATGCAATAAAGAACGCCCTGGCCCAATCTCTTGCCACGATGAGAGAAATCCAAATCCGTGAATTGCATTCGGTGGATCAATATTTGTTGGTAGCTGATGCTCAACACCCGATACAGATGTAATTAAGCCATCGCGAATTCGCCCAGCCCACGGCGCCATCGGATACCAACCGCTTGATAGAACGTTGCCACGAAATGGCACAGTAAATTCCATCTCACGCCATTTGATTGAAGTGATCTTGCCGCCGCCATCGAGATCAATGGCGACTTGGAATTCAGCATCATCAATAAATTGCATGGCGCACCTTTTCTAAACGTTTTTTAGTTCGTGCTTATATGGCGGCTGCGCACCTTTGCGAGAACAGGTAATGCCAGCTGCAACTGCTGCGCGGTGCAGGGTTGCCTTTAAAACATCTCCGGTAAGAGCAAGAATTCCTTTTTCAATCATCGCTTCCACAATGATTGCGCCCACTGTGTCGCCTGCTCCCACTGTGTCAGCCACAGTGATGGAAACGCCCTCAACAGATACAGATCCGGCTTCGGTATAGCCAACTAGTCCATTGATGCCGCGAGTAAGAACTACAAGTGCTGCACCATCTTTAATCCAGCGCGCAAAGACATCTTCATACTTCTGATCTGGATATAACCAATCCATATCGTCATCACTGACTTTAATGACAGATGAAAGCGCCGCCCACTTTTCAACAACTGCCTGATATTTATCGCGATCACTCATGACTGAAGGGCGAATATTGGGATCAAAGACAATCGGTGCAAATTCAGCAACGCGCATCGCCCAGTCGTAGAGCACATCAGATCCTGGCTCAATAATGGTGACCAAAGTACCTATATGAAGCACACTTGGCTTATAGCGAGATGGATCTGGCAACCAATCAAGTGAGAAATCAAAGGTGGCTGTTCCATCAATTTTAAATTCATACGACCCACTGCCATTTGCAGCAAGTGAAACAATTGCTAAACAAGTTGGCTTATCACTTGTCAGCGCTAAATCAAGTTTTACTTCATCGGTAACTAACTCTTTACGAGCTGCAACCCCGTATTCATCTGTTGAGATTCCATCAATAAAGTGAACATCGTGACCTAAGCGCGCAAGTGCCTTTGCTGTATTTGCTGGTCCTCCACCCACATGTGGAATTCGTTGGCCGGTTGCATCAGGAATTAAATCGATGAGCACCTCACCACACACCCAGATGCTCATTGCTGTTCTCCCTTGCGCGCCAAATACTCAGTAATAATTTCGACTCCCAGCAAATGATCTTCCACTTGTGGCAATCCACTAACCAACAAAATTCCTGTTAATCCTAAACCAACAACATTGAGCGCCAAGCCACCACCATGAATGGCGTGAGTCTCTTCGGGTAAACCTTTAACTGCGTGCCAATCAATTCCTTGTTCTTCAGCTAACACGCGCTCATACATAGTTGAATTTCCTGTTGCATTAACAACTCGTGCTTTGCGTGAAATCCACCAATCATTTTCTGAATCTGTTCCAGGAAGAGATGCATGAAAGACAATCCAATCTTTCATTCGCACTTCAACTGCAATAGGTAATTTGCGTTCCAGGCCGAATTCCTGAGCAATAGATCCGATTTCAAGAGCTTCTGCCTGAGTCAGTGAAGATAAGGTCAAAGTCTTTGCTTCCAGCGCTAAACCTGCGCTTGTAAAGCCACCTGTTGTTTCCACCACGCGGATATCATGGCGCAATGCTGACAATTCCGGAAACTGACCTCGTTGTTCATGAACTCTGCCTCGGCGGCAATGTGTTTGGCTGGACCGCAGATGAAGCCCAATCCCACGAAGTCCTCAATGCATACCGTGCCTACGGCGGAAACTTCATCGATACCGCCGATGTATATAGCGAATGGAAAGATGGCAATAAGGGCGGCGAGTCAGAAACCATTATGGGCAACTGGCTAAAGGGCCAAGACCGCAGCAAATTCGTAATCGCAACAAAGGTTGCAAAGCTTTCTACACGTCCGGGATTGCGGCCAGAGAACATCATCGCGGCATGCAACGATTCACTTAAGCGACTTCAAACTGATTACATCGATATTTATTACTCGCACCATGATGATGCCGAAGTACCGATGGCTGAAACTCTTGGCGCCTATTCTCAATTGATGTCAGAAGGAAAGATTCGCTATATCGCAGCGTCACAGCACACCGGACCACGCTTGCAAGAAGCACTCGATATTTCAGCGCGCGAAAACTTACCTGCCTATCTTGCACTTCAAGATCAATATAACCTCATGGAACGAAATCCCTTTGAAGCAAGCCAAGCTGATGTTCTTGCAAAGAATGGTCTCAGCGCACTTCCATTCTTCTCACTTGCTAAAGGATTCCTGTCAGGTAAATATCGCCCCGGACATTCAGTTGATTCAGTCCGCGCCGAAGGTGTGAAAGAGTATGAAACAGATAAAGGTTGGGCGACTATCGCTGCACTTGATGAAATTGCACAAGCACACAACTGCAGTATCTCGGCAATCTCTCTTGCGTGGCTTCGTGCTCACCCACAAGTCACCACACCGATTGCTTCAGCACGAACAGTTGAGCAACTCAAAGAAATTATTGAAATAGTCGTCTTAACTGATGAAGAAGTTGCGAAGCTAAATTCAGTTACTGCGTAGCGATTTCATCTGCAAAGACAGGACCTACGCCCCACGCACCACCATCATTGCGGTTGATGCA
>Ga0209084_1003860_pt1 | contig 10795 bp, 20 predicted proteins | sample C_130820_MF_Meta_FD_187309 | JGI IMG/M metagenome (GOLD analysis project Ga0209084, IMG submission 187309) | Freshwater microbial communities from Lake Croche, Canada to study carbon cycling - C_130820_MF_MetaG (SPAdes) (version 2) | ecosystem: Environmental > Aquatic > Freshwater > Lake... | reverse complement strand
CTTATTGTATTTTTCCAAATTTGTGCAAAACTTAACGTTCTTATGGCTGTTCTTAAAGCGTATGGTGTTGCACCAGTTCCCGTTTCAAATATTTCAAAATTTGCAAAATTATTCAAAAATGCCATTCTATTTAAAGCAGATGACGTTTCAAGCATTAAACAAGTTGCAGTTAAATAATCATTTTGCCCAACAGTCGGCATTAATTGCACTATTCCACCATTGCTATTTTCTGTTGTTTGCTCTACAACAGTAAATATTGAAGCGTTAGCATTACTTAAGGATAATCCGGTCAATAATAAAGAATCTGTAGTATCCCAAGTAATACAAGGTTTAGAATTTTTTAATAATACACTTCCTGCATTTACAATTTGCGGTTGTGCAGTGGCTAATGATTGTATTACATTTCTTCCATTACCACTTTGATCATACCAAGTTACTACATAACCATTTGTACCGCTGCAAAATGAAGTCAATGAAGTTGTATCTAAGGCATTTGCACTGAATCCTATATCCTGCTCGGTGTTATCACTTGACCTTCTTACTCTTATTGCATTGCCCGTATATGCGGTTCTTAATTTTCTAACTGAATATGCTGCCGCTGCTGAACCATAAATATCCAACAAAGGAACTACCCCTTGTGATATTGAACTTATAATTCCGTGACTTGCTAAAATCATGTTGTTATATCTCCAAATAAATAAGCCTCAGTTGCACTAACAAAAACCAAACTTGCACCCGAATATTGCACGTTTAATTTTAATTTACCCCCGTTGCTGCGAATTGTCATTCCCGAACCTGCAACCACCGTTGTTTGACCTGCCCCGTACTGAGCCAAAAGTATCTGGTCTCCATCTGCAAAAATTGAAGCTGGAACGGTTAAATTATTTGCACTTGCAACGTTCATTTCTACTAATTTATCCTTATCACCAACTACTAAAGTATATGAAGCTGTTTGACGATTTCGTGTTACTTTTTTATCGGTCTTTAATGCTAAGTTTGAAATAGTCGCAAACAATCCCACTGCCCAATCATACACCGCCTTAACACTTGGATATTTTGTGTTTGAAGCTTGGTCTGTATCAACACTTGTAGACTTATTTGCCGCATTTTCGGGGGTGTAACCAAGAGCATCCTGTTTTGCGTTCCACGTCGCAGCACTTGCTATTTTAGCATCTGCAATAGCTACACCATTCCAAGTTGCCCCTGTTATTGAGCCAGGGTAGTCAAATGTATTAGTTGACCAACTTACATTTGATGGGGCTAATTCATGTCTTTCCCATGTTCCGGCAGCAATACTGTTTGATAACAACGTAATTACTGTGTCACCACCACTTGGAATTGACGCAACTAAAGTATTGCTATTATTGTTTACTGTGATTGCACCACTGCTCTGGTTATTGTTAAAGTAAAAAGTTATACCATTGTCTAATGTAGTAGCATCTGGCAACTTAATTGTTTGACCACCACTACCAGTAACTACGTAACTTGGTGTAGATGACACAGTTAACACAATTTGTGTTCCGCTTGCAGCAACACTTGTAAAGCCTTCTACTAATCTGTTAGCGCTTACTTTACTTGTAAAATTTACTGCTGATGTTGATGCTTGCATCGGCAAGTCATTGCCTGCGCCATCAGATAATGTTTTTAATGTACCAGAAACAGCAGTATTGTCTCCTGTTTTTAATAGGCCTGTATATGTGTCTTGCGGTTTTGTATTTATTAAAGAAGTTCCCATTTTTTATAAGCAGTTATTCCAATTTGTATTTATATTGTTCCAATTTTGTGCATTGTATAAGTTCCAGTCAGTTATAGCAAAGCATAAACCAGGAGCTCCACCGGATCCAAGTATTGTTGCTATTTCAATGACGATACCAATAATCATCTTACCAGATCGCTACAATATTTGATGCCGCTGTTCCGGTTGCAAACACTTGAAGTACCTGTACCGGCATATATCCAACTGGATGATTAGCAAATAAAACATTATCACCACCAACTGTTTGAACAGTAATATTACCTGCGGTTCCAATGTATAGAACGCATCCATTACTGATGCCATTCATTACTGAGGGAATTAATGCTGAATCTGATGGGGTCACAGCTGCTGCTCTGTACCCCTGTAGTTTTTGATATGCCATAATTTTCTACAAATATAGTTATTTTTGGTTTAGCATTTCCATCTTTTTCTGGCCTGCCTTAATCTTGAATTAGGATCAGCAGCTGCCTTAGGGAAGTCTTTCATCTGTCCAGCACTGCGCGCACAAAATGACTTACGTCTCTTTGCGTCAGCGCTACCAGGTTTCACTTCACCCGTCACTGCGGTCTTTAACTTGCTGCCTGGGTTAGCTTTACGGTATGCTGCCACGCCTTTCGCTGTCATGCCGGCACCTTTACTTGTCGGCAAATAGTTTGCACCTTTGCCCTTTGTTGTTTTTGGTATAGACTTCTCCATATTATTTGCCTTGCCCTCTATATTTCTTATCAGGCTTATTGTTTTTGCTATGAACGCCAGGTCTACTAGCCTTCGATTTCAGAGTGAACTTCTTGCTCGTCTCCGTCTGTTTCTTTGGTTTCGCCATAAGGGAATAATTCGTTTAGTTTTTGTTGTCTTGCCTCACATCCGCAATCTTCGCCCATAACAGCCTTAACAACAGCTTTTACACCTGTCGCTTCCATAATTGCCGCAATTGTATCGCCTAATCCTTGCATTTTGTGCAAATATAAGTATCTTTGTTGATATGAAAAAAACTGGAATTAAACGATGTGAAGAAAGGATTGAAAAACAAAGAATACGCGAAGCCAAGAACCATATACCAGCCCCAATAGAGCCTATCAAGTATAATTACCTAAAGTATTGGAGGCTTGTAAAGTACTGGGCACAAGTTGAAATGAGGCTAATGGAGACTGACGTGTATATGCTTTTGTACATTTACGCAGAGCGCCCCTTCACCATGACATACTTCAAGACATACGACTCAACATTCGCGCGACAGAACTCAAGGTTTGATCGCTTCCTAAGAGAAGGATATATCGTTAAGTTTAGGCAAAACTATAAGACTTACGGGACCCTATACACCATCTCATTTAAAGGCAAGAAGATTTGCGATGACATCTATAAAATATTAGAAGGCAAGAAGCACGTCCAAGTTGGCGGTAAGCAATACTATATCAAGAAGGTGACCAATATTGCACTCCGAAGAATGAAGAAAGACACTACACCTGTAGAAGAACGACGACGTCCGCTTCTTTAATCACACCATACACAACGCCATCAATGCGTACTTGGTGCCCATTGCGCTTGTCAAAGTATATCATGTCACCCTCTTTCACTGCCACCACTTCGTTGCCAACACTCACAACAGTTCCTTTGCCGTAGCGCATCTCGTCATTCTCGACATTTGTCAATAACAAACCAGAGGAGGTCTTAGCCTCCTCGATGATTTGATTGATAATTATGTATTTATTTACAGCTCTCATTTAGCTCTCATGTTATATATGATACAATTGGTCCCTAAGATTGTCGTAGATACACTCACGGCATTCTCTAAGGCATTCTTTGTAACTTTTGAGGGGTCTATGACACCCATCTCCTTTAAGTCGCCTGTAGAGGCTGTTTTGACGTTGTATCCAAGACCGTTCTGAATGAATTGCTCTCTGATTATGTCAGCGCTATCAGCGTTGATGCCTGCATTCTCTAAAATTATGTAGAATGGAGCCACAATTGCCGCTGCCATAATCTTTCTGGCAACACTATGCTTGTCCTTGTTCCACATTTTCTCGACAATTGACAGCAATGCGTACCCACCACCCGGCAGTATCCCCTCTTCAAGGGCTGCTTTGGTCGCGCACACCGCGTCATCCACTCTGTCTTTCTTCTCTTTTTGCTCAATATCGCTGCTCGCACCCACATAAATGACAGCAACACCTCCTGCAAGGTTCGCAATGCGCTCTTCTTTGAACGCTGCGTCGTCTGTTGTCATCCCTTTGATCTCATCAATGCGTGCTTTGGAGCTTGCACTGTCCTTTAGGATCACAACACTTGCATCTTTGCCAACCACGACCTTATTTGCTTGACCAAGGTCACTAATTGTCATCAATGAGAAGTCATCCCCCGTGTCATCAGTGATATACTTACCACCTGTCGCAATCGCCAGGTCAGACATCAGGTCCTGCTTCTTGTATCCAAACTGTGGAGGCAAGATCACTGCAACCTTTAATACTCCCTTCATCTTGTTGAGATTTAATGAGTTAAGTGCATTCTCTCCCATCTCAGAGATGATAAGTATGCTGCGGTTCTGTCTGTGCACTTCTGCCAGAATGTGCTCAATGCTTTGTAATGACGCTATCTCTTGATCAGAGATTAAGATGTAAGGGTTTTCCAGCACAGCCTCTTGTCTCTTCTCGTCTGTCACCATGTACTTACTTGAGTAGCCACGCTTGATTCGCATCCCATTCACCACCTCAGAGTATGTCATGCTTGTCGATGAATTCTCAACAGTCACAGCGCCATCCTTGCCCACTTTAATGTACGCGTCAGCCACAATCTCTCCGATCTCTTTATCGTTGTTTGCAGATATTGTCGCCACGTCAAGCAAGCTGTCGTTTGTTACTGGCACAGCCATGTCGCTCAGGTCTTTGATAATCTCTTTTGATACTACCGCGATCTCTCTTAGCACAGATGGGTCATTCTCGATCCCTTCAGCTGTGTATGCATCGATGATGGCCTCAGCGAGCACGACAGAAGTTGAAGTTCCATCGCCAGAACTATTTGCCGTCTTCTCGCTGGCTTCCTTCATCATTGTAACCGCAAGGTTCTCGATTGGGTCATCAAGCACAATTGACTTGGCAACGGTGACACCGTCCTTCGTTACAACAATACCTCTGGTGTGATTCTCTGACTCAATTAGGACAGTCTGTCCCATTGGTCCTAATGTAGACTTGACCGCCTTCGCTATTTTGCGAACGCCACTCATCAGTCTATCTTGGTTAAATTCAATTTCTTTTACAATCATTTTGTCGCAAATTTAGACAAAAAATGCGACATATAGCCGCATCTTTATAAGTTTGTTTGTTTTAAGTGTTAACGTTTTTTCTTAGTAGGAATTTTGTATTTAGTTTGCATTTTTTCTTCTGCGTCCTCAGCCCTTATTCCTGGCATATCCATCTTCCTTTGTTTTGCGTCAGAAGCTTGATATGCAAAATATCTTTTTTCAAAAGCTTTATTCATAACTGAGTCTTGTTGAAATCCATTTAATTTTGAACCTCTTTTTATTTGAGTTACCGGAGTTACTTCTTTGTTATATACATTTTCAGCATCCTTGTCCATTTGACCAGGAGTCCTTCTCTCTAGTTGGTTCGCTCTCTTTAATGTTAATCCGCTTACTGGTTCCGGAGTCGCGCTCAACGGATAGTCTCTGCCTTTTGGTTTAATTGGTCCTGCCATAATGGTACAAATATAGTTATTTTATTTTTGGTTTGACTTTTGGTGCTTTGACGATTAGCTTCTTGATCAGATGGTTGTTTGACTTCTGGTCCTTCTTTAGCATCTTGCCGTAGACTTTGCCGAGGGTATCTTTTGGTGCTCTCATAAGCTTTTTAACATCTCAATTAATCTCGGACATGGATATGTGTCGCTCTTGTCATTGCGGACGCTGACGTGGGTGTATACACCCGGCTTGCCTTCTAAGGCATCCTTGCAGACTGCCCACATATTCTCATTGTATGCCAGTGGGATATTATACTTGTCGTTCCATAGCATCAAGAGGTGCTTTACGGCCTCGATCTGCGCGTCAGTGTATTTGTGGTAGTACTTGTACCCTTTGAATGGCTCCTGGAGCTCCTCTACCTCCGCCTGTGGCACCTCACCGTTCACATAGTTGTAGAACTTGTCGCCCTTCTTGGTTAGGCCGCCCCATGCACATAGCTCAATGCCAATGCTTGAACGGTCAAGGTTCTTGTACGGAAGCTTGTTGTTGGCAAAGGACTGGTTCGTTAGACCCAAATGATATGCCCACTTAGAACTTGGGAACCCCTGCACGATCTGGCCATCTTGCCCGATCACAATGCACGTCGCTACCGGTGTCGCATCTGCTTGCCAGAACTTGAACACATTCTCAGCGTTCGGGCCGCCAGCAGTATGATGCAAGTATATCTGCGTCTTTGGCGTTACCTCATTCTTGTAGTTCGTAAACTCAACTTGTTTGATATTCATACGCTACAAAGTTACCCAAAAATATTCAAAGTCAATTAATGGTCTATCCATCGCTCTGCGGTATAAGTACACATCCTTATCTAAGTTGAGGGCCTTGCAAGCATTGGTGATGGTGTCGTATAGGTCTTGCGTGGCAATGTGGCGTACCATGCGTACACGCTCCTTCTTCTTGCGTGGCTTCTTGAGGGCCTCGCGTTGGCTATCGCTCATTGTGCGCTTACCGCTTTGCCAGTCCTCTTGCATCATCTCTGAGGCGGTTAGCCATCTTAAATTGCTGGCATTGTTGTTCTGCTTGTTCCCGTCAATATGCCTGACAAGCTTCTTGCCCTCAGGGTTTGGGACAAACGCATCAGCAACTAACTGATGTACCATGAACACCCTTGGCTTTCTGGCAACAGATAGCGTGATGTTTCTGTAGCCTCCCGGAGTTGACTGATCCTTTAAAATCTTCTTACTTCCTCCAATTAAGCTCGTGATGATTCCGGCATCACTCACCATGTAACGTTCAAATATAATTTTATTCATAATGCAAAGATAGGTACAATATACCATTTTTGTGTCGGTTTTTATTTTTTGGGGTCCGGCTTTTAATATTTATAACATTCTTTTAATATTCTTTTTTAATTTTTTTTTAAAATATAAAATAAATGTTGACACCTATATATTGTTAAGTAATTGATTATCAAAGAAAGTAGTAGAGGCATTGTTTACGAATATCGACACAAAGTCGACATGGAATCGACACAAGGTATCCAAAATCGACACAAAGTGGGCTGTATTGTGTCGGTTTTTGGGAGTGATGTGGTCATGCAGATAAAAAGAATTCATTGGAATGAACTCTTTTGTGTCGGTTTTTGTGTCGGGAATGTCAGGGCAATGTCAAAAATATGTCGCAAATTTTGAGGTGATGGGTATCCCCCCCAAACTGGGAGCCGGCCCTCGAAAAGAAAACGGATCCTATCCGCATAGGGGGGGTGCCGTTTCCAAAAATTCCTATCCGATTTTTTGCCTTTTTCCGTGGCGCTCGAGCGCGTCGGGGCGCCGTCCCTTTGCGCTCCGATTTGCGCCCGTTCCATTGGTACGGGGTGAACGTTTAGGGGTGCCATTTGTTGCGCTGTATTATTTGCCCGTAAAATTTAAGCGATAACAGTGAGCAGCCCTTTTGTTTATCTGTACAATTTTAAGGCGCTGCGCTTTGTTCCATTGGGATAAACCCCCTCAATTCAAAAAAATATTTCAACTTTCTTTTTTTAATTCGATTCCGTAACTCATTGATAATCAATAAACCTTTGTTTTGAATGTCATCGCAATGTCATTTAATCAATTATTTTAATCTTTTTTCTTGCATTGTATTGCTTATTCACAAATTATACATATCTTTGAATCGTTAAGAAAAACTAAAAAAAAAATAAAACTATGAACAAAAATTTGATTTTAAACGGACTTAATGAAAGCATCGCTTATTGCGAAGCGATGGGGCTTTCTAATTGTTTCAACGCGTATGCTAATGAATGTAACGGCGAATATATCGAGGCAATCGGTTTCAATCCGAATTCGGGGTATGTTTACATTGCATTAGATAACGGCGTATCTATTTGCTCAAACATGGGGCAACGTTGCGAATTCTTAATAACAGACTTTGAAACGGGCGAAGAAACTTTTTTTGATAACTACACACTAGCAATTAATAACAACCAATAACATGAAAAGGTATAAATTAACAATCAAGCACGACACGGGTAAAATAAATATTCTTATCCGTGCAAATGACGAAAAACAAGCTATTGATATAGTTTGTAACGCTGAGGGATGCCCGAAAACTGCAATTATTAAAGTAACTCAATTATTTTGGTATGTTGCAATGACTGACAAATTTATGAGTGGTTGGGGAATGGCTGACGGGTTAATAAATAAATTCATCATTGAGTGCGAGACGTTCGAGGATGCGCAAACAATTGAGCGTAACGCCTCGAAGCGCAGTGAGATGAAGTATATTAATATTTCAATGGACGCGCCCAAATATTCAGGCAAAAAATATCTTTGCTCATATAAAAAGTTTAACGAATTAGGTACAATTTGGACATCATGAAAACTTTATTAATAGCAAATAGTTTACCTATCTTTTGGCTCTTAGCATATCCAATCGGCACAATAATTTTCTACATTGTAGATACTAAAATAATTAACAAAAAATCATGATACAATTAACTGAAATTATCGGCAACGGGTTAACGCAACCTATTTTACTACAAGTTAATTCATTTAACTATATGGTAAACAATTCAAAAGGATACGGCTCAATAGTTTACTATGGTACGGGGTGTATTGAAGTAACTGAGTCAACTAAACAAATCAACCAACTAATAATAAAACTATGAACACACAACAAATAATTTACGGAATGTTAACCGAAAACACGGGCGCCCACTTTTTAGATAGTGGGGGCGCCTACGGACGAAACCATGAGCGCAACCAAAAGAAAACAATCGAAGACTTTGAGCGCGAACCTGAGCAAAGTTATATCTATAATTACGGGTATATTGAACGACGACTATCTGTATTTCATTATCTCAGTCAATTATCAACGGATGAAATTTGCAAAGAATTTAATCAATTGCCATGCGAAGACCACGACGGAGAAGCCTGCGGAATAAGCGCCGACCAATGGCAATGGCTTAATGATTTGGGCGAAGTTGAAATTATTAATACATTTAACACGTACAACGGCGACTCAGATTTGAGCCAAATTTTACAGGGTTCTTGGATAACAATTAACGACGAACAATATTTGCTATTACAAATTCACGGGGGTTGCGATGCGAGGGGAGGTTATACTGATGCAAAACTTTTTCAAACTTGCGAAGAGTATTATATACACGAATACCTACGCGAATACGAGGACTCATACGACATTAAAGACAATTTAGAGCACGACTACATAGACGTAATAAGCGCAAAGACGGGCAAAAAAATGTCTAACAAATGGCTACTTAATAAACTAAAACTATGAGATACAATATAACAATAACGCGCACTTATGAAACTGAAGTTTTTGTAAACGCCGACAGCTTACAAGATGCCGAAATTTGGCTACAAAACAACGAGGATACAATCAACGAGGCTGAACTTGACCAATGTAACATTGTCGAAACCGATACCAAGATAATTGAAGCAACACCAAGCGAAAACGAACGCGCGGAAATACTTTGCCTCATGAATACAATTAAAAAACTTATAAGTGACTATAGACACGTAAGCGAATATATCCCACAACATTTATTTGATAAATTAGACAACTTGTACGACAAATATTATAACCTATGAACGACTTACAAAAACTAGACAAAAACTACTTTTGGGTGGAACGCCCAAAGGTAGTCCTCGAGGCACTCGAGAGACATTTCGACAACGTCGAAGATGTAACGTATATGAACGACGGCGCCCCATCACTTGAGATAAATGAGAGGTACTACCTATTCATGCCAACATCTACGCGCACAAACCACGACACCGAAGAGTACAATTACTATATGATAGTGGAGAGTGAGAACTACGGGACGGACGCGCTGACAATTGAGTGTGATACCTTAGACAAAGTAATTGACAAACTAACCGAACTATGCTAACTAAACGCGAATATTTCGACAAATTAACAACGGGCGCAAAATTAGATTACCCCGACCTTTCGATCCAAATTGATGATATCATCGACGAGATGCTAAGCGAGACCGAGAACCAACCAACGGACAACGACCTTTGGACGGCTGAAAAAGAGATAAACGACCTAATTGAGCGCAACCAACAACCCCTGCACGAACCTACACAATGGTGCACAATTAAAGAAACAGACCAATGAAAAAATATAAAATAATTTTCGAAGATGCCGACCACAATGATTTGTATGAGCGCATAAAAAAGTTTGACAACAAAAGAGAGGCTTGTAGATATGCGGCAACAATTGTTGCAACCACTTCAGACGACTCTCATTACTATAGAGTAGTAGAAATGACAAAAAACTGACAAAACTATTTGTTTGTTCACAATATACACACTAATATTGCACTGATGATTACTAAACAAGATATTTTAGACGTGGCACTACAATTAGAGATGCCAATTACTGACAAGCAAATAAATTACGTTTTAGAAAACTATATTGGATTAGGTAAGAAAGATATTCAGACAATAAAGAAATTAAAAACCCGTTCAGCATGTGTATTCAAAAATTATCCACAATGTGTCCTAACAGAACATAATCTATTTGCATTAAGTGATATGGACAGTTAAATATCCAATGTAAAATTTTTTGATTTATATTTTCCATTTTCATAATCTTGAGCTATTATTGCACCAGATGTTAATTGATAAATTCGAATGTTTATAGCAACCGAAGTAGGGGTTGATTTTAATGTATTTTCTTCTCTACTATATTTAATTGGATAAGCACTTCTGTAAATTGAAAAGCCATAAGGTATATTTACATAAGGATTTGGATTATTATTATAAGGATTTAAATCATAAATCTTAATCCAAGATAATATAGAGTTCTTGCCAGTATTAATTGTTAATTCTTCACCGTCGTAT
>Ga0209084_1003858_pt1 | contig 10808 bp, 17 predicted proteins | sample C_130820_MF_Meta_FD_187309 | JGI IMG/M metagenome (GOLD analysis project Ga0209084, IMG submission 187309) | Freshwater microbial communities from Lake Croche, Canada to study carbon cycling - C_130820_MF_MetaG (SPAdes) (version 2) | ecosystem: Environmental > Aquatic > Freshwater > Lake... | reverse complement strand
GATCGCCGAACGATCGCGACAAGATGCAGCCCGCGGTCGACACGCTCGCGCAGTTCGGTCTCGAAGCCGATGTGCGCGTGCTCTCGGCGCATCGCAATCCCGCCGAGGTCACCGCGCTGGCCACCTCAGCTCGGGCCGATGGCTATGTGGCATTCATCTGCGGCGCCGGCATGGCTGCCCATCTCGCCGGTGTCGTTGCTGCCCACACCACGCTGCCGGTGGTTGGTGTGCCACTCTCAGGTGGGGCCATCAACGGTGTCGACGCGCTGTACTCGACCGTGCAGATGCCCAAGGGCATCCCGGTGGCCACGGTTGCAATTGATGGCTCGCTGAACGCCGCGCTGCTTGTCGTCGAGATGCTGGCCATCACCGACACCGAGCTACAGGAGAAACTCCTCGCCGACCGCGCCCGCCGCGCTCAGGGCTGACGCTCCGGATCGCTTCCAGTTCTCGCCGGATCGTGGACAATTCACCGAGCGTTCGGAGGACCGATGCGGATTGATGGTGATATCGCCGGTGCAGGTCTTGATCGCCTTGCATCGCTCGCAGGTTCGAGGTTCCGGGCATACGGGTCGGACAAGCCTGGAATCGATAGCGGAGTCGCAGTCGAAGACATCTTCAGCCGCCTTGGGCTGTTCAACATCTATCGTCGAATATCCGGTCAGTCGGACCGCGGCGGTGTGGAATCGTCCGTGCTAACGTTACGTGGATATTGGCTGATATCTAGGCGGGCTTGAGATGAAGTACAGTGTTGGAATTGCAGGGGTCCTTTCGGCTGCGATCACCGTGGGGGTATCTGGTGTCGTCGGCGCAGCGGAGGAACCTTCGAGTCAGACGAGCGCCGTCGTTCAAGCCGTTTCGCTCGGGCTCCCGGCTACGGTGATCGCATCTCCCGTCGAAGGGCTGATCGACCGTCGATTCGAATCCTCGGACATGACGGTCCAGCTTTCGAACGCCTCCGTTGTTGCTGGCCTTCTGGCTGACCCGGCGACAACCGATGGTCAGCGGGAGTTCCTCGAGAATCTGTCGACGGAGGCCAGCTTCGGAGTCAGCGTCACATCGAGCGTGCAATCGTCTTCGCTCGCTCGGAGTCTGTCGCCGGGTTGTGGGACAGGAGGGAGCGGCTCCTGGGGCTGTGTGTACTACATGCATTCACAGTGCAGCCGACTCGGATCCGTCGAGAACTACTTGAACTCATGGACTGGAATGTCGGGCGACTACAAGTCCGTCACGAACGTCTCGAACCCAAGTCTCGCGTGGAATCAGCAATATGGATGGGCTCTCGATTCCTACCCAGCCGTATCCCAGGGAGGGGTGAATTCCGGGACGGGCTGGACGAACATCTACGCGTCGTGGCGGTTCCTCGCATACGGATGGCAGCAACAGCACTACCAGCGGTTGAGCGTCCAGGCAGACTCGAGTTACACCGCAACATTCCAGATCAGCTGTCCGTGAGCGGTGCAACGGGTGTGATCGCCGAAATCCTCGGCCCAGACATCTTCATCGCGATCGCGATTGGTCCAGTCGTCTACCTGTTCCCCGTGATCGTCGCTGCGTTTCGACGGGCAGAGCGGTGGCCGACCGTGGTGCTGGTCAATGTAATTCTCGGCTGGACGATTCTCGGCTGGGCGGTCGCTCTCTTCATCGCATTCGCGTCAGCTCAGATTCGCCCGGCCCTTGACGGGAGTCAGGAACTGACCTGACCCCCATGTGGTGGTGGGGGTGAGGGGTCCCCTGTGAGTGGTCCAGTTGCTATGCGAGTTGGGGTTGGTTGGTGGTGGCCCACTGGTTGGCGAACTCGGTCGGGGTGAGCAGCCCGAACGCGCTGTGGGGTCGGTTGGTGTTGTAGTCGATGCGCCAGTCCTCGAGCAGGACCTTGGCTTCGAGGAGGCTGTCGAAGATCCAGAGGTTCAGCAGTTCGTCGCGGAGCCGGCTGTTGAACCACTCGATCCAGGCGTTCTGCCAGGGTGAGCCGGGGTCGATGAAGCAGGTGCCGACTCCGTTGAACCTGCACCAGTCGGCGACGGCGTGAGCGATGAACTCGGGTCCGTTGTCGAAGCGGACGAACGCTGCCGGTCGGCCTCGGGTGATCGTCAGTCGGTCGAGTACAGCGACGACGTGGTCGGCGTCGATCGAACGCTCGACGTCGATGGCGAGTGCTTCACGGGTGAACTCGTCGACGAGGTTCAGCAGTTTCAGGGAGCGCCCATCGGCGGTGGCGTCGAACTGGAAGTCCATGGCCCACAGGGCGTCAGGGCGGATCGGGCACATACGCCCGACTGCGGTGCCGACGCCGCCGACCCGCTTCTTGTAGGGCACCTTCAGCGCTTCCTCACGACAGAGGCGTTGCACCCGCTTGGCGTTGATCTGACGGCCCTCGCGGCGCAGCTGCTTGTGAGCCCGCCGCCATCCCCAGCGGGGTCGTTCGGTCGAGAACGCCCGCAACCAGGCCCGAAGCTCGGCCTCGTCGCCGGCCGGTGCCAGCGGGTCGGGGCGTTGGGTCGAGCGGTGCTGGCCGACCACCGCGCACGCACGCCGTTGGGACATCCCGAACCGGTCGCGCAGCATGTTCACCGCGGCGCGCCTGCGGTTCGGGGTCAGAAGTTTCCCTCCGCGACCTCCCGAAGCATCGACTTGTCGAGTTCGGCCTCCGCGAGGAGCTTCTTCACTCGAGCGTTCTCGGCCTCGAGTTCCTTGAGCCGCTTCGCGTCGCTGGCCTTCATGCCGCCGTACTGGGCGACCCAGCGATGCCAGCTCGACTCGGCGACCTCGAGGTGGCGGCACACCTCATCAAGCTCGGTCCCGCCAGCAAGGAGCTTGTTGCCCTCAGCGAGGTTGCGGATGATCTGGTCGGGCGTGTGCTGACGTCGGGTCATGGTGTTGTCCTCCTCGCCCCATCATGGGGCAACGGACTCCCACAGTCCCCGGACCACTACACGGGGGTCACCTCACCCGCAACCTGCACATAGCAAGGCCGGCGTTCACATTGTCACGCGTCGGCTAGCGGATTCCTTCGGACGAGATCCCGCAAGTGTGCCCTGTTGACGGAGAAATCGCTGGCGAGTGGGATGTCGGCCACGGTAACAAAGCGCCGCGGGACTTCGTGCGTGGGGAGTTCGCCGATGCAACGCCGTCGGATCTCGGTAACGATCTCGTCAGGGACCTCGGTGCTCCTCATAGTGCGGTGGAGCGAGACATAGGCGATGATGTCCATGTTTCCGGGAATGCGACTCGGCCTGCTCGTGACTCCAGCACGGTTGATGAGAGGGTGTCGTTCGATCACGGCCTCTATGCGCGCAGGATCGATTCGATGGCCACCGCGAAGGATCATGAAGTCGGAGCGCCCAGCGATGACAAGGGCATCGGATTCGGTTTGGTCGGCGAGGTCACCGGTAGGGAACCATTCGTCGAGTTCCACAAGTTCATCGTTCTGGATGATTCCGCGCGCGATCGAGGGGGACTTGACGACAAGTTCGGTGCCGCCGTCGCCCTCAATGCCGCGTAGCTCGATCTCGACACCACGAAGCGGTCGGCCGATGGTTCCGTGACGTTCATCGGCTGGGTCCCACGGGCGCGACATGATCGCCACACCGCCGAGTTCCGTGGAGCCGTACCCGACGGTGACGAGACACTCGAGGGAGTTCTCGAGCCCGGCGACGAGCGACGGATCGGCGAAGGCTCCACCGATTCCGACGTGGAGGAAGCCAGGTCGCGGCCGCAGTCGATCGCGTCCGAACCCTGCGAATCGCAACGCGGAGATGGGAGGGAGCCCGGCGTTCGTCACGCCGAGAACGATGGCGCTGCTCCACAGGTCGTGGGCCTCGAGCGACGACGGGACCACGAACTGCTCTCCCATGGCGATCGATCTCATGAGCATCGAGACCCCTGCGATGGAGGAGAGCGGCATGCCCGATAGGAACCGGAGCCCGTGAGGTGCCCTGTCTGCAAGCTGCTGCAGCGAATCGGTGGGGGCGGATGGGTGGAGACCGCCGCGTTCATGCAGCTCGTCCTCGACCGAAGCCGTCAGAATCAAGTTCGCCGCCAGACTGCGGTCGTCGTGGATGACGAACTTCGGTTCACCAGTCGTTCCCGATGTTCGCAGCACGAGGGCGAATCCTTCGATCGAGTCGAGCCATCGGTGGGCCTCGGCGCCAGTCGGTGCTACATCTCCGTCACAGAATCTGTACGACCAACCGAATTCCGCGTTCGCTCCTCCGATTCGACCAGGGTCGAGATACAGAACTCGTCGCGTTGCCATCGCTCCGAGGAGACCGACGATCTGATCGATCGGGTCGGACGACACAACAATCGCGCCGTGGGTAGGCACGATTCGCTCGATCGCGAGGGTCGTTCGTTCAACCGCATCGGCCAAGTCTCGAAACGACACCGTCGTCGCCTGGGTGATGATCGCCGGCTCGCCTCCGAGCCGAGCCGCCCGGTCCATGATCAGGTCGATGACGCGCATGGGATCAGGGCCGGACCGGCGCCGAACGGCGAATGATCACGGGGTGCCCGGGTCGATCGTCGAACCAACGAATTGCCAGTAGAAGTCGAAGAGTTCGCCGACGGTTCGCACGGTGGCGATCGCGTCCACTTCGAGTTCGTGACCAGCGGCTTCTTCGAGCATGACGATGCACTCGAGAAATGCAAGCGAGTCGAGACCGAGATCGTCATCGAGTCTCGCCGAGGACGTGACGATCGAACGAGGAAGTTCGAAGTAGTCGGAAATGACGAGGCAGAACGAGTCGAATCCTGCGTCCTTGGCTGACTCAATCGACATCCTCGACCTCCGGGCCGCTGCCGGTGCCCTCGGTCATCTTTGGGGCGAGATTCCCGACCTGCGAATCCGCAAGTTCGCGGCGTAGTGCTGCGCCCAACTTCGACGGGCCGCTCGTCGGCTGGCGACGATTCGACCATTCATCTCGGTAGATCGCGAGAATGACCTTGTCGACGAGTTCTCCGCGCATGAACTCATGGCCGATCAATCTGCCTTCCTCGCGGCCCACGTCGCCCAGTGCCGATGGGAACGACTGCATGACCGAAGACGTCGTTTCGCCGTACAACTTTCGAAATCCGAATGTCTCGAAGAGGTATTCGATGAACAATTCCGTGCCTTCAAGTGGCCAACCACGACCCAGTTCATCGGGGAACACGATGGAGGCCAGATACGCATGCCCATTCCGAAAATCGGCGCCGTAGGCGGCAACAACTCCTGCTGGTCGACCGGACGACTTCTCGCACACCATGAACTGCGCAAGTACACCTGCCCACAGTCGCGCAACGAACTCCTCCGGTGACGGAGTCGTACCCTTCTGTCGATAGAGCACCTGATTGTCACCCGACGACTCGACGGCGCGAATGACGTCGTAGTCGGCCTGAGTCACGGGTCTGAGAAAGACACGTGTACCAATCACCGGTGGTTCAATCATCTCGATCTCCGCTTCCCGCTTGTTCGCCGGCCGGTCACTATAGGGGCTTCGTGCATGTGGCCCTCGGAACCTGCCGATCTCGAGGTTGCCGTGACGTCGGTCGTGGCTGTGACGACCGGACACGTTGTCCATGGCGGGGTGGTGTCGGTCGTTCGCGTTTGAGGTGAGGCTGACCTTCCCCCGGTGTTCCGGACGGGTTTGGTGTGGTGATCAGGCCGCGGTCGCGGCGGGGATGTGTGTTCGGTCGTAGTCATCGGGGCTGAGATAGCCGAGGGACGAGAGTCGACGGGTCGGGTTGTAGAACGCTTCGATCCGCTCGAACATCGCCGACGCGAGTTGTATGCGGGTCGCCCAGGGTCTGTAGTCGGTTAGCTCGATCTGCATCGATCCGAAGAACGACCGCGACGCCACGCGTCGAGGCCCACGGCGAGATACTCGGGACCTTCCGATGGCCGATGCTGGGTGATGTCGGTGACCCACCTCCGGTCGGGACGGGTTCGCCCTCGATCTACCTGACATCTCTATTGCGCGGCGATGCCTGCTGGAAGGGTGGCCGCATGCCCAAGAGATTCCCGAGGGAGTTCAAAGACAACGTGGTCCGGATGGCCCGCAGCGGCAGGTTCATCCATGACGAGATCGCTCATGACTTTCAGGTGTCGGTCGGATCGGTTCGACGTTGGTTAGACCACGCCGACATCGATGACGGCCTGAAAGATGGTCTGACGTCGAGCGAACAGGAGGAGAACATCCGGCTCCGGCGTGAGAATCGGCGGCTCGAGATGGAGAACGAGATCCTTCGGCGTGCTGCGGCCTGAGGAACGGCGCGCGGTTGATGTTCCCTCTGGTCCGAGATTTGGCCGACGAGGGTTCCCCTGTCGTGCTGACCTGCGGGGTTCTGGGCTTCGCCCACCAGTCGTAACACGAGTGGTTGGCCGAGCCGTTCGCGACGCGTGACTGGGGCAATGCTCATCTCGAGAACGAGCTGTTCGACCTGCACGCCGCCGACCCGCCTTTCGGGCATCGGTTCTGGCTGACGAACTCAAGGACCGGGGCCACGCCGTCGGCGAGAACCGAGTGCACCGGATCTGCAGAGAGCGCCGGGTCTGGTCGACCACGACCAAGTAGGCAAGGAAGGTTGCCGGCAAGGCCCCCGGGCCCGCGGTCAGCGACGATCTGGTCTGTCGTGACCTCTCGGCGGGGGGACCCAACAAGCTTTGGCTGACGGACTTCACGGAGCACCCCACGCTCACCGGCAAGCTCTACCTCGCGTCACTCAAAGACGCCTTCTCGAACCGAATCGTCGGCTACTCGCTCAGCGCGAAGCCCACAGCGGACCTCGCGCGCGGCACTGCGCCACGCACTCGCCCGGCGAAAACCGTCCGCACCGGTGATCGTCCACTCGGATCGAGGCGGCCCGTTCCGTTCAAGAACATTCCAGCGGATGCTCTCGATGAACGGCTTACGAGGCTCCATGGGCCGAGTTGCGTCAGCTGCCGACAACGCGGCGATGGAGTCGTTCCACGCGCCTCTCCAGAAGAACGTCTTCGACCAGCGACGGGTCTAGGAAAGCCACTAGGAACTCCACACCGCCATCGTCATTTGGATCGAACACAACTCAACAACCGTCGCCGCCAGTGCCGACGCAGAAAGCTCACACCCGTCGAGTTCGAGATCGCCTTCAGCGCCGCTCAAGCAGCATGATCTACAAACCCGATGTCAGGAGAACCGGGGGCAAACCCGAATTCCCTAAAGTAGGAAGTCTACCGACCAGCAGCGACGCGTATTCGGTGTCCGAGAATGGAGCCGAGCAGCGCCAGCAGAGCAATCGGCGTCATCAGCAATTCCCCCATCGCGAGTGCGAACAGAAGGACCAGCATTGCGGGGAGGACGTATCCGGCCGGAGCGCGGAGCACACGCCCAGACAGCATCCCGAGCCCCAGTGCCAGGACCCAGGTGACGACTGCAATCTGCAGAGCATGCATTGGCCACCGCTACCAGGGGGAATTTCCGTAGCCACTGCTGCAATGAAGAGAACTTATCTGCTCATTTGGGATCGAGGCGCTGTAACAGAAGAAATTCGCCGTTCCATCACTCTTGAACGTTGTTTGGACGCCCGAGTTGTAGGTCCTTGCGTCACCGCCGCCACCGGCCCAAGTCGCACTTGTGTAGCGACCCTCTAGGTCTGCGTGTACAGGATTCGGGCTCTTGTACGTGGTGGGTGGTTCCGAGTGAATCCAGCAATTGTTCACGACAGTCCAGAATGGATTCTGATAGCACTCACGCCGAAGCCGTTTGAAGCCAGTGATCCATCCGTGGCAGTCACTACCTGGTCCCTCCTGAAACCAGCCATACGCATGACGGGTCTCAGCAAAAGTTGTGTCTGACAGGTCCGAATGAATTGCGGTTGACTTGTTCCAAACCTTCTGCTCGCACACTGTGTTTGCTTCGGCGCTCGGTGCCGATGTGAGCACAACACTCGCGCTCGTACCCAAAGCAACAATTGCCACAGTCGCGACGCCGACCACGCTTCGTCCTCGTGGTCGGGATTCCGCACTCTTTCCGATCGTCGGTCCACTCATGGCGTGTCGCCATCCGCGTTGTCGGAGTCGAACTTCGCTACGAGTTCACACATCTCGTTCGACTCTAGGGTGATCTCGATCGGAGATTGGTCGGGCATTCGCCAAGCTCGAATGCCCATCGTTCCCTCAAGGGCAAGGCACCCGCCGTCTGATCGGCTATCAAGCTGGCGCACGACCATTCCGTCATAGAGGGGACGCGGATCAATCTCACCATTGAGCTCAAAATGCGGAAGGTGGTCCACGAGCGACGCCATTGCATAATCATCCACCACGACAGATTTCGAGGCTTCTTCGAAAACCGACTCTCCGAGACCATCGACCGACGGCGCAGGTGCGGTCTCGTTGTTCAAACTCGCGCCGCCCTCTACGCGATAGGCCGATAGACCGGCAACGCCCAACACTGAAGACGTGACGAGCACTACACCAACAACCGAAGCTCGCCTCATCACCTATGACGCCCTTTCTCCACTCAGGCTATTTTATATGAAGACGATAGTCGGACCAAACAACATCCTTCCGGCCCGGGGACCCCGGGCACAAAGAATGTCGACCAACTCTGCAGCAGACCCCTTTGCATTTGCAGTTGCGTTTGCAGCCGTATCGATCTATTGCATGACGGGCCACCGAGACGAAGTGCTGAGTGAACCGCCATCCCAGTTGGAGTCAGTCGGGCAAGGATGGAAGCCGTTCGATCTGATCTCGGATTCGAGGTGGGTGGACCTTTACGGAGTGTACGTTTCGAGTGGCGATGATGCGCTGCGCGAGGACGTGCCGAGGCTGTTGGAACTCAATGGGCAACTTCTGACATACCCTTCGAAGCCGGAAGTTCGATTGCAAGAGGCGAGATCGTTACTCTCGGGCCCCGTCGACGACTCGAGGTGGCGTGACGCCGCCGACCTGTGGGCTCCGTCGGGCTTGGACGCCAGGCACGAGACGATGCTCAAGTTCGCGAGCGGGTTTCTTGAAGATCCAGACTTCAGTGGATTCCGCGAATTCCGGTTCGAGGCGTCATTGTGGCTTGGGTCAGCGATCGATGGCGATAGGGCGCGAGTGTCCTTGGTCGGGCGGGAGGTTGCTCTCAAGAATCCGAGTCGAGTGGCACCAACCGACGGCTGGGTCACGCAAGGAGTCGAGCAGTGGGATGTCGAGCTGGTACGTGTGGACGGGACCTGGCGACTTCTGTCCATTGCGCACTACCCAATGAACCCGGGTTCAGGGAGGTAGGAGACGCATTCAGAATCTGAGTCCTGACCGTCTGACACGACGAGTCGTCATGCCGGAGACCATCAGCGACGTACGAGCCGACCTGACCTCTCATGTCGCGCGGTTCCGCGCCGAGGGGATCGATGCCGAGCCGGTCGTGTTCGGTGATCACCGTCAACCCGAGGCGGTGCTGCTGCCATTCGAGACGTTCGAACTGCTGCTCGATGTGGCGGAGGACATCGCCGTCGCAGCACGGATCCGCGAACGCGACGCTCGTGACTCCACACATCGCATCACGCTGGCCGACGTGGCCGCCGAGTTGGACGTCGACCTCGACGCGCTGTGAGCCAGGCACGGCGGGGCGGATATCGCAACGTCAGGTGGGATACAGGAAGACGGCTTCGATCCGTGGTCACGGAGTGACGCGGGTGCGCGTGCGGCGCACAGTCTGCGAGCGCATCGCTCGCTTCAGAAGCTCCTGCAGGGCTGGGGTGGTGTTGAACTCGTTCTGGGCCTCGGTGCCGGTCATGATCGATTCCTTGGGTCGTCTGCTCGTGCTGGAATTTCCTGTGGTGGTCGACTGACTCAGTCCTCAGTGCTCGTCGAGGCCAGGGATCGGCGGACGTTCAGCAGGTAGTACAGCGAGTACAGCCCGCCGATCGGGCCGCAGATGACCGCGAACCCGATGATCGAGATGATCCAGTTGCGCTTGGTCATCGCCGTCAGTTCGAACGATGGGGCTGGGCGACGGGATGCATCGACCACACTCCAGACCACGAGTCCGAAGATCGTCGCCGAGAGACACCACCACAGGTATTGCACCGGGTCATCATGCCCCGTGATCGGGGATCGGTGCCGGAATCGTTCGAGGTCGGCAGTGGTGCATGTCGTAGCCTGAGGGGTGCGCCTGCTGCGGGTGCATGAGGAGAGTCGATGGCCCCCACGTCCGTGCCCAACGTCCTGGCCGCCCGCTATGCGAGCCCCGAGATGGCACGCGTGTGGTCCCCGGAGCACAAGGTGGTGCTGGAGCGTCAGCTGTGGATCGCCGTGCTCGAGGCCCAGCGCGATCTCGGCATCGACGTGCCCGCCGAGGCCATCGTGGCGTACCGCGCCGTGATCGATCAGGTCGATCTCGCCTCGATCGACGCCCGTGAGCGCGTCACCCGCCACGACGTGAAGGCTCGCATCGACGAGTTCTGTGCACTGGCCGGTCACGAGCAGATCCACAAGGGCATGACGTCGCGCGATCTCACCGAGAACGTCGAGCAGCTCCAGGTGCGCGCCGCTCTCGTGCTGGTGCGCGGCCGCATGCTCGCCGCACTCGCCCGTCTCGCCGAACGAGCCGCCGAGAATGCGACGGTCGTCATGACTGGTCGGTCGCACAATGTGCCGGCGCAGGCCACCACGCTCGGCAAGCGGTTCGCCAACGCCGGTGAGGAACTGCTGCAGGCCCTGCATCGCGTCGATGATCTGCTCGCTCGCTATCCGCTGCGAGGTATCAAGGGCCCCGTCGGCACCCAGCAGGACATGCTCGATCTGCTCGACGGCGACGACTCGCAACTCGCCGATCTCGAGACCCGCATCGCCACCGGCCTCG
>Ga0209084_1003855_pt1 | contig 10813 bp, 11 predicted proteins | sample C_130820_MF_Meta_FD_187309 | JGI IMG/M metagenome (GOLD analysis project Ga0209084, IMG submission 187309) | Freshwater microbial communities from Lake Croche, Canada to study carbon cycling - C_130820_MF_MetaG (SPAdes) (version 2) | ecosystem: Environmental > Aquatic > Freshwater > Lake... | reverse complement strand
GGCGACGCGTCGGTCTCCAGCACTTGCGCGATAATGTCGTGAAGCAGCGTGCCCTCGTCGGCGTAGCTGCTGCTAGGTTGGGGCGGCATCGTATCTACCAAGGCAACGGAGCCAGGGCAGGCGATGACGCGCTTGGCGGACGAACCGCCGACGATGCGACTATGAGCAGCCATTTAGTGAACCTTCCTTTACTGTTTGGAAGGGCCACCATACAGGTACACAAATGTTTTGCAAGCCGGTTTACAGAAATAATTTACATGTTAGAAAGGGGTATGAAAGAAAGCGAAATCGAGACGTACTTTTGCTGGGCCGTGATGCGGCTAGGCGGCGTCACCTACAAGTTCAAGTCACCCACCCAGCGCGGCGTGGCCGACCGGATCGCCTGCCTACCTGGCGGCGGAACGTGGTTCGTCGAACTCAAGCAACCCAAGGGGCGGTTGTCTGCGCTCCAGAAGGAGTTCGATCTGGAGATGCAGTTCACTAACCAGCATTACGCAGTGCTGTGGACCAAGCCCATGATCGACGATTGGATGGTTTATGTCTGCGCTTAAGCTGCGGGCATACCAAGAGGAAGCGGCGACCTTCCTCTATGAGCGAGACCGCGCCATGATCCTAGCGCCGGTCGGCGCGGGCAAGACCGCGCTCACGCTGACGGCCATGCAGGAGATGATCCGCGACGGGCACGCCAAGCGGTGGCTCGTGGTGGCCCCCAAGCGCGTCTGTACGGACGTCTGGCCTGTCGAGGCACCCAAGTGGTCGGGCCTTGCTCCAGCCCTTGCTGTAGGCTCTCCAGCGCAGCGTGAGGCGGCGCTAGCGAGCAACGCAAGCGTGGTCGTCATCAACTACGATAACCTCATGAAGCTGAAGACGCTCGAAGGCTTTGACGGAATCGTCTTCGACGAGTTGACGCGCCTGAAGAACCCTAGCGGCGCACGGTTCAAGGCGCTCGACGCCCTGATCGACAGCGTGCCGATTCGGTGGGGCCTGACCGGCTCGTTCACCAGCAACGGGCTAGAGGACGTCTTCGGTCAGTGCAAAATCATCGACCGCTCGCTGCTAGGCCGGTCCAAGGGCGCGTTCCTTCAGACCTACTTCGTCTGCACCAACCGCGACTTTGGCGACTGGTCGCCGCGCCCCAATGCGTTAGCCAAGGTCATGGAGAAGATCAGGCCCGCCACCTACGTCCTAGAGGCGGGCGAGTACGCCGACAAGCTGCCGCCGCTGCATCTGGTTGAGGTGGCCTGCGATCTAGACGACCGCAAGCCCTACGAGACCATGAAGAAGCAGTTCGTGGTTGAGTTCGCGGAGGGCAAGATTACGGCCAAGACTGCCGGCACGGCCACCAACAAGCTACAGCAGATGGCGTCGGGGTTCGTCTACAACACGACACGGACGGCCAGCGCTACGCCCGGCAAGTTCAATACGGTGCAGGAGTCGATCTGGTTTAGTCAAAGCAAGTTTGACAGGCTTGAAGAGTTGCTGGCCGAGAACCAGCGCGACAACACCCTGATCGTCTACGAGTATCAGGAAGAGCTAGCCGAACTGAAGCGCCGATACCCCCAGGCCCAGACGCTGGACGACGACCGCGCCATCGAGCGTTGGAACGCGGGCAAGATCGAACTGCTGCTCGTCCACCCCAAGTCGGCGGGGCACGGGCTGAACCTCCAGTTTGGTGGGCACAAGATTGTGTTCGTCTCGCTGCCGTGGTCGCTGGAACTGTTTGAGCAGACTATCGGGCGACTGCACCGCAGCGGCCAGACCAAGCCGGTCTGGTGCTACGCGCTGCTATCGAATAAGACAATCGACTGGACGATCTGGGAGCGCTTACGAGACAAGCGCGATCTGTCGGACATAGCCTTAGAGGAATTGAAGAATGGCTGAACAAGTCACTTGGCGCTGGCTGAACGCCAACGCATATCGCATGACCGAGGATGAGGTTCAGACGATGCTGGAAGACGAGATGGTCGGCGCTCGTCGTCCAGACATCATCCGCCGCCTACACCAACGCTACTCCGCGCTGCGAACAGCGCGGGAGCGTGATGCCTTGATGGCTCGACTAGCCCTTCATGCCGGAGCGTAGGAACGCGCCGAGCAGGGCCGTGAAGATCAGTTGCGCGGTCTGGATCGCGCTGGCGTCACCGACAGCGTAAGCGGCGGCGGCAGTGATGACCGCAACAGCGGCAGTGACGTAAGTCTTTTTGCCTTTAAGCATGGTCGTTCTCCTTGGGTGGGTCGGGGTAAACAGATGCTGCAAGCTGAATGTGTGGTGCGTCCTTGAAGGTCTTCCAATCATAGCCGAACTCGACCTTGACGCCAACGTCCTTAGCAGCCTGCCTGAAGGCCGTAATGAGCCGATCATACAAAGGCCAGTCCCAGCGCAGCGAGCCTGCCACGAGCGGCGCTACGTCCACGGCGAAGCCATGCAGGTGCCGAGACTTCATTGTCTTGGACGCGCCCGACGCAAACAGTTCCTGTTGGCGCTTGATAGTACGCAGGCCTTCGACAATCACGAAGTCGAGCGGCGAGATTTCAAGCGCCCGCATGATGACCTTGACCAGATCAGGATGGACACCGGTTAGGTTAAGGCTTGAGCGTTGGCTTAGGTGAAAGGCCATCAGTTCATCTTCAGTACGATGCTAAGAAGGAGCATAATGATAGTCCCGGCGATAACCACACCGATGCCTTCAATGCGTTTCAACCTGGCGCAAATGCCGTCGTAGCGCAGAGCGCATACTGCTTCGTGCGTGTCCAACCTAGCACCTGGGTCTTTCTCTTCGGCCATGAAACGTACTCACTGTATTAAGGCGTTGGTGGAAGAATTACGCTTGTCTTTCGACTTCGCGGTAGCCACACCGGTAGCCGTGCGAATTTGCGTGCGACCTTGTGTGGCGGTGACGGGTGCGCGGGCGTTACCGGCTCGCATAGTTTTTGCTAGGTTAAGCGCTTGCTGTTCAGCGGCGGAACCTCGTAGGGCATTGACGACTTGCCCACCCGCAAGGCTTGCCAAGCCGGTAGCCGCACCAATCATTGCGCCTGTAGGGCCTTGCATCGCAGAACCAAAGATAACGGGCAAGATATTAGCTAACTGCGCCTTACCGCCAAACCCAAGACTACTGATATATTTGGATAGTTCAGCGCCGGATGTTTTAGCTGCCATACGCTTGATAAGTTCTTGCTCATCAGGTGAGAAAACACGAAGCCGTTTTTGATTGTTAGCCAACGATGCAAATTGAGTGCGAATAGCGTCTGCCGTATCGGCGCTGCTTGTTTTTGCGCGTTCAATAATTCGGCCTATTTCTTTCGATTTGCTAAGTTTGGCCCAGCTTTCGATTGCTGATTTAAACACAGGGCCAACATCACGTGCTGCTACTTGATCTGACAATGTTGCATTTGTGGCATCTGAAACAAAATTGGTCAGCGCCGTCGCGATTTCACCAGCTTGTTTTCGAACAGCAGGGAGCGGGCTTGACCGCGCTATGTTAAGGTTTTCCCTTAGCGACTGTAAATTAGGGAAAGTCAGCGGTTGGTTGACCGCATCTCTAAACTCTTGAAGCGCTTCTTTAATGGGCGCCAACGCGCTCGTATTAGGCCGGAAACCAATATCCTTTAGATCGTTTTCTAGGTTGTCTACAAAACTGGTAAACTTGGATGGGTCATAAGAAATCCCTGCGTCTTCAGACGTTTTAAAGTCCTTTTTCGCGCTTGCCTCTAGCGCCTTTTCAGACGGTGTGCCGGGAAGGAAACCCTTACCTTGACGGATATTTTCCAAGTTTGCTGCAATGCGCCCGCCAGCGGACCCTATACCGCGCACGGCGTTTTCAGCCGCAGCACCAAGACCGCCTGCGCCAAGACCACCCAAAACGCTAGCACCAGTAAGCGCAAGGGGATTTGTAACGCCCATGTCCTGCGCGAGTTGGTTGGTACCTGTGGCACCCGCCGCTGACGTAGCCTGCATAAGCGGGTATTTGGATAGTTCCCGCAAGGTATTCTGAACTACGGGGTTTTCAAACACCGGGGCCATAGCACCCAAAAACTTAGCTTGACCTGCCGCGCCTGCGCCAGCCTCTAGCGAAGTTCCAAAAATACGTTGCGCCTGCGTCTGAGGGTGATGCCCAATACCTATATTTTCAAGACCAGTTTGGATCATTTCTGATCCGGTAGGGGTGCGTTCGCCGCCAAATAACGGCCTAGCCAAATTGTACCCGGTCGTTGTTAAGTCTGTGAGGCCAAGCGCGCCCATCCCCGCTATTGCGCCTGGAACTGCGCCAATACCCGCAGTAGGAAGCCCCCCTACAGCGGCCCCCATTGTGGCAGCGGTTCCATAGGGCGCAAGCGCTCGCGTGGCTACGCCGCCCCACTGCGCCGCGAGCGGCCAGCCGGATGAGGGCTGCTGGGATACGATACCCAACTCATCAGACATTGGCTCTTGCGAGACTATACCGAGCGGAGCAGAAGCCATTACCGAACCCTTGTAACGTTGCCTTGGGCGTCTTTAGACCATACGCTTCCATTAGTAAGCGTAGCTTGATGCCCGGGCTTAATTTCTGCCGCTATATTTTGTGGAAGACTACCTTGCGCTTGATTAGCTGGCGGCGCACTTTTGCCACCACCACCACCACCACCACCACCACCACCACCACCACCACCGCCAGATTTAGGTGGCTTATATTGAATGCCCATTCTTGAGGCTAACAAACGCTGTAGTTGATCATACGCTGCAAGTCGGTCGCCTATAGGCAATAGCGTATTAGCAATATCGCCGGTTTGTTTTTCAACCATATTACGGTCTGCGTCTGAAAATCCCGCACCTAAGTGACCACCAGCTAGCGCCAAAGTCATATTAGCAGCCATACTTTTAAGTGCGGCGGCGGCGTTAGTTGCAGGCGTTCCTGCTTTGGATTGTTGACCTTTAAACCAATTTGAAGCGGTATCTAACACGCCGCTAGGCGACGCATTAATAAGATCTCTAACCCTATCTTCACCGGTTGAAGGGTTCCAACCCATAATATCTAAAAGTTTAACTGTAGATTTACGTTTTTCTAACTCGTCTGTTGTCATTCCCGCAGTGTTATCCGCTTGCGGTATAGCAGGAGCGCCCGCAGGCGCGCCGGGCGCGCCGCCACCCATACCCGTCTCAAAGCCGCGCATGGCCGCTGCCAACTTAGGCACGACGCCAGGCTGAAGTTGCGCGTTGGCGGGGATGCCAAGCTGTTGCACAAGCGTAGCCTTGTAGTTAGCGCGTTGCTCTGGCGTGTTCTCAGCACCGGTTCCGAGATAGCGGTCCACGATCTTGTCAATCGTGTTGACGCCCTTGCCGATATAGTCAAGGCGCAAGAGCGCTTCTTGTGCGGCAGCGCCTTGCTGCGGCGACGGAAATGCAGCAAAGCGCCCATCGGAAGAGGGTTCGGCGCCGTACTTTTTCATCCACGGCTTGTATTCCAAAGCGCCGGGATTGTTGTTGGCTACAATGGACGGCACACCAGCAGCAGGCGCGCCTGCAACAGCAGGATTGCCAGCGGGTGCCGGAGTGCGAGCGCCGGGGACACCGCCCTGTGTAAGTTCCCTAAACGTACCTACGCTTGGGTCAACAATGTACGCTCCGCCTGTAGCGGGTGTGACAACTTCAGGCTTGTACATGCCCTGAACGGCTGATCCAGCAACTTCGGTAGCAGGGCCACCCAAGCCAGGCGTAGACATAATAGAGGTTCGCGGTCCCGTAGGGGTATTTGCGGTGATAGTTGTGTTTGTCGGTTTGTTTTGCTCGATAAACTTTTCGACACCTAACGCCGCTTCTTGTTTAAATCGCGCAAACGCAGCGGGGTCGCTACCTAGCGCTTTAATAGCGGCTTCGCTTTGAGGTCCAAAATCACCCATAGTGGCAAGCAAAGGGCCTATCAAATTATCAGCATGATTTCCTTTAGACCATTCTAACATTTGCGGTACAGTTTCAACATTTGCTAATATTTGCCGGCGAACCCCTAGCCGCGCAATGATTGCGTCGTCCCCCGCTTTTTGTGCCTTACCAGTTTGCTCAATGTTTTCGTTAAGGTTTTTCAAGGCTGTGGGAATAAGGTCTCCGCGCCCCGCCGCAGCCAAAGCTCTTGCTACTGATTCTGGGCTGCGTGCAGCGCCGCCCGGCTGTTGCGGCGCAAAATATTCTTGGTACGCTTTACCTACAGCAGTATCACCCTGCAACTTTCTCGCAGCCAAAGCATTTTCGTTCTGCGCGTGGCGCATAGCCATAGCGTTAGCTTGAATCTGCTGCATACGCCCATACTGCTGCATAGGGTCGTCAAGCGCGACCGAAGGCTTGAAGCTAAGTGCGATATTAGGGTCGATAGGCATTTTGCTATCCTTAAACTAGCGTTGTTTGAGGCAGCGCTTGCGGCATCCGGCTTATGTATTGCAGCCCCATATAGTTATTCATGCCTTGGTTCAGCGCACCTGTTAGTGCGTTGGCCTGACCAACGTAGCCAGACGCACGGGCATTGCCTGCGCCGATAGCGTTTTCACCTAGTGACTGACCCAGACCTCCGGCGGCGCTCGTGAGCGTGTTAGTGGCGCTTTGCCCCGCGCCCATCAGGCTTTGAAGCGGATTGATTTGATTGGATCGGTTAGTCTGGTAGCGGTTGAACGCATTCATGTATTCTTGGCTACCCATGTCCTGACCGTAACGCTGTGCGGCCTTCATAGCGCCGCCAGAGAGCAGGCCACCACGGGCGGCGGCGGTACGGTCAAGAGCTTTGTTGCCTTCAGCCAGACGAAAAGCGTAGCCGGGGTCCGTTGTGAAGTCATTCATGGAGAAGTCGCCGGCATACTTGCCGTAGCCTGCGTCGCCAGCCGAGCCGGACAAACCAAGGTACTGCAACAGTTTGTTTTGGGCGGTGAGGCCAGCCTCACGGAACGGCGCTTGCAGTTCAATCTGCTTGTCAAACATTGCCTGCTGTTGAGCGGCGGCTTCGCGTGATGCTTGAACTTGGGCATTAGACGCTTTGCCTGCCGCCGACGCGCCCATCAGGCCACCCGCTAACGATGCGCCCGCTCCAATGACTGCGGCGGTGATGAAACTCATGAAAGCACCTCAATAGGTTGGCTCTTCAGCGTATTGCCAAGCCCAAACATAGCATCTGGATCAAATTCTACCAATTCGTTTTCTGCGTCAGCCACGGTAACGGCATCCGTGCAGTGAAACGTGACGCACAGGGCGTCTGTGACCGCGTAGACGGCTCTCTTTGTGCCAGGCTTACTACAGATCAGCCGAGGCCCTGTGATCTCCTCTGCGCCGTCGTCCGTCGTGATTAAGACCGTGCCGTGAACCACATAATAGAAGTGTTCCTTCTTGTGGACCTTACCGACGATCAGCGCCCCCGCCACGCGGAAGACCTCACGGCAGTACATCCCGCCGTGGAACGTGTGCGTGGTCTCAGGCTCGTATTGCTCGAACTTGGAAATGGCTTTCTGGAGCGCATCGACCTTGCCCCGCATGTTGCGCGGGTTGGGTACGGTGAACTCATATTGAGCCACATCCATTAGCTAATCTCCCGCCCGCTAGCGCGGATGTTGATGGCCGCAGCCGTACCGGCAATCGTCGAGATGAACCCGCTAGCCGCAAGGGCCGCGCCCACCAACTCAGGAAACGTGTAGGTTTCGGCAGGTTGCAGCGTCTTGGTCTTGACGATCAGGTTCTGGTTGCCCGACGTGTCCGCGCCCGTCACGAGGTTGACGCTGATCGTGGCGTTGGCCCCGCTGTAGTTGGTGGCCGTGAACTTGTCGATGATCGTGGTAACGCCCGTCGCGGTGTATTGCGTCGTCTGCGTGGCCTCCGCGATCTTGGCGGGAATGAGGACTTTAACGGTGACGGTCATGGGTAACTCCTAATGGCTTAATAGTCAGCATAACCGGCGGGCTTGGTAGACATACCCTTAACCGTGCCAGCCGCAATCGTTACCGACCCGCCAGTGCCGTTATAGAACTTAACCTTCACGTTGTTGTCCGCGTTGACGTAGCCGTACAAGTTCAGACCCAGAAGGTCGAGCGAGTAGGACAGAGATACATAATCGCCCATGCGTGCGCCAGGCAGCGCGATGTCGGTCGTCGAGGTGCCGCCGTTGGCGATGGTTGCGCCTGCGAAGGCGACAGAGCCAAAGACGTTGGGGCCTGAGAAGCTGTAGACCGTACCCAAGATGTTGGTCGGCGCAGTCTTGTTGCCTTTGAAGTTGTTCCCAACGAGCATGTTGTAGCTGGTAGCGCTGCTATTGTCAGCATAGCCATAGGTCTGCGTCCCACCTGCGCCCGACGTGTCAAAGCAGCGGTTGCCAGTGATTACGCACTCGCTGCCTTCATAGAAGACAGCCGACACCGTGCCAGACAAGGCGCTGATGGCAGGCGAGTTGACCGTCAGACCGTTGTTGAAGATGGTGTTGTTGGCAATGACGGTTTGCTTGCCAGCATTTGTGATACCAACGCCGCCGTTGGCGTAGATCAGGTTTTCGGAGATAACCGACCACTTACCCCAGTTTTCAATACCTTCGCAAACCGTGCTGTTTACGTCGGTTCCGCTACCGTTGGTGATTGTGTTGTTGGTAATGATATTTGAATAGGTGTTGACGTCGGCCTGCATCGTGATGCCGCCGCCAAATTTAAATGTGTCGATCTTGTTGCCAGAAATGACGCAGGAGTACCCCGACATATTTATAGCGGAGTTTTTTATGTAGTTGTTTAGCACCCGTGCAAAGGTCACGGCACCTGAGAAGGTGGAGATGTTAATGGCTTGGTTTTGTGTGTTAGCCGCCGTCGTCTTCTGAATGAAGTTGTTGCTCAAAACGAAACGGTTGGCGGCGTTGATAGCAATGCCAAACTTGTCCATCTTCAGCAGGCGGCAGTTATTGATGGTGAAGTCGTCGCAGGTGAACAGGGTCAAGATGACCGACGACGCCGACGTCTTGTCGTTGAAGTCGAACGCCATGTCTTGAACCAAGAAGTTACTCTTCGTGCTCCAAGACACTAAGTAGTTGTTCGTAGGCGTGGCCGATAGCCTGACAGTCGTAGAGCCGTTGCCGTCGCCAATCCATTCTTGGTTGCTGACGCCGGTAAGGCCCGCCGCGCCGACCATGTAGGTGCCCGCAGGCCAGTGCAGTTGACTAGCGCCGCTGTTGATGGCGAGTTGCAGCGCAGCGGTGTCGTCGGTGGTGCCGTCGCCCGTAGCGCCGAAATCCTTGACGCTGACATATTCTTGAAGTTTGGTGTTGACCGTGCGAGCACTCGCGCCCGCTAAGAAACCGCTGGCATTGGACTGCTTGAAGCCAATGAGCGCATCGCCCTTGGTATTGTCAGACGTGCTAGCAAGCGCGGTATAGACGCCCGCAATCGCCGCAGCAAAGTCGTTTATGCCTGCGATGTTGTCGTAAGTGCCCAGCGTCACGTCGAGGCTGTTGTTCAGCACGAACTTGTACGATACGCCTTCAGGAAGCCAGACCTCGTTGTCGAGCCGCCCAGCGGAGTTTAGGATGATGGGGTTAGTGTTAGCCACCAGACCCGTGCTTGACGTGTACGACGCTTGTGGGGTCGTGGAGCCTGCTAGGTAGGTGTACAGCTTGCCGCCAGCCAAGGGCACGCCGCTGTTGCTAAAAAACTGCCACGCAGCGCCTGCCAAGGGGGAGAGGTTTGCAGCCATCTTTAATATCCATCCGTTAAGGCTAGCGTGTCAGTCTACATAACACACAAGCCAAAAAATAAAAAACGCGGCTATTTCCTGTAGGAGCGGAAGTAGATCGTACCCGCCGCCAGCGTCACGCTAGCGCCAGTGTTGTTGTAGATGACGCACTGCACGCTGTTAGCCGCCGTCACGAACGCCGTAGCGCTGCAATCTAGCAACGGGAAGCTAAAGCCGACCTGAACGAAATCACCAAAATTGACCCCAGGCATCGTTGTAGCTTGTGCACCGTAACTGCCTGCCGGGATAGTAGCCCCGGCAAACGCTTGGCTGGCGTTCAAAGGTATATCTGTGAACGTGGTGGACGACAGAATGTTCATTGGCCTGACGACGTTGCCAATGAATGAACACGCCATCACTGTGATGTTGGACAGCGACGCGCTTTCTTCGGTGTAGCCGAATCTTTGCGTGCCTGCGCCAGTGTCAACGCAGCGGCACCCAACGATCATGCTTCCGCTGGCCTTGGCAACGCCGCCAGAGCCGTAACGCGCCGAAATGCCGCTATAGAGGCTAGACCCACGCCCGTTGTTGGCGCAGTAGGCGTTGGCAAGGATGCCGTTTTCGGCGCCCCAGTCGATCCCCATGCCGTCGTTCGCGACGGCAATCAGACCCGTTGCAATCGCGCCAACACCCCAAATTTCAAAGCCGCCTGCTCGATAGCCGTTAACATCAACGCCGGTCCCATCCGTCGCCATGCAGTTAACGATGCCGCCGCGATTGCTACCGATCTCAATGACGATACCCGCGCCAAACGACCAGCCGTATATGTTGACGTTCTCGAACCAGATGTCTTCGCCAAGCGACAGGATAGAACTGTTCCGGCAAGTGCCGTTGCTCAAAACCATGTTGGCTGAAGCGACCGATCCGCCGCTTAAATAGGTGTAATTGGAGATGTTGACGGCTTGGTTTTGCGTCAGCGTTTTTGAGTTCTTGATGATTTCAAAGTTGGTGATGGTGCCCGTGTTGCAGCTATCAATCCCCATGCCGTATTTGTACATGTTGATGATCTGGATATCGCTGACCACAAAATCGACGATAGAGTTGAACGACAAGACGCCCGCGCTGGTGTGCGTGGTGAGGTTGTTGTCGTCCAGCGTCATG
>Ga0209084_1003854_pt1 | contig 10814 bp, 8 predicted proteins | sample C_130820_MF_Meta_FD_187309 | JGI IMG/M metagenome (GOLD analysis project Ga0209084, IMG submission 187309) | Freshwater microbial communities from Lake Croche, Canada to study carbon cycling - C_130820_MF_MetaG (SPAdes) (version 2) | ecosystem: Environmental > Aquatic > Freshwater > Lake | place... | reverse complement strand
TAGTTGATATGGTAGAAGAGCCTGGTGATGCGACTATGATTGTCCCTTTAATTAAGGGATACCTCGATTCTGACATTAAAAATGATGAAGCTTTAGTTAAACTAGCTCAGATTATGCAAAAAGGAGCAGTTGCTACTGCTACTGAAAATAGCATGTTTAGTGATAAAGATTTAGAATTACTGTTTACAGACATCCAAAAAAGTACTACTCCATTAGTTGATAGTGATGTAAAACAATTACCTAATAGTATTTAAGCATGGGAGTAAATCCATCTTTTGTAAATAATATAAGCTCCGACTTAGGTCGAGGTCATGGAGGCTCTGATGTATATCTTTTAGCTAGAGTAGCTCATGTTGTACAAGGACCATACTATGTAGGTACAGATATACCAGACCCTTATTACACCAATCCTACCGATTTAGGCACTATAACCTATCAATTAATAGATGGCAACCAAGTTGGAACTTCTCAAGATAGAGGAAACCCTCCTGCAAAACCAGTTTTTTCCGCATTAAAAAATATTCCCGTAGAAGGTGAATTCGTATTACTTTTAAGAGGACCTAGTACAGCAATGAATATTAGTAGAGATAGTGCAGATTACTATTATCTACCTCCTTTTAATTTATGGGATGCTGCAAATCACAATGCTTTACCAGACTTAAGAGATTATGAAACTTACGTAAACGAAACTGTAAAAAGTTACAACCAAACTTCAACCACAAATCAACCAATAAACTTAACCACTACCAGTTCTTTAGTATTTCCTTTAGGTCCAAATTTTGCTGAAAAGTCAGATATTAAAACTTTAAAGCAATTTACAGGAGATGTTACATTAGAAGGTAGGTGGGGTAGCTCTATAAGATTAGGATCTACTAGCCTTGAGCCTGATCAAAATTATTGGTCTACTACTGGAACAGCTGGAAGCCCAATTACAATTATAAGAAATGGTCAAGGAAAGCAGGAAAATAATATAGCTTGGTTTCCAACAATAGAAAATATAAATACTGATCCCTCTTCTGTTTATTTAACCAATGGACAGAAAATTATAATCGACGATATAGATAATAATTTTAGCTTAGCAAGCTTAGGAATTGAAATAGACACCACTATTACTACAGTAATTGAAATTCAACAACAATTAACTAGCTTTAGTAATTTATCTCCAAACGAGCAAGATGAGCGTATAAAAAATCTTAATAGCTAATAATGTTTAAACCAGATTTTCCATATTTAGGTAACCAGGCAATAATAACATCAGGAAGAGTTGTTCATCATTCTTATGATGATTTTATATTTTTATTTGGAAAAAAAGGAGTATCCATTTCATCGCCTGCTACTTTTACAGTAGATGCTCAAGAAAAAACTATTATAGCTTCACCAAAAATTGAATTAGGTTATCAAGCCGAACTTAGAGGTGAGCCTGTTTTATTAGGTAGTAGTACAGTACTGCAGCTAGGTTTTTTATGTGATGATATACAAAATCTAAGTAGTGCACTGGCAGAATTATCAGCACAAGAGCCTGAAACTGCAATGCCTATGATTGTCAAAGCAGCTAAGGTACTAAGTGGTACCGCTCAAACCGTAAAAGCATCTCTACAAAATTTTTGCAAATCAAATAATACCTACACTAGATAATGGCTACTGGTACATTAGGCAAAGGATTAGAAACGTTGGTAAACAACTCTGCAAAAACATTAGGTACTGCTCAAGTAGGACTTAATAAGGTTTTGTGGGGTAACGGTAACACCCAACCTATAATATCAGCTAATTTTTCTAAAGACACAGGTAAAATACAGTATACCTCAACAACTCCTATTACTACTACGCCTTCAAAAGCAAATATTTTAAACTCAGGTGTAATTCATGCATTGGATGTTTTAAACGAAGTTAACTTATGTGAAGTTTTAACTTATCTAACAGTTCCTATTAATCAAAAAAAGAAACCACGTCCTCCTAAAGGAAGTTGGTCAACTCAACAAACTATTTTTTATACTTTACAAGATGAGTGTACCTTAGTTATTCATTACATAGATACTTTTGAAGCACATCAAACTACCCTCATAAATTCATTTGCTAACTTTGCAGCAAATGTAATTGCACCGGGATCTGGTTATTCTGGTAGTTTTTTAAATACACCACAACAGTCCAATAATAATACTACCGCTACTAATCCTAACACTAATGCTTATGTAACACAAGAACAGTGGCAAGCACAAGCCCCAGCACAGGAAAAAGCACGAAAACAAACACAAGTAGCGGCACAAGCAAAAGCACGACAAACAGCGGCTGATGAGCAAGGAGCACCACCAGTAGACGGATCTGTTACTCAGCAACAAGCCGCTAATCAACAAGGCGGTGTGGATGTTACAAATCCAAACGCAGCTGCTGCATCCAAATCTACAGGTACTGGAGGTTCTACAGATATACAAGGAACTGATGTATTAAAGTACAATATGTACTTTTTAATAAGAACAATATCTAATACGTTTACTGCTGGTACTGGTCCTGGAAATTTATTCACACCAGAAGATAGACAATTATTAAAATTAGTTCCTGGCATTGGAAATAGTTTAAATATAATAGATAATTTTTCTTTAGGAGCAGACGGCATAACCAACTATACCAATATATCAAGTCCAGAGCTAGAAAGACTAAAGCAGCAAATAGCATTATTAAGAACAGCTTGCACTACTATAACTAATTTAAATCTTACTAATGCCATAGCTACTGCAGTAACTTTTTTACCTAATGATATTCGAAATCAAATAGAACAAATACGTAAGTTTTTAGATCCAACGAAAATAATACCTAAGCTAAAAGAGATAAATTCTCAAATTAGGTCTATTATTCTAATAGGTAAACAAATACAAGGCATCCTTAAATTAGGACAGACAATAATTAAGTTAATTTTACTTTTTGTTAAGGTTTTTAAATTTGTAAAAACTTTTCTTTTAAAACTACCCCTACCTAACCAATTTACAACTGTAGGTATTTCTAACGCTTTTAGTCAAGCTACTCAGACAGCAAAGGAAGAAACTGACGGCTTTATTATAGCCTTAAAAGCTATAAATGCTTTATTAGGTGTAGTTGTAAGCTTCATACGCTATTTAATAGCAAGTATTAATGAGATACTTAAGAGATTAGAAATTTTACTAGCAAACCTAGAAGTCTGTGAAGCAGTTAGAAATTCTCCAGTAATAGCTGAACTCAAGCAAACAAAAGTTGATTTAATAAGCTTACAAGATCAATTAGCTAGTTATATAGTAAATTACGACTTACAAACAAGCCCAACCACGTCAATTTTTCAAGGATTTACAATCAATGTACTACCAGAACAAACAGCAACTCCCGTTACACACCCTCGCAGAAGAGGAATTGCTTTAGATAAAGACGGCGCTATAGTTGTTCAATCAGATTTAACTTTTGCAACAAATTCAGCCATTATCATAGCTGAAGTACAGCAATTACTAGTCTCACGTAAATTAGCAAAAGATCCATCTTTGATAGCAGATGCAACAAATTTAGCCATTATAAACACATCTTTGAATTTTTTAGAAACTAATGACGTATCGGAAAGTGATTTAGCTTTACCAGTTAGTGAATTAGATACACCTGATAATTTAAACGAAAATAGTGGATTAGGCTTGAATGCATTTATGAATAACTTAAAAGGTGGTAGAAAATTAAGAATTAGGACCAGAGCTGCTTTAGATGCCTCATCTGCAAATTTAAAATCACAAATAAATACAGAAAAAACTGCAGCAGCCAATTCAGTAAATAATAATTCTAGTACTAGTGGTGCAACAAACCCAACGCCTCCAGGTAGTAGTACAACTTTACAGAAAGTAAGATAATAAAAACAGTCATTTAAAATATTTATAAACATATGGGACAGACAGATTTACTAAGAAAACTAATCCGTGAAGAGGTGAAAGCAGTATTTCAAGAGGAACTTGCTGGGATTCTAAAGGAAGCTATCATAGCAAATAGAGGAACTCAAACTATTACGGAGTCAGTTAAACCAACACCAGTTGCACCAGCAACTCTAAATAGACAACCTGCAAGACCAATTGCACCAAAGTTGTCGCCTGATAATCCTTTAAACAGCATCTTGGCTGAAACAGCAATGTCTATGACACCGGCTGATTATCAAGGTTTAGGGGGTGCAGCAGTAGAAAGAGAACCTGTAATTGTGGAATCAGTTGGAGGAATGCTTGCAAATTCAAGACCTAGTTCTAACTTTGATGCAATCGAAATAAATGCAGTTCCTGATTTTACAGCATTAATGAATAAGATGAAAGCAAACGGCGAAATTTAATGGCATACGGTTTAAAAAATATTAATGTATTAGACTTAAGACCTTCCACTGGAATAGGTGTACAATTACCTTTTAGTACAGCTGGTGTATTTCAAACTGTATATACTACTAAAGATCAACTTAAATATAATATAATTAATTATCTTTTAACTAATAATCGTGAAAGGATTTTTAATCCAAACTTTGGAGCAAATATTAGAGCTCAATTATTTAAACAAGTGGATCAGGATACTTTAGATACTTTAAGTACAAGTATTAAAGCTGGTATTCATCAGTATTTTTCAAATGTAGTGATTACAAAATTTGACATTGTAGGAGACCCCCAAGCACATTTATTAACAGTTAACTTTTCCTACACTATTAAAAATACAGGTGTATCAGATAATATAATAATTAACATAAATGGCTAATAAAAACATAACATATTTAAATAAGGATTTTAGTAGTTTTAGGGCCTCTTTAATTGAGTATGCCAAGGCTTATTATCCAACATCTTATAATGACTTTTCTACGTCATCTCCTGGTACTATGTTTATTGAGATGGCATCTTATGTAGGAGATGTATTATCATTTTATTTAGATAACCAAGTTCAAGAAAACTTTTTAGAGTACGCAAAGCAGACAAATAATCTATATGCAATGGCTTATATGTTTGGTTATAGACCAAAAGTAACATCTGCTGCTATCGTTAATTTAGATGTATTTCAACAAGTGCCTGCTACGGGTATTGATTACGCACCTGATTTTAACTATGCTTTAACTATTTCAGAAGGCTTACAAGTATCTTCTAATATTAATGCATCAAATTTCTTTTATTGTCCAGAAAAAATAGATTTTAATTTATCTTCTTCTGCAAATCCAACTAATATATCGGTATACACAACTGTAAATGGTAATCCAAATACATACCTATTACAAAAAACAACAAGAGCAATATCAGGTCAGACAAAAACAACAACTTTTAATTTTGGTGCAGCTCAAAGATTTCCAATAGAAGTTATTAGAGATAACAATATTATTGAGATTTTAAGCGTATATGATAATAATGGTAATCGTTGGTACGAAGTACCTTACTTAGCTCAAAATTACATACTAGATTCTGTACAAAATACAGCTCAAAACTATCCTCAATTATACCAAGAGGCTAATCAAGTACCTTATATTTTAGAAAAGAAATGGGTACCTAATAGATTCACTTCAAGATTTACAACTAATTCAACTTTAGAATTAGAATTTGGTGCAGGTATACAAGCAGTTTCAGGTACACTTCCAAATCCTTTTAATGTTGGTATTGGAACGATACATGGTATTGATAACTTAAATACTGCATTTGATCCTACAAATTTTGTAGTTAATGACTCATATGGAGTTGCTCCTTCAAATGTAACTCTAACAGTTGAATATTTAATAGGAGGTGGTGCAAGTGCAAATGTTAATACCAATGAATTAACGCAAATAAGTAGTATATCCTCCTCTTTTTATAATAACGTAAATCCTGCTACTGCAGCATCAATTTTATCAACAGTAGCAACCAATAATAGTAAGCCTGCTATGGGAGGTGGAGATGGTGATAGTCCTGACAACATTAAATTCAATACTCTAGCAATTTTTCCTTCTCAAATGAGAGCTGTTACGCAGCAAGATTATTTAGGAACTATTTTAGGTATGCCACCTAAGTTTGGTCAAGTTGCAAAAGCATACGTAACTAAAGATAGTGCAGTATTTGCTCAGTATCTTACAAATAATCCAGGAGAAAGAGATTCTTTAGCGACTTCAATATACTTACTAACTTATAATGTCGACGGAACCTTTGGTTATCCCGGACCAGCTTTATTACAAAATATTCAAACTTATCTAGAAGAGTATAGAATGTTGACTGATACAATTTATTTAAAGCCGGCTTATGTTATTAATATTCAAGTAACCTTTAATATTATTTTACTACCTAACTACACTTCTAGAAATGTACTTGCTGAATGTTTAATAGCTTTAAAAGGATATTTTAATAGAGATAATTGGCAAGTAAATCAGCCAATTATACTCTCTGACATTTATACATTATTAAATGGAATCCAAGGCGTACAGTCTGTGCAATCAGTTAGAATAAATAATATAGCAGGAACTACGTCAGGTTATTCAGCTTATAGTTACGACATATCAGCAGCAACATTAAATGGCGTAATTTATCCTTCATTAGATCCGAGCATTTTTGAGGTTAAGTACCCAGACATAGACATTCAAGGACGCGTAGTAACAATGTAATAATATGGCAGTATATAAAATATTTTCTTCCGCAGACGCAACTCTATACTCTCAGTATCCTGAAAAAAATACTGGCAGAGACCCTATATTAGAAGTGTCAGTTCGAAATAACTTAGAGGATCAATCTCGAATGAGCTACTTGACGCCTCTTACTCAAACTCCGTATTATACATACGATTCAAGTGCTACTAATGGTCCACAACCAATATCATACTCTCCATATTTTGATAAAGAAAGCGGTAGTATTTATTATGATATAGAACAAAGTAGTACCTACTTTAATGTAAATGCTAATAACTTAAGAAGATCTGTATTGCAGTTTTCTCCTTTAGAACTTGACAAACTAAAAGGATTTGCATCTCAATCTATAAGTGGTGCCTGGGAAGCTAGTTTGATAATGTATCTAGCATCAGCACAAAATTTAAATACAACATATTCTTTACAAGCCTATGCTTTAACACAGCCTTGGGCTATGGGAACCGGCACATATGCACAAACACCGGCTACTCAAAACGGAGTAAGTTGGGTTTACACAGGTCCTTATAATAATTCTTCTGCATGGAATAGCGAAGGAGGTACCTACAACACTACTTTTAGTGGAAGTCAGTTTTTTGATTATATGTCCAATAAGGACATAAACATGAATATTACAGATATTGTAAATGGTTGGTTTACTGGATCAATTCCAAATTACGGAGTTATCGTAAAACATCCAGATTACATAGAGAATAATACAGCTTCTTTCATGGATCTTAAGTTTTTCTCAGTGGATACCCATACAATATACCCTCCAACTTTACAGTTTAAATGGGCAGATTCATATTACTACCCACCAGCAAGTGCGAGCTTTGTTGTAAGTGATCAAATAACAGTAACATTAGCTAATAACCCGGGTCAGTTTGCACAGAATGAAGTTTATAAAATGACAACTGCGGTTAGGTTAACATATCCACCAAGATCATTTTCAACATCATCTCAGTACTTAAACCCACTATACTTTAACGAATCAACTTGTTGGGCTTTACAAGATGTAAAAACAAATGAAATAGTTGTTGATTTTGATCCTACTTACACTGCTTTAAGCGCAGATAGTACTGGAAACTACTTTATGCTGTATACAAGCGGGTTGGAAGTTGAAAGATTATACCGTATATTGATAAAGACTACAATAAGCTCTAGTATGTATGGTCCACCTGAGGTTGTAACTTACACAGGACAGAATTTAATATTTAAAGTAGTACAATAATGTCAAAAGAACTTAAATTAACTAAAGAAGTTTACGGACGTAACACTTATACTACAGTTGTAGATACATCTTTTAAAGAGTTATATAAACCGCAAGCCGTAGTCACTCCTACACAGACTTTGACTGTTGAGCAATTTTTTGATGCTTATAATACTTTATTTTTTCAAATACCAGCTACAGGCGAGGTAAACTCACATACCTACCTAATACAAAGAAGCACAGAGTATGTTGGTGGTGGTGTTTTAACGGCAAACGAACAAGCATATATTGCAGAAATTAACTCTTTAAGAGAGCAATTATTGCAAGCAAATCAACAATATTTAAGCCTCTCTAATATAGTTTAATGGAAATAGTAAATATACAATATATAGGATCTAATGACCAGTATCAGAATTACTCACCCTCAGATTTGGCATTAATAAACAAAAGCACGATTAACGTGTCTTTTGGAACTCCTGATGATTACATTGAATATTTTATCAAGGATATAAATGGTGCTGTTCTCAGTGCTAATTATTATGCAACTCAGTATCAATTAAACAATAGCCCTGTAGATCCTGTAACAGGCACAACAACTCAACTCTATCTAGATCCAGAAGCTGATGCTAGAAGTGCCGGTTATGACAGAGGTAATGTTAATGTTAAGTATAATTTTCTTCGAAAGCAATTAGCTAGTGGACCAGATCCTAATACTAATTTTTGGATTAAAGAAATATCTACATCTAGAACTGAAATAAGAGTTGCTAGACAAAATCTTTCCAACACAGAATTAGCTGCTATTTTCAGTACTTTCAATAGCCAACTAGCAGCCGATCCTTATTACCCCGATTTTTATTTAAACTTTGGTGACGATGTTCAATTAATAGCAATTAACGCAGCTTATATAGATGCCCCTGATGGAATTGGATATATTTTATTTAAGTTATATGAACCACTGCCATTAGATATTAATCTAAAATCTACTTTTTGGGTTACAACTGAAGTAGCAGATTCTGCAGAATATAGCGTAAGTATTAATGTCACAGCAGAAGCCCCAAAAGATTCAAATTCTTTAAGAGGACCTAATTTTAAAGTAAAAGTAAAAGATAAAGTTAGTCAAACAACTCCTTTATATAATTACACTACTTTACTAGCAACCTCTTTAACTTCGTCCTATCAGCAATTACAATCAATGATGCAAGAACAAGGCATCGATATTAATGTTGATTATAGTGACTTTAATAACTTTATACATTTTTCATCTGCCACTAATAGGTTGTATAATTTTTTCTATAAAATACAACAAATAGAATCAGCATCGGCTGCAATTAATGCGGGTCAAACTACAACAGCAGCTTTACTGTTACAACAGCAGATAGATAATACAATAACAAACTTTGATGGTTATGAATATTACCTGTATTTTACATCAGAATCAACTGCTTGGCCAAAGACAAATAATACTATTCCATACAACCTCTATTCAGCAACATCGCCTCAAGTTGTGAATTGGTTAGGTAATTTAAATACAATACCAAACGGTACAACTACGATGAGTATGTTTTATTCATCTTCATACTATGATGATTTAAATCAAGATTCATTAATACACGCAACTCCTTCTTATATTCTAGATGATTCAAGTAACCAACCTTATATTTTATTTTTAAATATGATAGGTCAAATGTTTGATAACATTTGGATTTATTTGAAAGATGTAACAAACCACTACGTTGCAAATAGTAGTCCAGACGTAGGTATCTCAAAGCAATTAGTAGCAGATGCACTAAGAAGCTTCGGTATTCAACTATATACTAACACTAGTATTTCAGATAATATCTACTACTCTACTTTAGGTATAAATCAAACAGGATCTTCTTTACCTGTAACTTCTAGTCTATATTCAACCATAGTATATAATAGTAGTAGTTTTTATCCTTTAGCAGGACAACCTTATTTAACGGCTTCTTTATCGCTACCTCCATTTGGAGAGGAGTTAATAAGTCGTTTCGTCACTACTTTTATAACAGGATCTGCAAATGTGACACAAAGCTTTGCAACTTTACCAGCATCAGAAATCACAGCAGAAATTTACAAACGTATTTATCACAACTTACCCTATCTACTTAAAACTAGAGGTACTAACAGAGGTTTACAAGCATTGGTAACAGCGTATGGTATTCCAGATGACGTTCTTACAGTACATGAGTATGGTGGTTATAACATTTATAGTACACCTGGTATTCAAGAAATAGCAAATAGTAAAATCATTACCGGTAGTGTACAGCAAATATCTGCTAGCTTATTATCTCCAAATGTAACCTTACAATACTTTAACGACAATTACGATAAGAGTTCGATAGACGTCGAAGTTGGTTTTTCACCAGCCGACTCCATTAACGCTGCAATTACTTCTTCAGGATTAGTAACATCCTCAGCCCAACCTGGATACTTTAATATTATGCAGCAGATTGGTGCACCTAATTTACAGTATTCGAGTTCATATAATCCGTTAGTTGCTTTAGAGACGCAATTTTTCAATGCGAACTTTATTAATAGAAATAATGTTTGGGATTTTATTAGAAGCATAAAGTACTACAACAACTCTCTATTTAAAATGTTGAGAGACTTTGTGCCTGCAAGAGTTAGTGCTGATACAGGTATTGTGATTAAATCTCACATGCTTGAGAGAAATAAGTATCCAAGGCACGAACCTACTTATACAACAAGTTCTCACAATGCGGAATTGGTATTAGTAACGGTTACAGGATCTAATGGTGGAATGATAGTAGGATCTACTGCTTATCTAGCCGCAGTTCCTGTGCAATACAACGGTACATCTTCAAAGGCTTTATCAAATTCTCCTGGAGTTGTTTACATGAATTCTACCAACAATATTCAACAATTTACTGGAGAGCTTAGTGGCAGCTATATTCAAGCAACTACTAATTATTTTACACAAAAATACGTTTCAAGTTACAACTATCCTTGGACATCTTCTGTAAAACC
>Ga0209084_1003848_pt1 | contig 10827 bp, 8 predicted proteins | sample C_130820_MF_Meta_FD_187309 | JGI IMG/M metagenome (GOLD analysis project Ga0209084, IMG submission 187309) | Freshwater microbial communities from Lake Croche, Canada to study carbon cycling - C_130820_MF_MetaG (SPAdes) (version 2) | ecosystem: Environmental > Aquatic > Freshwater > Lake | place... | reverse complement strand
CCGACGTGCTCGATTATCGTGGTTCAGATCTGGTAGATAACGCCGCCGTCCCATAATTGTTTCGGTGTATCCCTTTTCGCGAGCGATTATTACAACAGTCTTTAAATAATCTCGGATCCCACCAAATCTGGAGAAGTACTTATCCATAAGGATTGCGGCATCAGTTGGTGATAAATCTAGTTGCTGCGCCAGGCCGTAGGCAGATAACCCATAAGCCAATCCATATGACATGGCTTTAATCTGCCGGCGCATCTCGGCATCAACTTGATCTGCTTTAACACCATAGACAAGTGAGGCAACCGTTGAGTGCAAATCCTCACCAGTTTTAAATGCTTCAATCAGGTTAGCGTCTTTTGAAAGGTGCGCCATGATTCGCATTTCAATCTGGCTGTAATCAGCCGTTAATAGATTCACATAAGGATTTTGTGAGACGAAACAATCTCGAATTCGCCGCCCCTCTTCGGTGCGCACCGGAATATTCTGCAAATTTGGGTTTGTTGAAGAGAGCCGTCCAGTAGCGGCAACGGTCTGTTGAAAAATAGTGTGAATCCGGCCGTCATTTGCAATTTCATTACGCAAACCTTCAACCGTCGTCATCAACTTTCCCGCTTCTCGAATGCGAAGCAAATGTTGAAGAATTGGATGCTTAGTCTTGGCATAAAGCCAGTCCAGGCTTTCCGCATCGGTTGTGAAACCCGTCTTAATCTTCTTAGTTTTTGGCAGGTTCAATTCATCAAATAGGACAACCTGCAGCTGCTTGGGCGAACCAACATTGAACTCTTTCCCGGCAACCTGGTGGGCCGCAAGCGTTTCGCGCTCAACCTCTTTCGTAAAGAAGGAGGCGAGCTCTTCCAACTTTGCTTGATCAACTGCGATACCGGTGTTCTCCATTTGCGCTAATTCAATTAAGACTGGAATCTCCAAATTTTGCATCAACGGCAGCATCTCTCGAGACTTCAACTCTTCTTCTAGGAGCGGCACCAGCCTTGCTATCGCAACCGCGCCTAAACCATCAAAGTATTGAAAGAGACTCTCCTCGGCTTCGCCATTTATGGTGCCTAGAAACCGTTCGGTCAGATCTGATAGCGCAAGATTGCGACCACCTGAATTAATTAAGTAAGCAGCAAGTTCAGTATCAAAGACAATACCCTGCAGTGGATACTTGCGGGCGATCTCTTTTCCACCGTGCACCCACTTTAGAATTGTTGGATCGCTAAACCAGTTACCAAATTCATTACTTCGAACTAGATAAAGCTCATCCTCTGCAAATGCGACGGAATACTCATTCACTCCACCATCGGTCACCGAGAAGTCGATGGCAATTGGGGTTTTTCGACCAACGAGTAGCTGGGCTAGATCTTGCGAACTTAATTCAATGGCCTTAAGAACAGAGGGATTATTTGTAGCAGGCTTCGAAGTTGTACTTTTAGCTGAGGCTACTGGATCAGAAACCTTGCTGGCACCCGGAAGTGATTTCAACCGTTCACCCATTGCTTTTATCTCTAGTTTCTCCAATAGCCCGCGCAGCTCCCCATCAAGTATCCCGGCCCAAAGTAATTCCGATGTTTGATTACCTAGATCCATGTCGCTACGCAAATGTGTGAGTTCATGATTCAAGCGGATCGCGGCTAGATTGCCGCGCAGTGATTCACCAACTTTGCCTGGAATCTTTTCTGCGTTAGCCAATAAATTTTCTAACGAGCCATATTCAACAATCCATTTAGCCGCCGTCTTTTCGCCGACGCCCGGTGTCGATGGCAAGTTATCACTTGGGTCACCACGAAGCGCAGCAAAATCTGGATACTGTGCTGGAGTTAAGCCGTACTTTGCAAAGACTTCATCGGGGGTCATCCTGGTTAGATCCGTTACACCGCGCTTTGGATATAAAACCGTGGTTGATTCATTTACCAGTTGGAAAGAATCTCGATCGCCGGTGCAGATCAGCACTTCAAAGCCATCTTTCTCGGCCGCTTTCGCCAAAGTAGCGATTACATCATCGGCTTCAAAGCCTTCCACTGCGAAATGTTTTATGCCAAAGGCGCTTACTAATTCATACAGGTAACTAACTTGAGAGCGAAACTCATCAGGAGTCGAGGCACGATTAGCTTTATATTCCGGAAATCGTTCGCTGCGAAATGTTTTTCGTGAGACGTCGAATGCCGCGGCAACATGCGTGGGTTTCTCTGATGTGAGTAAATTGGTCAGCATCGAGGCAAAGCCATAAATAGCATTCGTGTGCTGGCCGCCAGAAGTCATGAAATTCTCGACCGGAAGCGCGTAATAGGCGCGATAGGCCAACGAGTGGCCATCAATCAGCAATAATCTTTTCTCGGCGCTCACTCGAGAGATTCTAGGCGCAATATCGAAAATGGTTGGCTAAACTTCAGGACATGGATGATTTTTTAGAAATTGTAAAGGCTCGTGGTTCTGGCGCTCTCGATAAGAAAATGGGAATTGAGATCTTAGAAGCCTCCCCTAAGCGTCTGGTCGCTCGGATGCCGGTTGAAGGCAATACCCAACCAATCGGACTTTTGCACGGTGGTGCAAATGTTGTTTTGGCAGAAAGCTTAGGTTCAATTGGAACCCAATTACATGCCGGCCCAGATCGACGAATTGTCGGAGTTGATATCAACGCCACTCACCACAAGTCAGCTACTTCAGGTTTTGTTACCGCCGTTGCAACCGCCGTTTCACTCGGCAGGACGCTGTGTTGCTACGAAATTGAAATCACCAACGAGCAAGGCCAGCGAACATGTTCCGCCCGAATAACTTGTTTGATCCTTGCGGAGAAAAACTAGAAATTATTTAGTGATGGCCCTTTTCGGCGCCCGTACCAAGATAGGCCGCCCGAACTGCTGGATCATTAAGTAGGTCGGATGCTTTTGCTTCCTTAACAACCTTTCCAGTTTCAAGAACATAGGCACGGTGCGCACGTTGCAGCGCTTGCTGTGCATTCTGTTCCACCAAAAGAATTGTTACACCTTGCTTGTTAATCTCAGTAATAATGTTAAAGATATTTTGAATCATCATAGGCGCAAGACCCATTGATGGTTCATCCAATAACAAAACCTTTGGACGGGCCATTAGTGCACGACCGATTGCAAGCATTTGTTGCTCCCCGCCAGACAGAGTTCCGCCAGCTTGGCTAACGCGCTCTTTGAGCCTTGGGAAGAGCCCATAAACCAACTCGAGATCTTCGGCCATCTCGCTCTTACGTTCTTTGCGAGAATATTTACCAATTTCTAGATTTTCTAGGACTGTCATACCGGGAAAAATTCCCCGTCCTTCAGGGGCTTGTGAGATTCCAAGGTTTACTCGCTCATGTGCGGACATCTTGGAGATATCTTGTCCATCATAGGTAATAGAACCACTTGCGACAGGACGTAGCCCAGAAATGGTTTTTAGCGTTGTTGTCTTACCAGCGCCGTTAGCACCGATCAAAGTAACAATTTCGCCTTGTTCCACCACGAAAGAAATACCCTTGATGGCTTCAATCTTGCCGTACTGGACTCTTAAATCTTTAACTTCAAGACGCATCTGAAGGCACTCCTAAATAGGCTTCGATAACCTTTGGATCATTTTGAACAACTGATGGGACGTCATCAGCGATTTTTTTGCCGAAATCTAGAACTGATACCCGATCTGAAATACCCATGATGAGGGACATATCGTGTTCGATTAAAAGGACTGTGTAGCCAGCATCGCGAATTTTTTTGATTGTGTTGGCTAACGCAACTTTCTCGGCCGGGTTGAAACCAGCTGCTGGTTCATCTAGTAACACAATCTCTGGCTCAGTGCCTAGGGCACGAGCAATCTCAAGACGGCGCTGGTCTCCATAAGGAAGATTCTTACCAAGTTGATCGGCTCTGTGATCAATTCCCATAAATTCAAGAAGCTCATGAGCGCGGGCGCGTCCAGCCTTTTCCTCCCGACGAGCACGTGGTGAACCAAAAAGTGCTCCAACTAGTCCGGATTTCTTATGGACATCGGTAGCCGTCATAACATTCTCGAGCGCCGTCATGTCACCGAACAGTCGAACATTCTGGAAGGTACGCGCAACACCAGTCTCAGTGATTTTATTGCGCTTTAGACCAAGCAAACTCTTACCCTTGAAATTAATTTCACCTGAAGTTGGTTTGTAAACGCCAGTAACTACGTTAAAGACCGTGGTCTTTCCAGCGCCATTTGGTCCAATCAACGCACAGATTTCGCCGCGATTCACGTGGAAATTCACATTATCGAGCGCCTTAACGCCGCCAAATTGCATTGTCAGATTCTTTAGTTCCAGGATGCGCTCAGTCATTTTGCACCTGCTTTGCTTCCTTTACCGCTCCCAATTTCTCGCGCTTCTTTCGAGGCAGGAGTCCATCTGGACGGACGTTCATGATCACAACGAGGGTGATTCCAAAAACTAATTGTCGAGCGTTTGAGATAAATCGGATGCGTTCTGGCAAGTAAGCCAAAATTACCCCGCCCACGATGACGCCCCAGATATTTCCCATGCCACCAAAGACAACGCACGACAAGATCAAAACGGAAACGTTGAAAGTAAACATATTAGGCGCAACATATTGGGTCTTCGATGCAAAGATAACACCAGCAGCACCACCAATAGCGGCTCCAATACTGAAAGACCAGACCTTGTATCGCAAGATCGGAACGCCCATCAAAATTGCCACATCTTCATCCTGACGAATGGCTTCCCAAGCACGACCAGGGCGGCGCACAGTAAAACGACGGATCATCCAAATAACTAGCAAAATCATAATTAGTACAACCCAGAAATATGAATTGTTATGGACAATATCGAATTTCAAGCCGAACGTCTTTGGCGGCGTTGGAATGCTTGGAATTCCAGTTGATGCGCCAATTGATTGGGTATTTAGCGCAACAATGCGGACAATCTCACCGAAACCGAGGGTAACGATCGCAAGATAATCACCACGCAAGCGCAGAGTTGGAAGGCCGAGAAGTACACCGGCGATCATCGCCATCCCCATACCAATGGGAAGAATCTCCCAAGTATTCAAATGAGTATGGATACCAAGTATTCCGGCCGTGTAGCCACCGATTGCGAAGAAAGCAACATAACCTAAATCGAGCAAACCACTCTTTCCAACAACTATGTTCAAGCCAAGTGCCATCAAGACGAACATTCCAACCGGATACACGAGAACTGATTGGTAGGAGCTAACTGGGGTGTTCAAAATACTAGTGAATGAGAAATCTCCACCGAATGGTAGAAGACCAACAATCGCGATAGCAATCACCGCGAAGGTCACTCGCTTTGGCCGGTCCCAGCCTTCCCAGAGTTGGGCGCCTTTATCTCGAAGATTTATCATTTATCAAACCCTACTCTGCTGGATCGCTTCGCCAAATAGACCATTTGGCTTAAAGAGAAGAACTAGTACAAGTACTGTGAAAACTGTTACTGACTTCCACTGGCCACCAATTACCGCAGAAGCAAATTGCTCAAAGAGTCCGAGCGTAAGTCCGCCGTAGAAGGCGCCACGAATATTTCCAATACCGCCTAAGACCGCAGCGGTGAATGCCGCAAGCCCGAGATTAAATCCAACATTGAAAACGGTTGTTTCATAGACCTGCATGTAAAGAAATGCGGCCGCCCCCGTAACTAACCCACCAATTAAGAAGGTCGCCGAGATTACTCTATTTAGATTTACGCCCATTAGTTTGGAGGTCTCTTCACTCATTGACACCGCGCGAATTGCTTTGCCAAGCAGAGTTTTTGTGACAAATCGGTCGACCAAAAAGAAAATTAAGGCCGCTGAAATAATTACTAAGAAGGTATCAATGCGAATCTTCACGCTACCGATCGAAAATAGAAAGAACTTATCTAAAAGCCTAGGCGTTGGCACTGGAGCAGACTTTGTCAGCATACGTACCGCCTCTGAAATCATGATTGAGGTACCAATCGCAGAAATCAGGCTTGCTAGTCGATTTGTACCCTTGGCGCGAAGCCGGCGATAGGCAATTATTTCAACGAGAACTGCAGTGACCCCGGAAAAAAGCATCGAAGCTAGAAGTATTAAAAATAGGCTAGCTATCAGGCGAAAACCATGGAGCGATTCGTGAGCACTCGTGTATTTAAAAATATCTCGCGTGACAATAACGGTTGCGAAAGTTCCAACCATGAAAATTTCAGAGTTGGCAAAGTTAATTAGGCGAAGAACGCCGTACACCATCGTATAGCCCAAGGAAATTAGGACGTAGATAAGTCCAACAGCCAAGCCATTTATCAGCAATGGCCAAAATTGGGAGGTTAATACTGAGAAATTCATCAGTCTCTTTTCAAAAAATCGGTCGGTATCTAATGAGAATCTGGAACTGCACCTATTTTATAAGGTTTTATTAGGCACAGTCCCAGATCTCAACAAGCTATTTCGAACAGTTATTACATTTTAAGGCTAGTAATTCAAGGAATTACTTAGCACTTACGTATGTGATAACGCCCTTCTTCACTACGAAGCCTCCAATAGGAGCGCCTCCGATAACATCACCGTAGCGGTTGAAGCTGATCTTGACACCTGACAAAGTATCGAACTTGCCACGTGTAATACAGTTCTGAATCGCTCCGCGAGTAGTTGCACCACTCTTGATGCAAGTTAGGAAGACGTTTGTAGCATCGAATGATGATACGACGTAGGTGTGTGAATCAGCCTTATCGATTGACTCGCCTGTTGCCTTTGTGTATGCAGCCTTTTGAGCAGCATTTGCAACACCAGTGAATGGGAAGTCAGGAGCTGTTAGACGAGCACCTTCAGCTGCAGAAGCACCAGCACCAGTTACGAAACCAGTGTTAACTGTTCCGTCGCCTGATGCGAATACGCCTGTGTAGCCACCGTCTTTGAGGGCCTTAGCAAAAGCACCTGCTTCTGCGTAGTAACCGGCATAAACTACAACGTTAGCCTTTGAAGCCAATACCTTTGAAACTTCTGATGTGTAATCAGTTGTTCCCTTTGGTTGTTGACCGTAGGTAACAGTAATTCCCTTAGATGCCCAAGTTGCCTTCATAGCATCGCGAAGACCAGTTGAGTATGTTTGTTGATCATCAACGACGTAGGCCTTTGGTGATGAAACTCCTTCAGTTGCCCAACGAACTAGTGCTGGACCTTGAACTGAATCTGGTGGCACAACGCGGTGGAAAATTGGGAAACCGTTGTCGGCTGCCTTTGGATCAGTAAGAGTTACGCGAGTTGCAGATTGTGAAACCATAGGAATCGCAGCTGCCTTGTATGCAGGGAATGAAGCGATAGTTGCACCTGAGTACGCACTACCGACAATTCCTACAACTGATTTGTCTGCGGCAATACCTTGTGAAACAGGTCCTGCTACAGCTGGATCGCCCTGATCGTCAGCCTTGATTAACTTAACCTTGACTGCTGGGTTTGAATCGTTATAGATCTGTAGCGCTGTAAGTGTTCCAAGAAGTTCATCTTGACCAGCAAGTGCTTCTGCACCGGAAAGAGGTCCTTGGAAAACGAGAGATACAGATTTTGATGCAGCTTGGGTTGATGTAGCCAAAGTTCCAACTGAAAGAACTGCAGCACCAACAACGCCAAGAATGCGCTTTGTATTCTTGTTCATATTTATTGGTTATACCTTCCTGTTTTGTGTTGCTTTCCCGGGAAAGGGATGGCTGAAGGCTATAGGTTAACGGCAGGTGAACTCAACTTAAATTAGCCCCAAATTGAACTCGTAACCCGATTGTTACCTTTCTAGCTCTCTAGGGTCTCTAGGGCAGCGTCTGGGGAGATAACCGCCTCGGCAACCGCCTTCATACTAATCCGACGATCCATCGCCGCACGCTGAATCCAACTAAATGCTTCGGGCTCGCTCAAGGCAAGTGCCGCCATCAGAATTCCTTTGGCGCGATCGATCACCTTGCGAGTCTCTAACCGTTCGTGCAGGTCCAAAACTTCTTCGCGAAGTGATCGCATCTGCAGATGTCTGCTAATCGCTATTTCAATCGCAGGTGTTAAGTCATCAATATTAAATGGCTTGACAACATATGCCATGACTCCTGCATCTCGCGCCCGTTCCACAAGTTCTTTCTGACTAAATGCGGTCAACATAAGAACCGGGGCAATCTCAATTATTTGTTCGGCCGCCGAAATTCCATCGAGCTCCGGCATCTTTACATCAAGAATCGCTAAATCAGGCAAGAACTCTTTAGCAAGTGCGATCGCTTGCACGCCATTCGCAGCTTGTGCAACAACTTCATATCCCGCTTCGGTGAGCATTTCAACTAGATCAAGTCGGATCAGCGCCTCATCTTCCGCAACAAGTATGCGGGCTGGTTTCAGATTTGTGCTCATGTGCCTCGAGTCGGATTTGAACCGACACTGTGCGGATTTTGAGTCCGCCCTCTCTACCGTTGGAGTACCGAGGCGTTAGGGCAAGTCTAACTTAGGATGTAACTGAAAATATAACTGAGGCGAACTACTTGCGATAAGCGGGTGCAATTCCTTCAACTGCGTCACCTACGCGGTGAACTCGCATTGCATTTGTGGAACCAGGGATCCCCGGCGGTGATCCAGCAACAATTATCACGTTCTCGCCCTTAGCTGCTCGCTTTGAATCAATCAAAATTGCATCAACTTGTTTAACCATTTCATCGGTGTGGGAAACCATCGGAGTAATCATTGGTTCAATTCCCCAAGAGAGTGCAAGTTGGTTATATACCTCAGATCGTGGCGTGAGTGCCAAAATGTTAATTGGTGAGCGCAGCCTGGACATCCGTCGAGCGGAATCGCCACTTTGGGTAAATGCCACCAAATATTTTGCACCAACAATTGCGCCAACTTCCGTCGCTGCCTTAGTGATAGCACCGCCTTTGGTTTTTGGTGCGTGGTTAAGTGCAGGAATTCGATCAAGCATTGCTTCTTCGGTGCGTTCAATAATTCGCGCCATCGTCGTCACCGCTTCAATTGCGAATTCACCCACGCTAGTTTCACCCGAGAGCATCAAAGCATCGGCGCCATCTAAAACAGCATTGGCACAATCCGTTGCTTCAGCGCGAGTTGGTCGCGAGTTGGTAATCATCGAATCTAGCATTTGTGTTGCAACAATTACTGGCTTGGCTGCTTCACGTGCAAGTGTTACACAAAGTTTTTGCACCAGCGGAACTTCCTCAATCGGCATTTCTACACCGAGATCACCACGTGCGACCATGATGCCATCAAACGCGTCAACAATTCCGGCCAGATTTTCGACCGCTTGTGGCTTTTCAATCTTGGCTATTACTGGTCTGCGAATTCCCTCTTCGTCCATGATCATATGAACATCTTCAATATCTTTAGCGCTGCGAACAAATGAAAGTGCGATGAAATCTGCGCCAGCACGAAGTCCCCAACGCAAATCATCTCGATCTTTTTCAGACAGTGCCGGCACGGAGACTGCAACACCCGGCAAGTTGATTCCTTTGTTATTACTTACCGCCCCTGGCTCAATGCATTTTGTAACAACATCGTTGCCCCTTACTTCAACAACCTCCACAGTAACCTTGCCATCGTCAATAAGGATGCGATCCCCTGGCTTACAGTCACCTGGTAGCCCTTTGTAAGTGGTACCCACTCGCTCTTTAGTGCCCGGGACTTCATCGGTAGTAATAGTAAATATGTCACCACGAGCTAGATCGTGCGGCCCATTTTCAAATCGGGCGAGACGAATCTTGGGACCTTGAAGATCAACCAAAATCGCAACTGCAACGCCAGCATCGGCGGCTGCCTTGCGAACTGAGTCGAGCCGGGCTTGATGTTCAGGGTAACCACCATGGGAGAGGTTTAGTCGAGCCATATTCATCCCGGCAGCAATTAATTCGGCCACCTTTTCAGGTGATTCAACGGCAGGACCCATCGTGCAAACAATCTTCGCTCTACGCATGTACTTAACCTTAATCTATTTGAATCAATTTGATTCGTTAAACCATCATTGGTCGTGCTGTTGGTTCAATTGGAGCAGGAAGTTGCGTCTCACCCACCAAGAATTCATCTACTGCTGCGGCAGCGCTTCGCCCTTCAGCGATTGCCCAGACTATAAGGGATTGACCACGACCAGCATCGCCAGCAACAAAAACACCTTCAATATTTGTTGCATAAGAACCATCTCGCTTGATGTTGCCACGCTCATCAAGTTCGACCTCTAACTGCGTTAAAAGTTCAGACTTTTCTGGACCAACAAATCCCATAGCAAGAAATACTAAGTCCGCTGGAATTTCTTTCTCAGAGCCTGGTATTTTTTCAAACTTCCCATTTTCGAACTTACTCTCAACAATTTGTAGCGCACGCAAATTACCGTTTTCATCACCAAGGAATTTCTCGGTTGAGACAGAGAATAAACGCTCGCCTGACTCCTCATGTGCACTACTGACCCGATAGATCATTGGATAAGTTGGCCAAGGTTGTGATGAAGGACGTTCCGCCGTTGGGCGCGGCATAATCTCAAGTTGAGTGATGCTTGCGGCGCCTTGGCGAATCGCAGTACCCAAACAATCTGCACCAGTATCACCACCGCCAAGAATTATTACGTGCTTTCCCGCAGCGTTTATTGGTGGGGCCTCGGTCAGTTCATTCAAGCCCTGCTTATTCCCCCATGGCAAATATTCCATCGCCTGGTGAATTCCCTTTAATTCGCGACCTGGCACATCAAGATCACGCCAATTCGTTGCACCTACTGCAATTACAATCGCATCATATTTGGATTTTAATTCTGCTCCCGTTATTTCAACACCAACATTAATACCGCTACGAAACCTGGTTCCTTCTTGTTCCATCTGGGAGATTCGGCGATCCACAATGGATTTCTCCA
>Ga0209084_1003846_pt1 | contig 10830 bp, 10 predicted proteins | sample C_130820_MF_Meta_FD_187309 | JGI IMG/M metagenome (GOLD analysis project Ga0209084, IMG submission 187309) | Freshwater microbial communities from Lake Croche, Canada to study carbon cycling - C_130820_MF_MetaG (SPAdes) (version 2) | ecosystem: Environmental > Aquatic > Freshwater > Lake... | reverse complement strand
TTAAACCCTCGGCTAGAGGTGAATATGAAATTACAGACGTTAATAGAGCTTATCTTGAAAAGGGTACACTCTACGTCGAGCGTCTTGGCCGTGGTTATGCGTGGCTTGATACGGGCACACATGATTCGCTTATTGAGGCTGGAGAATTTGTTAGAACCGTTCAGAAGCGGCAAGGTATTCAGATCGCTTGCTTAGAAGAAATTGCACTTAAAAATAAATTCATCAACATATCTAAGGCCAGACAGCTCGTACTCAAATTTGAAAAAACAAATTACGGAAAATATCTAAACCGGATCATTGACACACACGAGGAACGCTAATTTCATGTCCGTTGAAGTTGAAAAGATTGTTCAATTGGGTCTTGATTTGCAAAAATCGGGACAAGTTGACGACGCAATGAAACAGTTTGCGGCAGCAATAATCCATGACCCGGATAATGTCATAGCAAACTACTCATTAGCGGTAATTTTTTTCAATGCGGAGCAATATAAGGCTGCTCTTATTCATATCAACCGAGCAATCAAAAAAAACAATAACTACAATTTGTTCTACGATACTAGAGCAAAGATTTATCAAAAATTGAATAGACTCGAAGATGGAATTAGTGACGAATTAAAATCAATTAATCTAACAAATAATATGATTACAAAAGATTTATCGGATCGTATTATTTCAACCGTGATGGAACAGAACGTTACATTTTTTATTCAACCCGATACATTTAATTCAATTCAGAGCGTCATCGAGACGTGTGAGAAATTGATCGCGGGTGAGCGGTTCGAAGAAGCCATCTATATCTATCGCCGCTACATTAATATCGGCACTCCCGAGCAATTTGCGGCGCTTTGTAATTTAGGCTCACTGTATTCCCAATTGGGCCAAGATCATGCAGCACGAGACTGCTATGAGAATGTGATAAGAATAAAGCCCCTTTTTTTACAAGCCTATTTGAATCTTGGCACGATTTTAGAAAAGCTTTCGCTTCAATCGGATGCATTGAAAGCTTGGGAATCTGGCAAAAAAATAAATGAATCTTTGGATAAGTTGGATCTCGACCATCAACTAAAATTTCTTAATAATTTAGGTCGCCTGCACGAAATCATGCGCACGTATGACACAGCTGAAAAGTATTTATACGAAAGTTTAATGCTCGACGGTTCTCAAGATGGCGTCTTGCAGCACTGGATCCATTTGCGCCAAAAGCAATGCAAGTGGCCCATACTAACGGATGACGAATTTTGTAAAAGGCCAATCGAGGATATGGCTTCTCCGTTGAGTATTTTATCGTTGACCGATAGTCCGGAAGCTCAACTTAAATGCTCAAAACGTTTTGTAAGCACCCGAGTGGATAAATTTGAACGCCGCGTACCGTCGAGTAAGCGATATGGCCATGAAAAAATCCGCATCGGTTACGTTTCGTCGGATTTATCAATGCATGCAGTATCTCTGCTTACGGTTGAGATGTATGAACTTCATGATCGCGCCAAGTTTGAAATACACGCCTTTTGCTGGAGCCCCGAAGACGGAACCGCTTTCCGTCAACGTGTAAAAAATTCATTCGATAAATTCCATTTAATTGGCAATCTTACAGACATTCAAGCCGCGGATCTAATCGAAGCTAATGAAATCGACGTTTTGGTTGATCTTCAGGGGTTAAGTGGGCGTGCACGACCCAACATCATTGCACAAGGCGCAGCACCTATTCAAATTGCATATCTTGGCTACCCGGGCACTACGGCAATACCATATGTAGATTATGTGGTAGCAGATGAATTTATATTCCCACGCGAATTATCCGATAACTTCAGTGAAAAGCCGCTCTATTTGCCCAGAGTATTCCAAGTCTCGGATTCGAAACGATTGATTGGCCAGCCAAAATCTAAGGCGGATTTCGGCATCGCTAATGACAAATTTGTTTTTTGCTGTTTCAACAATAACTTTAAATTTAATGAAGCCCTATTTAACGTATGGCTCGATATTATTAAAAACACGGAAAATACAATACTTTGGATTTTAGAAGATAACGATTATTCAAAGAAGAACCTTATTAATTATGCGAGCGAGCGCGGCGTAAGTAACGATCGGCTTGTCTTCGCTGGCCGTATCGATCCTCGCGACTATCTCGCCCGTTTCCAAGTTGCCGACATTTTCTTAGACACTAATCCATACAATGCAGGGACGACTGCCAATGATCTTCTTTGGGCAGGATTGCCACTCTTAACCTTAAGTGGCGCGACCTATGTGTCACGTATGGCAGGAAGCTTGTCACACTGCATGGGACTTGATGAACAAATTTGTACAAGTCTTGAAGAGTATCGCGACAAGGCAATCGAGTTTGTTAAAAATCCAGAAAAATTATTGCAATTAAGAGATCGCGTAAGAGAAAATCATGATGAGCTCTTCAACACAAAGCAAATCGTTTCCGAATTTGAAACTGCGTTAGAAGAAATAGTAAGATCAAATAGTGCATGAAACAGAACGATTTTAAATTTGTTATGATTCAATAGGATCGGATTTATTGATTCTTAGTATAGATGACTATGTTTGTTGATACGTGCTACGAATAGTTTAAACTTAGTCTAATCCGATTTCTTTCCTTTTTGAAGATTAGCCCGGACCGCGGCATAAGCAGAAAGATATTCTTGATCCTGAGTTTCCGTGTAAGCGATTTTGAGTGCATCGCTAATCACGGCCTCCAATGGAAATTGATTGAGCGGCGTTCCTGACCATGCCAATTTAAACGGGTTATACCGAACAGTCTTCAAATATGGATTTGCCGAAAGCAGAAGCGACGCGGTCCGTTCTTGTATAAAAACCTTCCGCTGAACCCCGTCATACGAAGTTGGCTCGCGTAATAATTTTCCTAGTGCACTATTTTCATCTTCCGCATGCTTAAAAATAATTTCATTGAATTTAAGCCAATCCCGCCAAAATTTAGGGCGCGCTAAAAAGTAATTAGAAAAAATCACACGTCGTGAATCCATGACAAGACTATCGATCGATATATCCAACCCCACCTCTTTCACGGCGGCCTGAATCGTGGCAAGTGTGCCGTTATCAAATGCCTCACCTTGCTCAAAAACATTGAGATAGAAAGCACCCATATCAGGCTGAGGCGAAATAATATAACAATCAGACGTACCGCCATCAGTGCCTATAAACTGTTTCAAAGCTGCAGCACTAAGGCCCGTCTTTAGGCTGAATTTAGGACTAAAGAAGCCATAAAGATCGTCTTCACTTAATGTGGCCGAGGTTAGAAAGTTCCTTATCGGCCAATACTCGAACCAATCGGGTCGTTCATTCTTGAGATTATCCAATATAATAAATTCAGCTGGAGCCGATTGGAGGGTCTCTTGAGAATAAGCGATATGATAAAGATGAATTCCAAGATGATTCACGGTGACTCCTTCTAGGAGAAGCAATAACAAAAGTGTTTTTCTCTAATAATTTAATTCTTGGATTCACGCACGAAGCGCAACGCGGTTGGTTGATTGGGTAAAAACCTCGTAAGGCGTTTTGTAGCCCAATCGCTTTCGTGGTCGATTATTGAGTAGACTTTCGATCTTGGCAAGCTCCGCATGACTGACGGTTGATAGCGGTCGGGATTTCGGGATGTTTTGGCGGATAAGTCCGTTGAGATTTTCATTCGAGCCTCGCTGCCCGCTGGAATAGGGATCAGCGAAGTAAGAGATTGATCCAAGAGCTTCATCGATCGTGGCATGGTCGGCAAACTCTTTGCCGTTATCATAAGTCAGAGTTCGAACATTACCCGCGATAGGCTTCAGGCGATCAATAATGGCATTTGATACTAGATATGCCGTCTTTTTTGGTACCTTCGCCAGAACAGCATAGCCGCTCTTGCGTTCAACGAGAGACACGATGGCATGCTGGTGGCGTTTACCGATCAGTGTATCGCCCTGGTAATCCCCCCATTATTGATGGGGCGCATTGGTAGAAGTTAGGCGGCCATTTTTAATTTCTGTGCTGGTGTGATGACGCCGATGCCCATGTTGGGGCGTTCATTATTATAAGTCTAGAGCCATTGTGTTGCGTGATGCTGTGCCTCCTCGATTGTTTCAATGATGTATTGATCGAGCCATTCGTGGCGAACAGTTCGATTGTAGCGTTCAATTTAAGCATTTTGTTGCGGCTTGCCCGGTTGGATGTGCTGGATCGTGATGTTGCGTTTTTCCGCCCATTCCAAGAGCTTGCCGCTGACGTATTCAGGGCCGTTGTCGACCCTGATGCTTTCCGGCTTACCGCGCCATTCGATGATCTGGTTCAGGCTTCGGATGACGCGCTCAGCCGGTAAAGAGAAGTCGACATCGATTGCCAAGCCTTCGCGATTGAAGTCATCGAGAACGTTTAGCAACCGGAAGGCTCTGCCATCGCCAAGCCTGTCTGCCATAAAGTCCATCGACCAGCTTTTGTTCGGCACTTCCGGAACGGCGAGTTCATCAGGCTTTTCCCGCACCAGACGCTTGCGCGGCTTGATCCGCAGATTGAGTTCAAGTTCCCGATAGATCCGGTAAACCCGCTTGTGGTTCCACGGATGCCCTTTGACGTTCCGAAGATGCAAAAGGCAAAGACCGAAGCCCCATGTCTTATGCGCTTTCGTCAAGCCAATCAGAAGATCTTCGCTCCGCTCATTCTCGGACTTCAGTTTGGGGCTATAGCGATAGCAGGTCTCGCTGAGGCCAAAGGTTCGACACGCCAGCGCAATGCTGACGCCCCGTCGCCTGACCGTTCTCACGGCCATCTCACGGCGTTGAGATGGCCGTTCTATTTTTTTCCCAGAGCCTCCTTCAGAAGCTCGTTTTACATGCTGAGTTCGGCAAACATCTTCTTCAGACGCTTATTCTCGTCATCGATGGCCTTCATCTGCGAGATCAGCGACGCATCCATGCCGCCATATTTCGAGCGCCACTTGTAAAACGATGCACTACTCATCCCGTGCTGCCGGCAAAGCTCGGCCACGGGAACGCCACCCTCGGCCTGTTTCAAAATCGCAAGGATCTGCCCCTCGCTAAATCGTCCAATCTTCATCTTGAACCTTCTCGTTTATTCTGCCGAGAAAATTCTACTTTTGAACCCCACTAAATTCCGGGGAGATTACCATCGCTCTTTAGCACTTCCTACACTCTCGAAGGACCAGAGGTTGGCTATGACAGTGCCCATATTGGACTTGGTATAGCGGAATATGTCAGCCAGACCGGTAGGATCTTTGCGCAATATGGCGGCAGTGTCCGTACCCAAGAGGCAGATTATTCATTTCATTTTAGGGGCAAACATAGATATAAAAAATATTGTTTATGATAGATGCTTGGGTAAAAGCGAAGAAATAATGTTCTTTTGAGTATTTAAATTAAGCTACTTGATCAGTTTTTGGCTGGCGTATCCCCACGAAATGCTGCTTAGTTGACGAGTTTAAATCGGAATACGGAAATTCTGTCCTTCCACAGACTGCATGAGATAATGGCTGAGGCATCGCCTACCATTCCTTAAAGACGGTCTCCGAATAGTTCACAGTATGAATACTTTAACCTCATCCATCTAAGCCCAAAGAATATTGCTTAACTTAGTTCACTACTTAGAAATCTTTTTGTTACTGTAAGAGCCGAATTTACTGCTTGATGCATATCCAAATACGCATAAAGACCGCATCTGCCGATAAAGGTAACTTTGTCAGGCACCATTGCCTTATATCGCTCATAAAGAAATTTATTTTCGGAATGTATATCTTTAACGGGATAGTAGCGTTCATAATCATTATCGATGAAATCGCATGGTTCCTCGACAGTAATAGTTGTCCAGGCAAAATTCGTACCGTGGCCTGGAAAGTTTTTCCATTCTGTAACCCGTGTAAACGGTTCACTGTGAGTAAAATTTACTGTTGCAACAGGGAAAAGATTTGGAACCGGAACCGTACTATGGTGAAATTTAATGGAGCGATACGGTAAAGTGCCATGGCAAAAGTTAAAATACTCGTCAATAGACATTGAGTTAAATACGTGATCGAAAGAATTCTCCATAGCCAAATTAAAAGCGGTCGAAGTTTCTATTTTGATATTAGGATGCCGAAGCATTTTTTCAACTAACGAAGTATAACCATATTCAGGCATTCCCTCGAAAGAATCATTAGGAAAGTAAAATTCATTTAAATCTTCCCGTATTGGTACCCTTTCAAGTACAGCAGGATTAATTTCTTCCAGTTCAACACTCCACATTTTCTTGGTATAAGGACGAAAAAAGATATCTAATACATTATTCTCGCCGACGATTTCCATTGTTTCGCGGTTAACCGGCAATGTTACTAATCTTCCATCATCCAATTTTGCCTTAACTTTATGGCGATATGGTAACCATTTAGTAAATCGTGAGAGAAAATTTACCACCTCTAAATTTGATGTATGAAAAATGTGTGGTCCATACTTATGAATTCTAATCCCAATTTCATTGGTAAAATCAAATGCGTTGCCTGCAATATGCGATCTCTTATCGATTACAGTAACGTTCGTTCCAGCATCTGCTAAAACCCGTGCAACGGTAGCGCCAGAAAAACCAGCTCCTACAACCAAATAATTTTTCATATTGTAATACTTTGCGCGAAATTAACTAAGCCGGAAACTCTATCATTCCAACTGATACCACCAATAGTTATCAAGGACTTCGCATTTTCCGTGAGAGATTGTGATCTGGATTTTAATAAATTTAGATTTTCAATTGCTTTTAATTTTGAATCAAAAAGTAGACAATCATAATTATGATGTAAAATTTGGTTTGCGTATGAATTATTATTTGTTAGGACCGCTGTACCAACGCTTATTGCGTTAAAAACTCGATCATGCACGCCGTGGCTCCAGTTAGGATCAAGGTTAAGGATTGCCCTAGATCTACAAAAAACTTTAAATTGTTCAAGATATGGAGATGGTTGGAATATAGTACAATTATCTGGAATATCTTTTAAATTTTGCCAGCCTGTGCCATAAATAGCTACTTTAAGACCGTTAGAACTGGAGTTATTTAGAATGCCTTGTACTAAGCTCAATCGACGATAGCGCTTAATAAAAGAGTCAAATATCTGTAAAAATTCTTTTTCTTCGTCATCATTAAATAAAATTTCAAGATTAAATTGATCACTTAAAATCGACACAAGATCTTCGCCATAGCGACTGTCTATAACTTCCTCAGCAAGAGACTGTATTGAATTATATTGACTTTGAAATCTATCCGATTTGAGATATGGAAATTTATAATCATATTTATCATTGTTTTTTACAAACTCATTCATTTGTAGATCTAGTGTAGCAAATATAGATATATCAATTTCTCGTGTTTCATGATTTGAAAACGCATTGTCGTTATCAAGGAAATTATCTATATTTTTCGTAATTCCGAATGGCATGAACCCATAAAGAAAACGCCCCGGGCAATTGGCTTCCATTGCCTCTCGCATTAATTTCGTATGATCAGCATCTACAAACAGTAATAGGCTTCTTTCTGGTATTTTTTTAATAAATTCTAGCTGTTCACTAGACATATATATGGGTGAGTCGACAAACCATATGGCAACAGGCCTGGTTAAATACTCGCCGAGATATTTGTCTCCTATAGTCAAGGTAAGTGGAATAGGAGTTATTGATAAAATTAAGTCGAATTCGTTTCTAATTAGAGAATTTATTTGTTCTCTTAATAATTCCATATTTTGCTCAGAAGCATTTATAATTAAGACATCCCAGTCTCGAGATTTAAATCCTTCAGATAGAAGGTAAGCAGGCCCTTTCACTGCATCGAATTTATGTCCAAAAAATAAAATCGCAACAATAGGTCTCTTATAAAAACTTATAGTGCTAAGCTCCTCAGACATTGAATGCTCCTTGCAAAGCATCAAAGAGAACATCTGGCGCTTGGTGTGATCCATCTACATAAACGAAGTCAAAGTAATTTGATTTACCAGTTGAAATAAGGTTCGCTAACATTAAAGAGCTGTAGCCTTTATGGGCTACCAAATTTACCTTACACGGTGCTTTTTCTATCGAAATTTTAACATTATTTAAGAAATTTAATTCAATCTGATCCATAGCAACATTAAATTCTTTATGTTCTATGCCGCCTTCCCAAGTATCTATGCAATGTAGTTCAATATTTCTTTTACTAGCAATATTATCTATTAAATAGCATGTGGCTGCGCCCTCATACGAACCAATTTCTAGAATCCGAGTTGGGTTTATTCGGGGTAAAAAAGTATCCCATATAGGCTTTGCAAGATCCTTAAACCAAGTATTATTGAATTTATAATCAACTTCCATAGATACTACCTCAAAGCGCAATTAAAAAAATGCGTCAATCAAGAATTTCGAAACAAAAGATGATTTAATCGAATCATTCTGTAAATCGCATATTTTATTGGTTTGTATTAGCTGTCAAGGCGGATCAATTACAGCATCGCTCAGCGCCTTTTGTCCAAGTTCCTTGGCAGCATGATTTTGCTACGGTTGCAGGCAACACAACGTCATCGCTCTTTAGCACTTCCTACACTCTCGAAGGACCAGAGGTTGGCTATGACAGTGCCCATATTGGACTTGGTATAGCGGAATATGTCAGCCAGACCGGTAGGATCTTTGCGCAATATGGCGGCAGTGTCCGTGCCCAAGAGGCAGATCATTCCTTCGAGCTTGGAATGGCATTCAACTGGTAGAATTAGTCCAGTAAATCGATTAAGCAACCATTGCCATCAATCGCTCTAATTTTCCTATTTGGTTGATTGTTTTTTAGCTCTCGCATTCTTGCTGTTATTAATTGAGAGTTATTACCCGTAGTCATCACTGTACGCCAATTGCCGTCGTGGTCTTGAAACTGAATTTTGATCATTTTCGCTAGGCTCAGTACCCATTAATTTTCTTGCGGATCACTCAATTCACTGATTCACTCGTCTCGTCTGGGAGGCTTGACGATGTCTGATTTGTTCCTTCTGAGCGAAGCGCAAATGCGCTGTATTGAGCCCTATTTTCCGCTCTCGCATGGGATTGCGCAGGTGGATGATCGGATGGTGATAGGCGGTATCATCGTCGTCATAAAGAATGGATTGCGGTGGCGTGATGCCCCACGGGAGTACGGTCCCCACAAGACGATCTATAACCGGTTCATTCGGTGGAGCCGGATGGGCATATTCAACAAGATATTCGCCGCGTTGGCAGGGAAAGAAGCCAAACCGAGGCGATTGATGATCGACGCTACTCATCTCAAGGCTCACCGAACCGCAGCAAGCCTGCAAAAAAAGGGGCTCTTCCCCGCCGTATTGGGCGGACCAAAGGAGGGTTAAACTCCAAACTTCACGCAGTTTGCGATGGGCTTGGACGTCCGTTGGTCATGCTCCTGAGCGAAGGGCAGATGAGCGACTTCAAAGGGGCGGCTTTGATGCTGTCCTCATTGCCAAAAGCCAAGGAACTTCTGGGAGACAAGGGATATGATGCAGATTGGTTTCGCGCCGCTCTTGCCGACCGTGGAATTCAACCCTGCATTCCCTCAAAATCCAACCGCAAAGTCCAGATCCCATACGAGCGTAGCCTCTACCGACAGCGCCATAAAATCGAGAACATGTTTGGTAAGCTCAAGGATTGACGCCGAATTCATACCCGCTATGACCGATGCGCACATACATTCATGTCCGCCATCTGCATCGCCGCAACCGTAATCTTCTGGATGTGATCAATGAGTCCTGAGCCTTGGATTTACTACTATGAATATAGCAAATATTTAATAATATTTAACATTTGGCAAATAATCATAATTGCATTAGTAAATTATACCGTGTGTAAATTATAATCGGCAGGTGCTAAATGGAACAATCTGGCTCATCAAATTTTCAAGATGGCAAGCAAATTTTTCAGTCTACAATTTCTGAAGCTTCCTTCATGATGCCACGATGGTTAAGGCCTAGCGCGTGGCACCAACATGCTCCGTTTGCATTTTTTTTAACAGAGGCAGTGAGACCCAAAGTTATTGCCGAATTGGGCACACACCATGGATATTCATATTTTGCTTTCTGCCAAGCCGTAGCACACTATAAATTAGACACACAATGCTATGCGATCGATACCTGGCAAGGGGATGATCATTCGGGATTTTATCCCGAACAAATATTTCAAGAAGTGGAAGAGCACCGAGCGCAAAATTACAATTCCTTCGCCCATCTTAAAAGGATGACATTTGCCGAGGCACTTCCTGATTTTGCTGATAAATCAGTTGATATCCTTCATATAGACGGACGTCATTTTTATGACGATGTCAGACAAGACTTTTTAGATTGGTTACCTAAATTATCGGACAATGGGATTGTTCTCTTTCATGATACCCAGATTAGAGAAAGAAATTTTGGCGTTTATCAATTCTGGGAACAATTATCGCAAGTACGGCCGTCGTTTGAATTTCATCATCACTGCGGGCTTGGTGTTCTGAGTACGGGCTCTATTATTCCCGAAAATCTCAAAGGTTTATTTAAAGCACAAGAAGACCCTGCGGTTACCCAAAGCATAAGAACGGCCTATGAAAGGCTGGGCTTAAGTATTGTCGCGATGAATAATTTATAAGGAAATCTGGGTAGTTCACCGATCAAATTCGTGGCTATGTAGCGCGTCTCAGATGTGGCGTGTATGGGCTTTACGATGGTGATTATATAAAAATTCAATGCGCGGTGTTTAAGTAACTTAGATTCACACACGAAGTGCAACTTCCTTTAACCTGTTGAGTTGGCTGAGATTGCGTTAAGCTCTTGGTCCCCTTGACCTGGCAGTCGAAGAAGCACGATGACCTATCACCATCTCAGCCGAG
>Ga0209084_1003842_pt1 | contig 10840 bp, 11 predicted proteins | sample C_130820_MF_Meta_FD_187309 | JGI IMG/M metagenome (GOLD analysis project Ga0209084, IMG submission 187309) | Freshwater microbial communities from Lake Croche, Canada to study carbon cycling - C_130820_MF_MetaG (SPAdes) (version 2) | ecosystem: Environmental > Aquatic > Freshwater > Lake... | reverse complement strand
CCGCCCAACAGCAGCAGGGTGTCAATTTAGGCGCTCAACAAGCTAATCAAACTAGGCTTTTGCAAGGTGGCCAGCAGTTAGCTGGTTTAGGTGCGGCGGCTCAGACCTCCGCCTTGCAAGGCGCTAATGCTATTCAAGCCGCTGGCGCAACTCAACAGCAGACAGAACAGGCTGGCAAGAGTGCGCTGTATAATCAGAATCTACAGAAACAGGGCTACCCATTTCAAGTTGCTCAGTTCTTGGCTGGTATTGCAGAAGGCACTGGCGCACTGTCTGGTAATACAACGACAACCACCCAACCAGCTCCGTTCTTTGGGTCGGATCGTCGCCTTAAGCATGACGTCAAACGTATCGGTGAGACTGACAAAGGTCTACCGATCTACAGCTTTAAGTATAAAGATGATCCCGAAGAACAAACCCGCATTGGCTTTATGGCTGATGAAGTTGAGAAACGGCATCCAGAAGATGTTGGCCTGTCTGGCGGTTATAAGACGGTTAACTATGAAGGTGTTGCCGATAAGGAAAGACGTCCCCATCGTTATGAAGGTGGCTTAGTCCCGGATTCTGCTGGCGGCGCTGTTGTGCCTGAAATGTCAGGCGAGGGATACGCTAATGGCGGCTATGCAGACGGCGGATATGCCGGAGCTGGCGATCTTGTACCCCCAATGCGTAGCATTTTTGGCGGTCCCGGAGCGGGTAGCAATGCTGGTTTGGCGCAAGTCTTGGCTGCACAGCAAAGTAGCGGCCAACGTAGGATGCTGACCCCTTCTCAAGGCATCAAGCCAATTACCCCCCAGTTCACTCAACTCATGCAGGCTGGGAAAGAAGTTGGTGATTTGGGCGAAATGGCTGGCAAGGGCTGGGATACCGGCAAGGCAGCCTTGTTTGGCTCAGAAGGATACACAAACCAAAAGACTGGCAAAGAGATTGCGCCAACAACTGGCCTTATTGGGTCTGGCGGTTCCTCAGACAATATTGGTTACTTAAAGAAGCTATTTGGCGATGCACCAGCTATGGCTAAGGGTGGTGGAGTTAACCCTTATGCTATGACTGATGACCCTATGGCTGATGTTGTAGAGGAAGGTGAAGAGAAGAAGCGCGAGCTGATGAAGCCTAGTGGCGGCATTAAAGCTCCCGTTAGCCCCTTCAGCCAGATTATGGGCGGTGTTGGCGCTGCTACAAGTCTAGCAAAGGCTGGCGGCACTGCAATGGAAGGGCTGGAAGCTCTTGGCGAGTTCCTGCCTATGCTACTTCTTGCCAACGGCGGCGTTGCAGGTGGTCGTAAGCATTATGAAGGTGGTGGAGATACTACACAAACAGACGGGACGGGTGGAGATGCACTTCCAGAAGATAGGACAGTTGATAAGATACAGAATGCGTTGAAGCGCATTGAAAGCAGCGGCGATTATGAGGCTATTGGCCGGTCTTCCCGCAAAGGTGATAAGCCATATGGCGCTTATCAAATTATGGGAGCCAATGTCGGTCCGTGGACCAAAGAGGCTCTTGGCACAGAAATGACGCCAGAAGAATTTTTACAAAACCCGAAAGCTCAAGAAGATACGGCAAAGCATCGTATTTCAAAATACTATAAGCAGTATGGCACCCCACAAGATGTTGCCTCTATGTGGTTTTCTGGCCGTCCTGTCAGCCAAGATACAGGTGCGGCTGATGTTCTTGGCACAACAGTGCCAAAATATGTCAACATGTTTAATCGCTATTATACCGGCAAGGATTTAGCCCCCGCTGGGGTTAAACCTTCCGGCATTCGGGGTGAAGCTAGAGGCGAGGCTCCTTCTAAGGGTGGGTTCAGTGGTATTGGTGCGCCAGATACCTATGCTGGTAAGCCACAAAAGTGGGGCGATTACCTGACTAGCCGCGAGTTTGTGGTCCCATTGCTTTCCGGTCTCGGTAAGATGGCTGGATCAAACAGCCGCTATCTAGGTTCTGCTGTGTTGCAGGGCATTGGAGGCGCTGCTGAATCGTATCAAAACCTTGAGAACCAACTTGCGGATCGTGATATTAAGCGCGGTGAGCTTAATGTTAAGCAGCAAGAATCCGGCGTGAAGCTAATGGACTACTATAAGGGCAATTTTACACGGTTCTGGGACCCTGAAACAAAACAATTTAAGTATCGTAATCAACTTAACCCGTCTAAGACATACACTGAAAATGAATATTCGAGTTTAATGGGCGACTTAGCCAACCGTGTCTTGTCCGGACAATCAGGCCAGCAGATTTCGCAACGTGCCGCTGCGCCTTCGACAATTAGCCAGCCTCCTGCTGGAAGCGCTAGTACGGAACCTACTAAAGTAGCTGAAGGGCCAAAAGTTGGGGAGGAACAAGCCAAACCAGCCCCCGGCCCAACTACACAACTACATGCTACGTTTGAAGATACCGACAATCCAGATTGGTTGAAGAAAGAAGCTAGGTCTTTAACAGATCAAGCGAATGCCTTCGTTAGACAGGGTATTGCAAGCAAAGAAGATCAAACTGTCAAAGAATCTTTTGCACAAGCAGAGAGGTATATTGCTCGTGCCAAAGAGATTGAGAGTGGTTCAATTCTTCCGCAGAAAAAAGATGGCAGTGGGCAAGATTCGACATATTTTAATGCCGCAAAAGATCGTGAGCTAAAAGCTGAAGATGCTAAGAAACGAATGGAAGGCGTCAATACAAGTGTAAATAAGTTCAGAGGAGAAGTTGAAGGCACTCAAAGAGATAAAGCAAAAGTTGATTCCATTATTAATACGTTGGATACGGCCTATGCTCTTAGCGGGCAAAAATTAGGTCCCGGTTCAAAAGAACTAGCCGACTTATACACAAAGTTAGCGTATATATCTAATTTTGTGCCCGGCATGGAAAAGTTTATGCAAAAGTATTCTAACAAAGATGCTTTTATGTCTACATTTGCTAACGGGGAAAAGGGCGCATTAACAGAAGCTGTTTCAGCAATCCGTGACATGGATGCACAACGTGCCCCAGCTAGTATGCTTAAGATAACCCCAAGAATTGTAGCAGATCCTAACCTACCAGCGGCTTCGAGGTTTGAAATTATGGCAAATGCTAGAACAGAAGTTGAAATGGAAAGAAAATTGCACAGGGATTGGTTGGCAGCAAAGCAACCAGACCCCGTAGCATTTACAGCAGAATGGCAAGCCAGACCAGAGAACGATATTTCTCGTGTTAAGAATAATGTTAAAAAATCAATGCCGTTATATTTTGGCATGACACCAGAAGAAATAAAGATATGGGGGCCTAAAAACTATGAATATCACGACGAGTCGGGTCACAAATTGGATAAAGACACTGGTATTATTTATGATAAAAATGACAAAGAAGTTGCTAGACAAGTTGGTAGACAAGCTAGGGGCCAGTAATGGTGGAATATAATTGGGAAGATGATTCCAAAAATACACCAACGCCAGATGTTAAGTACCCTGCTGAGTGGGGGCAAATTTCTACGGAAGGCGCTGACGCTGGAAGCCGCTTGCGCGGGCGAAATGTTCCTGTAGGCGAACCTGTATACCCCGGATCTATTCAAGAAAAAGAAGATATTAATTTAGTCGGAGAGCCGTCTGCCACTAATGCGGCTAAAATTCTTGCTGAACGAGCCGCAAATGCTGCAACCTTAAATGGTGCAAGACATGTTTATACAGTGCCAGAACAAATCAATTCACCAGACTCGTACTGGGAAAACATAGAAAAACAAAAAAAGCGAGAAGATGCTTTGTCTAGGCAAAATCCAGTTGATTCTGCTGTTGGAACAATCGGTGGAACTGCGGCAACGCTTGGCTTTGGGCCTTTGATTTCAAGAGTAGTGCCAGCCGCTGAAGGTGCTATGGGGTTATTGCAAGCAGCAGCCATCGCTGGAGCTGGCTCTGGTATAGCAAGTTATCTTGATGAGCCTGATATACGATTAGCTGCCTTTAATGCTTTAGGTGGGGCGGCAATGGCCCCAGTTTTCCAAGCTGGTGTTCGCGCCGTATCAAACAAATTAGCGAGAGTTCCAGAGCCGCTTGATGCGAATGGCAATTTTAAGCCAGATGCTCAAGCTATAATTGATATGGCGTTTCCAAACCTTACCCAACAGCAAAGAGATCTATTTAAGAACGAATTAACGGACACGTTTCGCCAGAAAGGCGCAAATATATCTTCGGCTAAAGAAGCTGTTGTCAAATATGCTGGGGGTGAAAAACCAACCCAATCGCAGACATCTGGCGTCATTTCATCCGAAATGAAAATTAACCCTGAAGTTGTTGCAGCTCAAAACTTAACTAAAGAACAAATTGCTGATAAGTTAAGACAAGATCAATCTCTCAGGCCGCAGACCCCTGACACTGTGGCTGCAAACATCTTTGATGCAGCTCGTAAAACAAGAGATGTTGCGTCATCGCAATATAAGCAAGCAGGGACTCGGACTGTGTTCTTCGACCCTCAGATGGCAGATGGATTTTTAAGCAATATTCACAGAGAATTTTCATTATCTAAATTGCCTCAAGATCTTTCACTTACTGGAAACTATCCCGAATCTGAGAAAATTTATAATTTTATTAAAAACAAATTTCGTCCAGAAGTTGCTGTAGATCCTGCTACAGGGCAACCATTTAAGACTGGCAACTTTCCGAATATGCCTTATGGCCCCGGTTTAAATGCTCAAGGAATTGAAGAAGTTCGTCAGAACATGAGTAGCGCGTATGCGCTAGCTGGCGATAAGGACAGAATAGCACTTGATGCTATCCGTAGAGGATTTGATAACAACTTAGATCAAGCGATTACAAATAAATTATTTCAGGGTGATGGATCTCAGTGGTTAAGTGAGATTAAGCAAGCAAGAGGGTCTTGGTCAGATTATCTGGGTAGATTTAATAGTAGGAATGGGCCTGCTGACAGCATTTTTAACAATACTTTAAGCAAATTTAGGGACCCAACTACGGGTAAATTATCTGCCCAATATGATGCAAATGCGGGTGCTGCGGCGCAAGGAATAATTAATGGCAAAATGATTGATCCATCTGTCGGGCCAGCTTTGCATGAAAAATTGCAGTTAACACTTGGCAAAAATTCTCCAGCCATGAGGGCGGTAGACGATCATTTGAAGTCTGCGTTGCTTGGATATGAAGTAAATGGGAATCCAAATGCTAAAATGTTAGAAAAAAACATTACAGAAATGTTGACGCCTCGTGGGCGTTTGCTTGCTAGCAAAGTGTTCTCGAATGATGAGTTAAACAAGTTAGCAGTTACGCAAAAAGCTCTTCAAACTATTAATGCTAGCCCATTACCTGACGCATCCAAGAACGCAAAAATAGCTGAATTAATGACAAAACTCGCTAATTCAGCATTTACTAAAGCTGCCGCAACTGCCGTTGGTGCTGTTACTGGGGGTGTCAGTGGTGGCTTTGGTGGGTACGGGCTAGCTAAAACTTTGGAAGGCGCTATTAATGCCTTTAAATCTAGTACATCTAATGCAGTTAAAAGAGAATTGGCTGGCGCTCCTAAAATTAGACCTAGATCCAAATTCGTCGCCCCACCAGTTAATTTACCAGCTTTTATTCCAGAAAACGAAAATAGAGCCAATGGCGGTCGTATTGAGCGCAAATCAGGCGGTCGTATCAGCCCAGCCTCTAAAGCTGATAGGTTGATCTTGGCCGCAGAGAAGGCTAAAAAGTACATCAATAAACATACAGAGGCTCTACTAAACGAGCCGGATGCCACTATAGTTCATGCTCTATCAATCGCTAAAAAGGCTATCTGAACATGACAACGACAACAAACAAAAGTTTGAACGAACCTGCGATTGGCTCTTCTAGCTGGGGTGGCCCGCTTAACGACAATTTTACATACATAGACGCTGCGTTGGGGTCTAGCACATCTCTTTCTTTGACATCTGCTACGCTAACTTTAACTCAGTATCGCTCGCTTATCTTAAGTGTTAGCGGAGCCAATAATGCAGCCATTGTATATACAATTCCGGCTGGTATTGGTGGCCAGTGGATTGTTAGCAACCAAACGACAGGCACAGGCACGATTACCGTCACACAGAGCGGTATTGGAGTTGCCTGCACGAATGGTAAGCATACAACCGTCTATGCTAGTGGTGCTGGCGTATATACGGCTGATGACTGGCAGAGCGGCGGGGGTGGTGGTGGCGGATCTCCGGGAGGATCAACCAACGCTATCCAGTATAATACAAGCGGTACTTTTGGTGGCAGTGCCAATTTTACATATGATGGTACAAATGTAAATCAAATTGGCTCCACAAACGCTGAGTTAAAATACACAATCAATAACCAGCTTACAGGCGCTAGCGTTGCTTCGTCTCTGTATCTTACTGCTGGAACTGTTGGGTCAGGGATTTATGGATCTTTGTCCACTTGGAATAACAGTGGCACAAACTCTTACATGCAGCTAGCCGGTAGCTCCGCTGTTGCCATTATCAATCATGGTTTTACTACCCATAACTTCTATGCCTTGAACCTTTCAACGCCCTACGCGCAGCTTGGTACAGCAGGTCTTAAACTAGGCTCTTCATTAGCGCTAAATATTTATCATGATGGTTCTAATGCTTATTATACCACATCTACGGGTGATACGACATTCTCATCACCTAACGCATCGTTGATTAAATTTGTCAGCGCACCGTCTGGGGCACAACGTGGCACGTTAGATCCCAATGGTAATTTTTGTGCTGGTAATATTCCATCCCAAGCATCATCTGGAATCTATTCATCGATTGCTGCTTCTGGTGTGTTTAACCGTGCTGGAGCTACGGGCGCTCTCGGAAGTACGGTTTACAACATTGAGTTCTTAGGCGGCTCAAACTGCCATCTATGGGTCGGTAATAGCGATTTTGGCCAGATCTCAACGACATCTGACTACCGTTTGAAGAAAGATGTTACAACAACAATTATCCCAGCTTTGGATCGCGTTAATCGCCTGCGTCCAGTCAACTACGCTTTTAAATATGACAGCATACCCCGTGAAGGTTTTATCGCTCACGAAGTGCAGGAAGTCATCCCGTCTGCGGTATCATACAACAAAGATGATATGGCATCTGACGGAAAAATTCAGCCCCAGTCATTGAATATTGCTCCTCTTGTCGCTGTATTGACAAAAGCTATACAAGAACTCAGCGAAGAAGTTTCTGCGCTGAGAACAGAGCTTGATGCTGTTAAGTCTAAGCTGCCATAATCGGTGCTTTCTTAAACGGTGCGGGGTGGTAGCAAAGACTGTAATGGTATGGGCACATAGATGCTCTATGAACTTTTGCACCGCAGTATAGTGTGTCTGCGTCATCTACATCGCCAATGATATACCTACAACTATCGATCTTTAGATCCACTATATAAATAGGATCGTTGGTTGGAGGTATTAACGGTTCCATTGCCATGCGCTTCTCCCTATTTGGGAATGGAATTGCTTTACCCTTAAGCTTATGCCTATTGTTGATACTTTGTTCTTGCTGTGTTTTTTGCATCCTGTTCGATACAATTTGACGCTCGTCTTTCCTCTGAAAATAAATAGCTCGTCTTATTTCTTTAGTGATAACTTTTGGCTTTATATCCACCCATCCAGCAGCCCTAGCTCTTCCTACGCGGCCAATGACTGCATTCCTTGTTATGTGTAAAACTCTCCCTATTTCGGTTGCTGTACTGCCTTCGTTCCACATTTTTAAAATAAGATCTAAATCTTCTTTGTTAGCCTTCTCAACCATATTGTTTTATATCCTTTGTGTGTTACATTTAAATTTCTCTTAAAGCTAACGTACTCTTGCTTTAAGAGAGTCCCCCACTTAACCCGGTAGTGTGCCAATGGACCTACCGGGTTCTTTTCTTACCAATAGTGTAGTGATCCAACCCAGTTTGGGATCTTCGCGTTAACAGCCATTTTAATATATTGCTGGCGATAACGCTCTGCTTTGCGTGTCAGACGTTTATTAAATGGGCTTCCAGATACATGGCAGGAAGCAAATTGAACAGATGTTCTTGCACCCAGTTGGACGCATCTCTCCATATGCCTGATGCCAGCTTCGATCTGAGCAGTGCAGGATGAGTTTAGCTCATATGCACTGATACCCAAGCTCTCAGCACTGCCTACAAGTACCTGTAAAGGCCCTATAGCGCGTCCGTGACGGGTCTTTGGTCCTTTGACATGGCAGGTATAGCCGGATTCAATTTTAGCAATCTTGAGGGCAGGTTCTACCCATTCTTGGCCAATACGAGAACGCACCTTATCTGCAATCTCTGTGGCAACCTGCTTCTGGTTCTTTGACATTGTGTCGGTCCAGTTTAAATCAATATCAACATTTTTACCCCAACCTGCTTTATCTCTCCGAAAGTAGGTGGCCGGATTGTCATCACCCTCAAAAGCCATTGTAGCAATGGACATAGTTAATATTGATGCAATCGTAGGGATGATTACATTCTTCATGCGGTATCCTTTCAAACTGTGGGCGCTTTGCTAGAGCGCATTTCTCTCCGTAAGATCATCCAGTTGATGATGGTTTAGTGTTTCACATGAAACTAAGTAAAGCAATCATGTGGCTTTTGATTGTCTGCCAAATGATATATTTGGTTGAGCCTTTATCTTTGGATTAGGCCATGTCCAACATTCACCGTTGCTGTCATTTAGACAGATCCACATCAGATCGTATTCCGGCCCATAATCAATCCACCCAATCGCCATCGCCTTCCCATCCGGTGTTGTTACTGGAATTGGTGGGTTCAGTTGTAGCAACATCTTGCTCATCCAATACACGTTGGTGACGCCTTACGCCATGCAAAATTGACGTATGATTGTAAGGGTCGTGTGGTCTGCATATGCGCCCGATCTGGTTATATGTCAGGCCACACTGTTTCAATGTCCACCAAATTTCATTTCGCACAAGGCTTGGGAGCCTGTATCTATGGTCATTAAATACTTCATCCCATTCTAAGTTTTTTTGTGCCAAAATTTCATCAATCACAAGTTGATTTTTTGTTCTGTAAGCTGGGTTTTTAATTCTCTTCAATGGAGGTGGTTGATCTTTTAAGTTAATTGTCATTGCGGGCCTCACATACACAAATTGTTTAGGTTTTTCCCTACCTAATCTTTCACTAACTTTCTCATATGATTCAAACAGCTTTTGCTGATAATTACTATGCGACATTTTTACCCTCACCTCTGTCCAGTTCCTTCCTGATCTTATCCCGTATTTCTGCTGCACTCCAGCAATCGCATGTACTTGATATTGTCTGTAACAGTTCCCGTAGCCGGTAAATCTCAATTTGCATATGCTCGCATTCAGCCAGCAGTCTTTTGCTCATTTCATCAATTGTCTCAGTCATTTTTCCCCTCCAGCCAATTTGCATCAAGAACAACAAAACCATCAGCAGGTTTGTCGGTGTCTAAATATCTTACAACACCTGTCGTTGGGTTATAGTGCGTATGTTTGAGAGTAAACACATTCCCATTGAGACGCATTATTTGACCGCCATAGTAAGGCGGATAAAGATCAAATGACGGGTCTGGATTCTCAGCAGGATCTCTCAACCTGCCAAGCCCCATAATCACAAATGGATTATCTCGTGGCTGTTGATCTGACCTGTTGCGAAAGTTAAAGCGCCATTCGACCTTGAATGCCTCCCAAGATGATTTGAGACGCAACCACTGACGTTTTAAAAAGTTAATCATTTTTATTCTCCAATGCCGCACAAGCAATTAAATACGCCTCTTCATGACCATGCGCGTTGAAAACTTTTCCATGCGGTGCGTGAGATATTCTGCGTAGCGCCGCTTCCAACTCCTCAATGCGGTCATCTAAACGGCGTTTGTTTGATAGATACCACTCAAGTTGAAGTTCAAAGTTTTTTTTCAGCTCTTCAATGCGGTCGGCGGCTTCTGTTGCAATACTATGGCGTAATCCAGTTTCTGGATCTTCTAATCGCAACCGCTTCACAAGATCATCAGTCATGGTACTCCCCATCCAAAGCCTTGCGAGCTGGTAACCCGCAGATAATTGAGTTGTCGTGCTTTGCCTTGCAAGCACCGTCTTCGCAAGCGCAGATGTAATAGTACAGCGCATCGCGCAGTTGTTCGATCCTGTCCGCCTCTTCCGCAAGCTGCGTGGACAGCGACATTAAATTGGTTACAAGATCATCAGTCACAGCCCCTCACCCTCCTCAATATCAATCTCAACCTGCACACAGCCGATTCGATGCGGCGCGGCCATCTCATCAGCGTGTTTCTTTTCATGATAAGCGCCTAAGCAGTGATCGGGATATACATTAACCCACATCTTTTGTTTGATGCGCGGTTTGGATTCGACAAGATCACCTTCTGGGTAATTATATTTACCATTTTCATCCCAAGATGTTTGAACCCAAAAAGGATGAAGATCGTCTTTTATGGATCCATGAATGGGCCAATGGCCACCTCCATTAACCGCATAAATGCGGACTTCTCGGCCATCGCGGGTGCGGTATTTTTTGTTGATGTCGATTGTCATAGGCCATGCCCCTCTTCAACGTCTATGTTCACTCTTACACGAGCGCGAATGCCGCAATCGGCTCTATCTTCAGCAATCTTTTCAGTAGAACTGATTGACTTATACCCATCGTAAATGTTGATATAAATGGTTTCCTTGATGCGCGGTTTGACTTCGATGAGATCAAGATGCCTATCTATTACGGTGGTTGAATATTTTCCGTCTGCTGTCCAATTTCCAGTTTTCCATCCTTTTTCCCATTTAATAGCTCCATGAACAGTATAAGGATCAGCGCCATCTGTCGCATATATGCGGACCACATTTCCGTCACGGGTTCTGTACTTTTTGTTGATGTCGATCATTTCTTTACCTCACATCAAT
>Ga0209084_1003840_pt1 | contig 10840 bp, 8 predicted proteins | sample C_130820_MF_Meta_FD_187309 | JGI IMG/M metagenome (GOLD analysis project Ga0209084, IMG submission 187309) | Freshwater microbial communities from Lake Croche, Canada to study carbon cycling - C_130820_MF_MetaG (SPAdes) (version 2) | ecosystem: Environmental > Aquatic > Freshwater > Lake | place... | reverse complement strand
ATGCACCCTTTTGGAACTCAAAAGTCCAGTACATTGGGTACACGCCCAAGGAAAAAGGCCATTTCAACTACTTTGTTAACCTGATGACTTTCAGCAAGAAGCCCGCGCTTATGACCTTTGCGTTTGGAGATTTTGCCAAGCAATCGGAAGGCATGACCGATGAGGCTGCCCTGGACGAGATTCTTTCCAATCTGAAAGCCATCTATGGCCCAAAGGTCGGCAAACCGAAGGTTTTCCTGCGCACCAAATGGTCTGTTCAGCCTTACACCCTCGGTTCCTACAGCTACGCTGCGCAGGGAGCCGATATCTCAATGTTCGACACTCTTGCTGAGCCGGTTGGGGAGCGCTTGTACTTTGCGGGGGAACACACCAACCGACTTTACCGCGGTACCGTCCATGGTGCCTTTCTGAGCGGCCTCGAAGCGGCCAAGGAAGTTCTCGAGAAGGACTAGTTTGACGGCCCGAACGGCCCATGCAAGGAGCGGAAAACGATGCACGACCATTCGCGGATTTACAAAATGTCCTTTGCCAAGGTCTATCCCCTTTATGTGGCAAAGGCGACCAAGAAGGGCCGCACTCAGGCAGAGGTGGACCAGATCATCACTTGGCTGACAGGTTATGACAAGACCGAACTGGTTTCGCTAACCGCTGGAGACGCCGACTTCGAGACCTTTTTCAAGCAAGCACCGCAACTGAACCCCAGCTCGCACAAGATCACCGGAATGATCTGCGGCTACCGAGTCGAGGACATTGAAGACAAGGTCGTCCAGAAAGTCAGGTACCTCGATAAGCTTATCGACGAGCTCGCCAAGGGCAAAGCCATGGAAAAAATCTTGAGGCAATAGCCGTGGGCTACCAACCTACCGCTAGTTCCTTGGCGACTACTTGAAGCCCAACGTGATTGCCCCATCCCAGCCCTCTGGTGGCGAAACCATAAACTCCCGGCATCTGCGAGAGTACAAGTCGCAGAGAAAATCCCCACTTTGGAGCTCGAGTCCCCTGTCAAAGAACTCGACTGCTGTTGTCCAGTTGCCTAACCTGAACATCTTCAGGCCCTTGCGGTAGCATCTGTCAAACTCAGGGTCCACACTCGCCTCAGGGTATACGGTATGAAACACCGTTGCCACAAGCTTGCCTTTCACCCTGGCCCGATCCACTTGTCTGAGCCGGTGTGGGTCATGCTGAGCTTCTAGCGCTTGACGGAACTCGTCCGAGAGCAGAACACCTGTTCCATAGTGCTTACACAGCGATTCGAGTCGTGCGGCTAGGTTGATAGTGTCGCCAATGGCCGTGTAATCGAAGGAATCCCTGCTTCCGATGTTACCTACAATGGCTTCGCCTTCGTTGAGGCCCAAGCCGACCCTATAGCCCTCGGCGGGGTAGTGCAGTTCCAGAGGCGGAAGCAAGGCAAGTTCCTGCTCAATCTCGAGGGCCGCCGCCAACGCCCGTCGTGCGTTGTCTATGTGGCTCACCGGAGCCCCAAAAATAGCAAACACCGCATCGCCGATATACTTGTTGATGAAACCACCATGTTTTCGGATGATCTTCGCATACAGTCTGAAGTGGCGGTTGAGGAACCGCACGAGCTCCTTAGGGTCGTTTTCCTCAACATAAAACGAGAAATCCCGCACGTGGGAAAACAGGGCGACAATGCGGCGTTTTTCCCCGGTGAGAAGGGCGGCAGCCGATTTCTTGCGCAACAGGTCTTCGATCACGACCGAAGGAACAAAACGTGAAAAAACGCGGAATACCCTTTTTTCTGAATTGGCAAGCGCCAGTCCTTTGGCGAGAACCGTGAGAGCCCGGTCAAAGGCCACGAGGGTACGCTCGAAGTATTCTAGAATCAACTCATCATCGGTGGAGAACACCGCAACGAATCGGCCCGAGCACTGTGGCAAAGAAAAACTCCGTTCAAAGTGGCCTGCGGGTGTCTGTGACATCGGAAACTCTGCACGGATTTCGCGAAGCTCGTTAACCCGGCGCTCAGAAGTCCAGCCTAGGGCTTGCAAGACTCCCGCAACGGCGCCCCGTGCCGTGTCGACCCCGAGGCAGGTCAGCAGAGTGGCACCAGGGACCTCGATGCCCGCCACCAGGAGCGGATAATGGTCAAAAAGCGACCGGGAACCCCTCTCAAGAGCAACATCAGTGGTTCCAGCTTCTGAAAGGGCGTGAAGCAAAGCGCCGCTGATGAGTGGATTCAGGTAGGGCCGGGAGTCGGCTTGCAACGCTTTGGCCAAAGCCTCTTGGAGCAGGGGTCCAAACTCGTGCGAAAGTAGGGTCGTCGGTTGCTCCAAAAACTTCAAGAAGTACTTACCGAGTGCCTCGTCCTTCAGTCGTCCTTTCACTGCCCAAGGGAACTCGAGCCCCTGGAGAAAAGCCCTCGACTGACTCGTCGGTGAAGCTAGAAGCACCACAACGGGTAGAGAAACACCGGGGGCAAGCTCGCGCAGGGCCAATAACATCAGGAAGCCTGCATCCGAATGCCAGGTGGGATCCACCAGGACAGCGTTGGCCTCCTCCGGTCGGTCGGTCAGCTCATAACCACAAACCTGCAGCACCGGCCGTAAGAGGGCAGAGAAGAAAGGGGAGTCATCGAGGACCAGCAGTTTCTTCACTCCGGTATCCTCATACGGTATACAACCTCAAAGCTTCGCCTTCGGCATCTTCCATGGTTCCTAGGTCTTGGAACTTCAGGACATCGGTCAAGACTCGTTCACGCAGTTCGCCTGAAACAAGGATGTCGACTTGGTAGGCTTTAGTGGAGGACTCCAACAGTTCGGCGGTCTCGACGGCTTTTCCGATCACGGTGAACGCGGTTTTTTCGTCAGATCCAAGGTATCCAAGCACAACCTCGCCGTAGTGCAGGCCGATACCAATGCGGTAAGTGTTTCCGTCGAGCAAAAGTCCCGACACTTCGACCGATTTTAGGTTAGCGATCATGGCTTGTGCCGCTCGGGTTGCCGCCTCCGCTGGAGAGATCGGCAAGGGATCGATGCCAAACACGGCAACGATGGCATCGCCGATAAACTTGTCGACCACGCCGCCATTGGCCACAATGGCCGCCACCATGGCATCAAAATGGTGGTTGAGAAAGCCAACGACAGCCTCGGCCCCGTTTCTCTCGGTAATGGATGTGAAGCCTCGGATATCCGAGAAAAGGATTGCCAGCTCTTGCTTTCTGCCCTCTTCCATAGGGCTATCCTGGTCGGCCGCTAGTAGCTTCTCAACTACGGTGTCCGGCAGGAACTTTCCAAATAGTGTCCGCAGCGACGTCAATCGCTTGCTCAGGTGCTGGTCGCGCAGCATCATTCCGACTAGGGGACCAGCCAATACCGCCACGGACGACAACCGGCGCTCAACTAACGGTGTGAAATACTGATTGCTGAAACTTCCGCTATGCACCGTTCCCAGACTCACGCCCTGCGCATCCTTGAGCTCATGGAACCAGTACGAGCTGAGGGCCCCCCGGCCGCGACCGGTTATTTGGCGTTGATCGCGTTCGAGGTACTCGATCACCATGGCTTCCAGATCAACAAAGCGGTCGGTGTTCAGAAAATCCTGCTGACAGAAACGCAGGAAGTTATCACATTCGGCGGTTACCAGATCGGGTCCGGCAAAAATCGTGGCCTTGATATGAGGCCGGTCTTTCAAGATGAACACCAAGATGTCAGGGTTTGAAACCAGCGAAAAGGCGTTGCGCAGGTGCCAGAAGAGCGCGGTTGGGTTTTGGCCCTCCAAAAACGACTGGGTGAGGTCTTTGTGAAGTCCCAAAGCAAAACCTTGATTCTCAAGATTCAGAACTTCCGGCCTCGGCGAGCCGGGCAGAACCGGCTTGGGCAGATTCTCCAAACTTGGATGTCGTTCTAACAACCCGGGATGCAACAGCAAAATGCCGGCATTGTGGCAAATGAACACCTCCCGTGGGCTGGGATTTTCCGACCACGAGGCAATTTGGGTCCGGTTTTCAGAAAAGTGGAACTTTACCTGACTAAAAAGGGCCAAAAATCGCGGTGAGCCGGGTTGGTCGAGCACAACAAGGTCTGGAAGCAACTCCAGCGTCCCCCAATCAAAATCGCTAAACCCATCCCTATCGGAAAGGCAAAGGAACTGCACCGCGGGCGTTTTCCATTGCTCGGGCCATTGCTCGTCGTCGCCCAAGAGCACCACCACCATGGCTAGGCCCCAGCCAGAAGCCGTTGGATGTCACGCAACAACGCGTGCCTGTCGAAGTCGGACTTCTGGTAGAAATCCTTGATACCGACTTTTCGAAACTGGCTTTCTGCGTTACCGCCCCTCTCGGCAATCAGAATGATGACGGGTACCTCAACGTACTCGGGCTCTTTGCGCAGGTTTTCCACGAGAGTCAGGCCATCCATCCGGGGCATCTCATCATCGCTGATCACCAGGTGGAAGAACTTGTGGTGAAGTAACTCGAGCGCAGCGATGCCATCTTCGGCGACCTCAACGGTGAAGCCTCCATCGGCGAGGATGCGCCCGAGAGTCTGGCGTGAAACCAGGCTGTCATCGACCAGCAATATGTTGCGTCCCGACACATCCGCCTTGTGATACCTCTGGCGGAACTCGATGGAACGCAGTCGGCGGATCTGTATGATGATGGCGGGAATACTCAGAATAGGCACCAGATTGAACTTCTCGTCGTAGACCAGGCCTTGGACCTCTCGAAGCGAAGACAAGTTGTCGGGCAGAGGTTTGTAGCCTAGGGTAGCATGACGAACAATCGTATCGAGAATAAGGCCCCAGGTTTCTCCCAAAAGAGAAATGATGGCCATTTGTTCGACGTCTTTGCGCAAGGCTTCCTTTCCCTCAAAAACGCTCGCCAGAGGAACAACCGGCACCATTTCCTGCCTCAAGGGGTAAACCGGGCCCCCTGGCAAACTGACCAGATCGCTGCGCTGGAAAATGACAACCTCGCGCACATACACCGCCGGGATGAAGAATCGCTCCCCGCCAGCCCGGACAAAAAAACCACTCACAAGCGAAACTGAGGCAGGAATCTGGAGCACGATGGTGGTTCCCATTCCCTGATGTGAGTCGATGCTGATCTTGCCCTGCATGGCATCGAGAGCCTCTTTTACCCCCGAAAGACCGACGGAACTTCCCAGACCGGGTTCGAAAAGAAACCTGGTGAGCTGTTCGGCCGCCATGGCCAAAATCTCGTCTCGCTCCAAAGGGAACGCCACCGCCGCAGAGCTTCGCAACGCTTCGAAGTCGATTCCTGGTCCATGATCGATCACAGCAATGCGTATTGAGGTGCCGTCGCTCGAACATTCGAGGCTCAACTTGCCCTCAGGCGAGCTACCAATTCCATGGGTCACAGCGTTGGAAACCAGCTCAGAAAGCGGCAAGTACACCAACTCGAGTATTGACTTGTCGAGAAGGGTGGCCTGGCCTTGCAAACTGAGCTCTACCACCTTTCCTTCGTTCTGGGCGCGCTTTCGGGCGTGGGTGGCCAAACGCTCACCGATCACGTGAAAGGGAAGCATTCGCAGGCGGGCAATTTCTTCCTGCAAGCCGAACGACGAGCGGTCAACCGCCAGCAAGTCTTCCTTGAGACCCGTACCCAGGGTTTGTAAATCTTTCAAGATGGTTTCGGCCCGTTGAAGATTCTTCGGCCCGGGATCGGCGCCCGACAAGCCGTGAAGGAGCTCTCTGACTGCGTCTTCTATATGCGAGAGCCCATCGCCGTTCTTTTTGAGCTGAAACTGGTGAACAATCACAGAATTGAGCTGTTCGCCCAAGCGTTCCACGGTATCGAGACTCACTTGGACCGACTCGTCCACTTTTTCGTCAACCTTCGTCGCGTCAGGTGCTTTCCTCTGCTGTTGCATTTCCATGAGAGAAAAGCCCTTGAGTGAAAAGGACTCGCGGTTGTAGGCCCGGTTGCAGAGGTTGCACAAAGTCGCCAGCCTCAAGGTGGCGGTTTCCGTTGTGGGTCCGAGAAACTCTTCGAGGTGTTCTATGAGCAACATCAGAAGCTTGACATAGAGGGGGCCAAACGAAAATCGGCCTTCCATGAGACCGGCTGGAATTTGGTTCATTGCCGTAGACAGTTCTGAGACGGGAGTATTCCCTGCGGCCAAGGCATCAGCGGCCAAAGCCTCCAGCATCCGGCTCAGTCGTATCCAGAGAAGCTCATCGTCGGCGTTGCGGAGAGCTTGTACTAAGAGTGCGCGGAGCGTCCCCGTGGTTGCCCGTGCCTGACTCTGAAACAGAGCTGTCAGCTGATCAGAAATCACAGCTCCCTCCTGCCATCGTAAGAGGAGGTCTTGGCCACAAAATAGAAAAGCCCCCTGTGTTCCAGGAGCGTCAAGCCCGGGTCTTCAAAGAACGGCACCTCCGATTTTCCCAGGATTAGAAATCCTTCGGAGGAGAGTTTCTCGCTGACCTTCCGGTAAATGGCTTTGCGTCGTTCCAGCGGAAAGTAAATCAGCATGTTTTTGAGGAAAAGGATGTCGACCCGGCCCGGAATCGCGTCGAAGCTGTCGGTCATCAGGTTGATCATGCGAACCTGCACGGCGCTCTTGAGGCGGGAGTCGACTTGAATGCGGGACCCGCGCTCAATCCAGGGTTCCAGGACCGGATGAAATCGGCTGCCGTCGTCGCGCAGCGAACGTTGTGGATAGTTCCCGTGGGCGAGGGTTTGAAGGCCAAGGCTGTTGATGTCCGAAGCCCAGATTTTTCCAGTCAGATTCTGGGTTCCACCATAATAATGGGCGAAAAGAGCGGCGATGGAGAGGGCCTCCTCGCCAGAAGACGCGGCAGCACTCCACGCCACAGGTATGCGTCCCAAAGTCGAAAAAAACGGAAGTATCTCTTGCTCAAGCAAGGCAAAGTGAGACTCATCACGGAAGAAATAGGTTTCTCCAATGGTGGAGGCTTCGATGAGCAGATCCATCTCGTCCGAGTCAAAAGCCAAGTGCTCCAAGTAGTCGTCAAAGGTCCATTGTTGCCCCATCAGACGTTCACCCACAAACTCCGACAAGCGGGAATAGTTGGTTGCAGGAACTGCCAGACCCAACCGCGTTTCCAAGTATTGCAGAACAATCTCCAGCCTTTCTTCGCTGTTCATTTTGCCTGCCGAGCGGTAATCAGTTCCAATACCGCTGGACCGATGTCATTGAGTCCCAACACGTGGGTAGCGGCCCCCAATTCGGCGGCGGCCCTGGGCATTCCATACACGGTCGAGCTAGCCTCGTCCTGAGCTATCGTGATGCCGCCACCTTTCACGATATCGAGGCATCCGTTGGCACCATCTGAGCCGATACCTGTGAGCAGAACGGCGAGTACCCCTGCGCCGTGGTAACGGGCAACGCTGGAAAACAAGCGATCTACGGCGGGCTTTTGGCTGAGAACCTTCGGGCCATCATCCAGACCAAAAGTTTCTCCTTGGCAGACCAAGTGCTTATCGTTGGGAGCTACAATCACCTCTCCGGGTTTTGGTCGGTCGTTTTCACAGGCCAGTCGCACCTTGAGTTTGGAGTTTTGCGCTAGCCAGGAGGCGTAACCTTCGTCGTATCCGGTGTCGATGTGTTGCACCAAGGCGATAGGATAGGGAAACTCGGGGCCAAAGTGTGACAGTACCGTTCGCACTGCTGCAGGGCCACCAGTTGAGGCTCCAATCACGACCATCGAGAACGAACCGGAAGATCTGCCCCTTTGTTCAGTGCCTCGCTGGAGTTTCAAAGAGGCCTCTGCAACCAGTTCGCCTAGCAACGGAAGGAAGGTCTTTTTCAGATCTCCTTGGCTAGCGTTGGCAAAATCAGGTTTTGAAACTGCCTTGGTGCGAGCTGGGGAAGATGGGCTTTGAAGGAGAAACACCGAAGGGGAGGTGCCCGAAACCTTGCCAACCTTGGTCAAATCGACGCTAAGCACCTCATCCACAAGGACAAGGGCAGGGTTGAATTGGCTAAGCGTCGCTTCCAGCTGAAGCTCAGAACCGAGTTCCCGCACCGTGTCGACCCCTGCAACTTGGATGAGGAGCTCCTTAAGCGTGGAGCGCAACAGGGCTGAAGGTGAAACCACCAGAACGGTCATCCTGAACTCCTTTAAGGTGATGAAAAATCAGACATCCCGGAATAAAGACACCCGCATCGCAGAAATACTGAATTCGTAGGCCTTCAAAACGGATTGCGCGAACCCCCTCTCGATCGAGGCAGGGGCGCAGGTGAAACGGCAGGGGACGGAACTCCGAGAGCTCGAGAGCCCTTACCTCGGAATCGGAGGGAATCGCCAGCGAGAACAGCTCTTCGCCGTCGAGCAACTCCTGGTTCCTCTCAAGGTCAGAGGTCTTGCAGACGGCGCCAAGATGGGGCGGACTTCCAAGGGCCTTGGGAAAAAGGTGGCGCACATACTGGTCAAGATCGATATCGGGTATAGCGCGATTTCCAAAAACAACTTTGGCTCTGCCTGCGCTGCCTTCGGCGGATTTTCGGAACGTCGACGCGTAAAGGGTGTCTCGCGCAAACAAAAGCTCGAAAGTGCCGTAATGCAGCACGAGGAAGTCAGCTCGTGGCATCAACAGCCTTCCGTACCGCGGCGATGATGTGCGCGAGTGACAGCAGGATGACATCTCCATCCTTACGACCGAAAACACCTTCGACAAACGCGTCCTGACCCTGACTACCTTCTGCGACGGAACGAATAGAAGCTGCGGGCACCCGGGTTATGTCTTGCACCGCATCGATCAGTAAGGCCATTTTTGAAAGGTGCGGCTTCAGGATGATGAAGGCTTTTCCCTCTAAGGGCCGCCCCTGCAAAAGGTAGTCAAGGTCGAGAACGGTCAGGGGTTCGCCGAGCCGGTTGATCAGGCCACGCACGAACGGAGGCAGAAACGGCAGGTAGTGGATTTCGGATCCGAGCATGATTTCCTGTACGTCATCGGCCAAAAGCGCGTAGAGCTTGGTCCCAGCGGTAAAAATGATGTACTTGGTATGGTCGAGGGCGGCTACCTCACCTTGCTCGCCGAGTTTCTGAGACAGCTCTATCCCTTCCATAATCTCTGCGGAGTCCATGTTACTTACCCTTCGGCCATCTCGAACTTTTCGAGCATAGAGGAAAGTTTTGTGGCCATCTTGCGCAAGTTCTCGGTGGTTCCCGAAGTAGACTTGGTGGAAACCACAAAGTTGTCCACGCCTTGGGAAATCTGCTTGGTAGCGATGAGAATTTGCTCAAAACTGCTCACTTGCTGACGTATAGAAACCGCTATCTGCTGGGTCGAACTACTGCTCACCTCAGTGCTCATGGCGATATCGCCAAAGAGCTTGTTCATCCGTTGAGAAAGGTCTTTGCCCTGAAGGATCTGCAGAGTCCCCTGCTCGCTCGACAACAGAAGCGCGTCGCTGCTTCGCTCGATTTCCTGGATGCGGATTTTGATTTCGTTGGTCGAAGTGACGGTACTATCGGCTAGACGCCGGATTTCGGAGGCGACGATCTGGAAGTTTTTTCCCGCCTCGCCCGCACTGGAAGCCTCGAGTTCGGCGTTGAAGGCGATAATCTTGGTCTGGTCGGCGATGCTATTGATGATGTTGACGATATCCCAGATGTTTTTAATCTTGTCACTGAGAAAATTGATGCCAAGGATGGTCTTGCCGTTGGCATCATGGATCTCGTTGCTCTTCGAAATATTGTCATGCACAGCCGTGACTCCATCCTCCACGTTGCCCTTGGTATCCGTGGCGATGCGGCTGACTTCTTCCACCCTGTTGGAGATGTTCTTCGCCAAGTGGTTGGTGTCTTCAATGGTGGAGACAATTTCTTTTACGGCGGCCGCCTGCTCGTTAGCTGTGGCGCTGATTTCCTGCGACGAGGCCGAAAGCCCTTGCACCATATCGGTAATTTGAGTCGAGGTGAGCTGAATCTCTTTGAGCAGCTCGGCTAGCATCACGAGCAGCTCGTTAACGTGTTTGCCCATCTGCCCAATTTCATCGTTCGATTTGAGAAGTCGGCTAGGCATAGGTTTGGTAAGATCGCCTGAGACAACTGCTGAGACAACTGCAGACATTGTCTTGGCAAGGCCGCGGACTCGGAAACGCACGTCCAAGAGTACCCAGGTCAGCACGACGGCACCCACGAAGAGGCTGGCCAAGGCTTCCAAGATGGCCGACCAGAGGCTTTTCTGGGCTTCATCGATGCGGGCCAGCAGCATTTTGTCCATAACCTCCACGGCAGCGACACGAAAACTTGCCAGCTGGGTAAGGTAGGAGTTCAACTTGGATTGGTAGACCGTCCGGTCAAACGAGCTTCCCAACACGGCGGAGTCGGTGAGCGACTTCAGTTCGCCGGCCAAACTGTTGACGGTGGAAAGCAGGGGTTTCACCGTTTCGCTGTACCCTGCCACCGCACCGTGGGTAGTCGCGTCGGTGTCCAAGGAACGGGAGACTCTTAAGGCAAACTTTCTGGTGCTTGATTCCAAGGTGTCTGCGGCAGCGGCGGCTACAACCTTTTCGGGCCCAGTCATCTCTTTGTTCGTCGTCAAAGTATTCCTGATTCCGGTGACATCGGTGAGCAAGCCAGGCAGTGAATCAAAGATGCCGAGCATGAGGTAGTAACTGTCGATGTCGGGGTCAAGGACGAGCGAGGAGGCGTCGGCGATGGCCGATACCTGATCGAGCTGGGCACTTTCCACCAGTTTGAACTGCGCCAGATTACCACCGGCTCCCGTCAAAAGGCCCTCACGGATGGCCTCCGGCGCGAGCCAGGTGTATCCACCGGCATTCAGGGAGGCTTCCGTGATGGCAAGCTCAGGGGTGGCTGCCAGCAGCTTCACATAAGTATCCACCAGACCCGACAATTTCGAGTCTCCAGCCTTGTCGGGTCCTTT
>Ga0209084_1003837_pt1 | contig 10851 bp, 10 predicted proteins | sample C_130820_MF_Meta_FD_187309 | JGI IMG/M metagenome (GOLD analysis project Ga0209084, IMG submission 187309) | Freshwater microbial communities from Lake Croche, Canada to study carbon cycling - C_130820_MF_MetaG (SPAdes) (version 2) | ecosystem: Environmental > Aquatic > Freshwater > Lake... | reverse complement strand
AAAATGCTGATCCAGCACGGATTAGAAAAGTTTCTGCCCCATCGGTGATGGCAATCACGCAGACCGTTAACTATTTCCGCAACAAAATTGGGGTGGATATCGCCGGTGAGCAGTACTTAGGAAACATCGCACCATACGCAAATTTTGGTAAAAAAGTTGATGCGAAGACTTTTTGTAATAAATCGCCAAAGTCACGGTTCTGTGTCGCAACAATTAGTGGGTATACAAATGTCTGCTCCTATTACTCAGAAAATGGAAGCGTAGAATGTCCGCTTGAAAATGCTTTTTGGGTGCCATGGGGCACTTCTGAATGTCGCTCGGGAGCATGTAGTGGAATCTTTTTTGGCGCTGGATTTGATAAAGCCAACGATGTAGTCGCGCATGAATTGGCGCATGGCGTCACTGGATCAGATGCATTTCCAGCCGGCACTTGTGACAACTGCGATGCTGATGCTATTAGTGAAGCGCTATCAGATTTTTTTGGCGAAGCAGTCGATCAATTGAACGTTGCGCCAAAGGAGTTAGCAGACCCTAACTGGCGCATGGGTGAAGACATAAATTTTGGACCGTTTAGAAATATGGCGATGGTCGGAGCAGCGAAATCCTGCAGCTCTTCATACGATTGGGTGCCGATAAGGCAATTAGATGACTCTTGGGATCCCAAATGCGACTCCCACACTAATTTGGGTCCGGCCGATAGATTCGCTTGGCTGATTTCTAACGGTGGAAACCAAAATGGAATTCATGTTGAAGCAATTGGCACTGCCCCATGGAGCAGCGATCATGTCTACGAACTGTGCAACAGCGCAGGTAGTAACTGCACGGCTACTGTTAACATGACTCGCTTGGCATTCCAAGTCATGGCCAAACTAGCTGGAAATACTACCTATTCTGATTTTGGTGACGCACTAAACCAGGCATGTACAGATTTAACTAACGCCACAAAAAATCCGTTCCCAACTTCTTACTGCGATTCGGTTCGAAATGCTTTGGGAGCAACGGGTATCTCACCACTTAGGATTTCCTATGTGACGCGGGTGTCTGCCTTTACTGGCACCCCCAGTGCTATCTCAGCCCAGTTTGGAACAGCAGATTCTGTTGCTGGGTCCAGTGTGCCGATGAGAATTCAATTTCGCGCAACTGGCGCAAAGTATTGGCAAACCCTGGATATCGAAAACACAGATGATTCAGGACTTGTGAATTTCTCCGTTACTTTTCCAGGCAGTGGCATTTATCGAGTCGCAACAATACCGAGTTCCGATGTCGGCACATACGTCAGCGCCTCCTACGCAATTAACTAATTAAAGTTGGCAACGCGGGATCAAACAAGATGTTGCATTGCCCAGGCATAAATTGCAATGGCCCCAGCAGCAGATGCATTCATCGACCGAGTTGATCCGTGCTGATTAATGCCGAGAATTTCGGTGCAGGCGCTAAGTCCCTCGGCGGACATCCCTGGGCCTTCTTGGCCGAAATACAAAACACATGACTTCGGTAGTTTTGTGTTTTCAAGATTGCCACAGCCTGGGACATTGTCGATGCCGATAATTGGCACATCATTTTCTAATGACCACTGCTTGAACTCGTCAACTGTTGGATGATGAAAAAGGTGAAGATAACGATCTGTGACCATCGCTCCACGACGGTTCCAACCTTTTTTGCCCACTATGTGCACACCAGCAACATTGAATGCATTAGCGGTTCGAACAACGGAACCAATATTTAAATCGTGCTGCCAGTTCTCAATTGCAATGTGCAATGGACTACGCGAAGTATCTAAGTCGGCAACAATTGCTTCGACGCTCCAGTAACGGTATTTATCAACCACATTGCGGCGATCACCAAACTCCAAAAGCTCAGCTTCAAATTGTTCGCCCTCGGGCCATGGGTGTGGGTGTGGACCTACCCCAACAACTGGGTAGAACTCGCCTGGGCCAAGATTGCTGCGGTCTACTTCTTCAGTCATAAGTTACAGCGACTAGATGTTAGCCAGCACAGCGCTGATTGCAGCGGTGTGAGCAGGGGTTGAGCCGCAACATGAGCCAAGCGCCTTGATGTCCAAAGCAACCATGTCCGTGGCAAAAACAGCCATGTCAACAGGCGTGCCAGTGTAGATAAAGTCCCCACCTATTAGTTGTGGTAAACCTGCGTTGGATTGCAAAAGTATGTGCACATCGGCAGGTTTGGCTTCAGCCATTTGCTGGGCAACAATGCGCATTTCATCGGTGCCACGACCACAGTTTGCCCCAATGAGGCGAACACCCATCTTTGCTATCTCAGTAACTGCAGTTGCGGGTTTTACACCCATCATGGTGTGCAAATTGGTGTCGAAACTTAACGTAACGACAACTGGCATACCTGGCGCTACTTCGTGAGCAGCATCAACGGCGGCTTGCACTTCGGATAAGTCGCTCATTGTCTCAATCAGAATTGCATCGCAGCCACCAGCAACTAAGCCAGTCATTTGATCTGCGAAAAGTGCTTTAGCTGAATCGTGGGTAAGTGTGCCACCGATTCCTTCCATCAAATCTCCACTTGGACCCACGTCGCCAAATACAAATACATTCTCGTATTTGTCGGCAACAGTGCGAGCTACTTCAGACCCAGCTTTATTCAGTTCAAAAACCCGATCAGCAAGATCATGCATTGCGAGCCTCGGCGCGCTACCACCAAAGGTATTGGTAGTTAAAAATTGTGCCCCGGCCGCGGCATATGAATCCAAGACAGTTGAAACGCGATCTGGGTGATCGACATTCCACAACTCAGGTGCGCCGCCATCAGTTAGTCCAGCATCTTGTAAAGCTGTACCCATAGCACCATCTCCAACAAGCGTGTTGCCAGCATCTAAATATTCATAAACATTGTTCATGCGGAGTTTCCTAACTCGTCAACCAAAGCTGACAACTTTTCTTCATTAAAATCATTTTCGATTTCTGCGGTAATGCGCTCGGTAGTTTCGCCGGCAGTCGCTGCAGATTCAAGCCACGGTCCCTGTGTCCAAGCTGCCAAGTAGTTCTCCGAAGCGATGTCGTCTAGCCGCATGGCAACTTCATCGATAGCCTCCTGAAACCGTGGGCTAAAGAGGGCTTTCACTGTGCCTTGCTCGTCACGAGCCACAACCATAGATGGGATTTCGCGCCAATAAGTTATTTGATATTGCGTCACTCGTTAACTCTACTTCACCAGCCCCCTTGCGGCACGGTGTTGCTACTCGGGCCAGTATGTTCGGGCTGTCAGTATGGGGGTAGAGATAGTAGGAAAAGTTCATGAGCGAAGTATCACTAAGTAGGCAAGCCCCGTTTTGGCATCGTACGCATTTGGGGGAGCAACGCTGGCCAGTCACGGCGGTTGTACTTGTAGTCATTTTGCTACAAGTAAGTTTGCCTAGTTCCTTGAACATAAAGTTCCCATTGGCCATTTGCGGCATCGAGTTCGTGCTACTCGTATGGGTAACCGCGATGAACCCAAAGCGCATTAGCGAGCATCTGCCAACGCCTCGAACTTTGGGCTTATTATTAGCAGCGCTGATGACGGTATGCAATCTAGTATCGACTGGGCGCTTGGTCACTGCGTTGATGCATGGCGGAGTAACCGATGCTAATAGTTTGGTTTTCTCAGGCGGAGCAATATGGTTTAGCAACGTTGTCGTATTTGCTCTTTGGTATTGGGAATTTGATCGCGGCGGGCCCGGCGCTCGAGCACAAGCACGTCATCAGATTCCTGATTTCATGTTCCCGCAAATGAGTGACCCAGATTTAGCTGCGCCACACTGGGCAACAAAATTCTTTGACTATCTCTACATCTCCTTCACGAATGCGAGTGCATTTAGCCCTACGGACGTTATGCCGTTAACCCGTTGGGCTAAGGCACTTATGCTGGTGCAATCGGTGACCTCTTTGATTGTTGTGGCGTTAGTTATTGCGCGTGGCGTCAACATCTTGCATTAACGACAAAAATCATCAACCGTAAACGTACGAAACATTTTTAGAAAATAGGTATCCAGATGAATCAAGAATTAAAAAGTATTCTTGAGCTAAAACATGTGCGCAAGTTGCTGGCGGCGAGAATCACGTCGAATTTTGGTAATGGTCTAGCACCCATTGCCCTGGCTTTTGGTGTTCTTGATCTACCTGGTGCTACAGCTAAAACGTTATCGCTGGTTATGTTTGCACAAATGTTTCCCTTGGTTGCCTTCATGCTTCTTGGTGGTGTCATCGCAGATAGATATCCGAAGGCATTAATCATTGGTGGATCAGATATTGTCTTGAGTTTGTTTATTCTCTGCAATGGGGTCATGTTTCTAACTGGAACGGTAACAGTCACGAGTTTGGTGATAGTCGGCTTGTTTTCTGGCATCTTGCACGCACTTTGGTGGCCGGCCATGTCGGCGCTTCCAACGGAAATTGTGGAAGAAGAACAGTTGCAATCAATCAATTCAGTTATCGGCATTGCGTCAACTATGACTTACATGTTGGGAACCGTAACTGGTGGAATCATCGTTGCCGCTATCGGTTCAGGCTGGGCAATTGTTGTTGACGCATTTACCTTCTTTGTCGCTGGTGTTTTGGTTCTTCAGCTTCGCACATTCGGAAAACGTAGAGAAGCCCACGAGAAATCGCCAACAGTATTCCAAGATCTGCGCGCCGGCTGGGTGGAATTTAGTAGTCGAAGCTGGGTTGTTGCAGTTGTACTTGGCTACGCAGTAATCGCGATGCTGATGGAAAGTATCTTTACGGTAGTTGGTCCTGCTCATGCTAAAGCGCATCTAGGCGGACCAAAACCTTGGTCGTGGATTTTGGCGTCGATGACGGTTGGCATGTTGGTCGCCGGCGCGGTCACTTTAAAGGTGAAGCCGAAAAGACCGATTTTTGTGGGAATTACTGTCCAAGTTTTTGTCGGAATCTACTGGATCTGTCTTGGCTACACAGAGTTAATTCCGGTTCTGATGATTGCTGCAGTAGGCGCCGGTTTTGCCATGGACTTCTTCATGGTGCTTTGGATGACTGCGCTACAAACCCACATCCCAAAAGAATCACTTTCGAGAGTTTCTTCTTACGATGCATTTGGTTCACTAATTTTGGCACCGTTAGGCATTGTTGTCGCTGGACCGCTAGTGACTAAGTTTGGCACCGAAGCAGTTCTGCATGTTTACACCGTACTTTTCTTTATCGCGTTATTTGCCATGCTTGCTGTGCCTAGTGTGCGAGCGCTTGCTAGTAGTGAACGCTCATCTCGCAGCGGTGGTCAGCACACAGAAACCCTTTAAAATAACGGGTAACTTTCCTGGGGATAGGCAAAAAGCAGTTCAATCGCCCGAAATGTGGCAAACCTACGGTTGCGTAGGTTACGCTAGCGTAGGTTACGACACCGTAACCGGCGAACTAGGAGTGCGGATGAATTCTTTAGGGCTACCACCTATCATCCAAGGCGGCATGGGCGCTGCTGTTTCATCATGGACCTTGGCACAGACAGTTGCCAGAGAAGGTCAGTTAGGTGTGGTCTCTGGTACAGCACTTGAAACAATTGTTGCTCGTCGTTTGCAAAACGGCGACGAAGGCGGACACATGCGCGAAGCACTTGCGCATTTTCCATACCCAGAAGTCGCCCAACACATTCTCGACATGTTTTATCTGCCAGACGGCCGGGGCGGCAAACCGTATCGCCCAATGCGCCGCATCAGTATCAAAGCTCACAAAGAACATGATCAACTCGCCGTTGCCGCAAACTTTGTTGAAGTTTGGTTAGCCAAACAGTCCGGCAACGGAAAAGTTGGTATTAACTTCTTAGAGAAACTTCAGACTGCAACTCCAGCTGCGCTTTATGGGGCGATGCTCGCTGGTGTGGATGCAATTTTGATGGGCGCAGGAATCCCACGCGAAATTCCGCAACTAATGACTGACTTCGCACAGGGTAAACCAGGTCACCTTTCAATCGATTCTGATCGCCCATCGGGCATCGATGCCCCAATCTTGGAATTTGATCCAATGGAATCATTTGGCGCAGCGCCAGAACTTGCTCGCCCCGCGTTCCTAGCGATTGTCACCGCTGAAGTTTTGGCCAGTTACCTTGCTCGTAATGAAGTAACGCGTCCCGATGGCTTTGTTGTTGAACACTTCAGCGCTGGTGGTCATAACGCCCCACCTCGTCGCATGCAGGATACTGAAACTGGTTACGGTCCGCTTGATGAAGCGAACATAGAAAAAATTCGCGCAGTTGGTTTGCCATTCTGGCTAGCTGGCGGCCGGGCAACTCCAGAGTCTGTTGCAGATGCCATCAGCCTTGGCGCTGAAGGTGTACAGGTTGGAACTTTATTTGCATTGTCACGTGAATCAGGTTTGTTGCCGATTTACCGTGAGCAGATGTTGCAGGCTGCGCGCGATGGCAAACTCAAAGTGCGTACTGATCATCGTGCATCACCAACAGGTTTTCCATTCAAAGTTGTTGAACTTCCTGGTACGGCAGGCGAAGAAGGTGTTTACAAAGCACGTCCACGTTTGTGTGATCTAGGTTACTTGCGTTCAAGTCACATCAATGATGCGAGCAAAGTTACCTACCGTTGTTCAGCTGAACCAAATGAGCCATTCCTGAAAAAAGGTGGCGAGCAGGAAGAACTTGCAGAGCGTATTTGCTTGTGTAACGGTTTGACGGCTGCGGTTGGTCTTGGACAAGAGCGCGCAGATGGCTACAAGGAAGCACCGTTGCTTACCTTGGGGTCAAATACTGGCGATGTTGACGCAATGTTGAAAGATTTTCCAGATGGCTGGAGTGCGGTTGATGTTGTTAACCGTTTGCTCGCTGGTGTGGCGATGGCTGCTAACTAGTCAGTAACAGGGCGACGACGATTGGAAATAACGTCTTTGGCTGTGTGTGGAACGTAGCGATCGAATGACGCTTGGATCTCTGCTTCGGCCTCTTCACGTCCAGCCCAAGTAGCACCTTCAACTGATTTGCCCGGCTCTAACTCTTTATAAATTTCAAAGAAGTGTTGGATTTCTGCGCGTTCATAAACAGGAATGTCTTCCAGATCTTGCAGATGATTTTTGCGCACATCGTTTGCTGGTACACAAATAATTTTATCGTCACCACCAGCTTCATCGCTCATGCGGAACATGCCAATAGCTCGGCAACGGATAAGCACGCCAGGGAATGTTGGTTCTTCAATCATCACCATTGCGTCAAGCGGATCACTATCGAGACCAAGAGTGTTTTCGATGAACCCGTAATCACGCGGGTAGCGGGTTGCTGTGAAAAGCATGCGGTCTAGACGTAGCCGACCAGTTTCATGATCAACTTCGTATTTGTTTCGGCTTCCGCCAGGGATCTCAATTAGAACATCGAATTCCATGTAACTTACCTACCAACTGTGTGCCAATGGTTTGGCTTTCGTACTCTTATTCTAGAGTGCATTAAGTAGGACTAACACTTTCTGAGAATAAAGGATGACATCGCTTCATGATTAATCTCGAGTTGCGCCAAGCACTCAAAGAAAATCTGGCAGATCTAAGCGCTGGGGACACTGTGATGGTTGCCTGCAGTGGCGGCGCCGACAGTTTGGCACTCGTGCGGGCTGCCGTTCATGTGGGCGGCGAACTTTCGTTGCAGATTGGCGCAATTGTGATCGACCACCAGTTGCAGTCGGGTTCTTCACTTGTTGCATCAGGGGCGGCAGCGACTGCTGAAGATTTGGGTGCTGATCCAGTTGAGTTAATTGCCGTAGATGTTCTGCTTGGCCCAGGCAGCGGCGGGCTAGAAGCTGCAGCTCGGGATGCTCGTCGAACAGCTTTTCAAAAATACACCGAACAAAATAATGTGAAAGCCATCCTTCTTGGGCACACCCGCGAAGATCAAGCAGAAACTGTCTTGCTAGGGCTAGCTCGAGGGTCAGGCGCTCGCTCACTTTCTGGCATGCGACGTATCGATGGCTTGTACCGTCGCCCATTTTTACGAGTGGCAAGACAGGTAGTTAGAAGTACCGTCGAAGATTTATATGTGCATGAAGATCCGCATAACTCAGATCTCTCCTTTGCCCGGGTCCGGGTTCGAGATTCTGTTTTGCCCTTGATGGAAACCGATTTGGGCCCAGGTGTTTCGGCGGCGCTTGCTCGTACAGCCGACATGTTGCGCGACGACGCAGACGCACTTGATCAGATTGCTGCGTCGCACGGACTTATTGATGATGTTGAAATTCTTTCGAAATTACCTCGGGCTATGCGCACCCGGATTATCCGCCGGCTAGCTCAAGTTGCCGGCTGCAATATGAATGACTTGACCCGTGAACATGTCTTGAATGTTGACTCATTAATTGTTCATTGGCGCGGTCAGGGTCCGCTGAACCTACCCGGGTCAATCAATGCCGAACGCACACATGGCAAACTAAGGTTCTACCACGCTACGCAGGCTTAGGAGCAATTGGTGAATTCACAAGATTTGGGTAACGACATAACATCTGTCGTAGTTACTAACGAACAGATTGTTACTCGAGTCGCAGAGATTGCCGCCGAACTCGATCATGACTATGCCGAAACCGATCAGCCACTGCTTCTCGTTGGAGTGCTTAAGGGTGCTGTAATGGCAATGGCAGACATGGCTCGTGCCCTGAGTATTCCAGTGAACATGGATTTCATGGCAGTTTCCTCCTACGGCTCTGGTACAAAATCAAGTGGCGTGGTGCGAATCATTAAAGATTTAGATATCGATTTAATTGGCCGCGATGTTTTGATTATCGAAGATATTTTGGATACTGGGCTAACACTGTCGTGGCTAATCAAAAACTTACGCTCACGTGGGCCTAAGTCGGTAGAAGTTATGACTATGTTCCGTAAACCTGACGCAGTAAAAGTTCAGGTTGATGCCAAGTACATTGGCTTTGATATTCCAAGTGACTTTGTAGTTGGATACGGGCTGGATTACAACGAGCAGTACCGCAACTTGCGCGATGTGGCGGTATTAGCGCCGCATGTTTATAGCCGTTAAGTGCTGAAGTTACTTATTTAGATTTAGGTACCAATTTGCAAATTGGCTAGCCACATAATTGTGGCCAGTTAAGTTTGGGTGAAGTCCGTCGATACTGTATTCCGACTTTTGTCGAGAGATCCAAGTGTCGGCAGGAGTTACAAATTCAATTCCGGTGCTCGCGGCTGAATCTGCAATCAAATTGCTTATCTGCTTTAAGCAAGGATTCACTGCAGGGCTTATGATCGGCGTGGCAATTATTTGAGCGCCGGGAAACACAGATTTTGTATAGGCAAGTGTGCTTTGGATTTGTGTTTGTAGTTTCATTCGGCTTTGTTTGTGACTAGCGGAATAACAGTCGTTTGAGCCGCCCGAAATAATCACTATGTCAGGCATGAATGAAGCTCCACACCAAGCTTGAGTTGCGAAGTTTCTAGTGACTGTGCAGTTTGTACCATTCTTTGCGGGCTGTATGTATCCACTGCCAGATGATGCCAAGTTTGAATACTGCCATCCGAGTATTGCGGCTGCCTTTCGCGCCCAACTTTTTCCAGAAACACCAACACCTAAAGTTATTGATGCTCCGAGAAAGATTGCCCTAGTGTCTCCATATACAGCTGAAGCCGGTCCGTAACCGTCAGCGTTTACACCACGCAGTGAAACGTGGGCGCGAGTGCTAAGTGGAACTGGATTAACGGTTACAACATCTCCCTTTGCCCGACCATCGAACCAAGTGGTGCCAGCATCGAGAGAGTATTGATATGTTTTGGCGCCCAACGCTCTGCCATTTGTAAAGTCAATTCTTAAAAAATTCGCCCCACGAGTTACGAGAGAAATTTTAGGCGCGGTTGAAGGTGGCGTACCAGTAGCAGCAGCGCTTGTAGCTGCCAATAATGAACCCGCAAATACTGTTACTAGGGCTTTGATCAACCGACCATTTCGTGGCCAAATAACTTTCGAGTGCACTCTTGCAGGTTACCTTATAGGAGACAAAGTTATATAAATACATTGAGATTTTGTAATTCAGACGACTTACCGCTGCATCTGTCATTTAGGAAATAAGTACAGACTCAAGCGCCTAGCTTTAGATAGCTAGTTATGCGCATCATGTGGCGAGCAGAATATGCCCACCAATAAGTAGTAAGTTCAACAATTCGAGAACCGACAAGCACTTTTCCACTAATCTGGTCAGATAATTCCTGTTGTAAAGGACTGCAATGAGCGCATCCCATCCAGATCTACCGACTGAAATCTCTCAGGCCGCGTTATCAGTTATCGCTGATGCTGGCGCCGAAGTTGGCCAATTCCGAATTGCGGGGCATCAAAACCGCATGGTGAACACTCGAGATGGATCTGTCGAAAACGTGGCCTCTGATTCAAACACTGCACTTAGTGTGCGCGTTGTACACAACGGAGCTTGGGGCTTTGCTGCGTCAACTGATTTAACCGAAGCAGCAGCAAGAGACGCCGCAGTGCGCGCCCTTGAGATGGCGCGAATTAGTGCTCAGGTTTCAAACGAGCCAGTTGAACTTATTGATGAGCCAAGCCATGGAACCATTAACTGGCGATTGCCAATTGGCGAAGATGCAATGGCAAAAGATGATTCCGAAATTATTGAACTTTTGCAAGAGTGGAATGCTCGGGTAGCCAAAGCGCAAATTGTTAACCATGTTGATGCTGGCGTATCAATCGGACGCGACACAACATTCTTTGCTGACCTCAACGGAAACCACATCACGCAGTCACGTGATCGCATCAGCGCAAATCTCACCGCAATTCACACTTCCGCCGATGGTTTTGAAGACATGCGCACATGCGCGCCTCCTGCAGGCCGAGGTTGGGAATACCTAACTGGCACAGGATGGGATTGGGATAGCGAACTTGAGCAGTTACCAGAGC